>Ga0078972_1001862_pt1 | contig 74449 bp, 72 predicted proteins | sample YelNatPaOPGAMG01_FD_67568 | JGI IMG/M metagenome (GOLD analysis project Ga0078972, IMG submission 67568) | Hot spring thermophilic microbial communities from Obsidian Pool, Yellowstone National Park, USA - OP-RAMG-01 (SPADES assembly) (version 2) | ecosystem: Environmental > Aquatic > Thermal... | reverse complement strand
ATAGATTAGATTTGTGAGGCAAACCATTAGCGAAATTGGCCAGCCATAAAAGCTGGCCCTACGAAATGACAAGATATAATTTTTTTTATATTTAACCCACCCTTCAGTGAGGGATTACGAGGTCAGATATTTTCTCTCTTGACATATAAGCTAAAAAAAGGTTAAAAAAATCATCTTAATTGAAATACTTAAGAAAGGTGAAAGACTTGTTAAGGAGGTGGAAAAGTGGAAAAATCAGTGGAGCGTAGGGTGATCGAGATCATCGTCGAGCAGTTAGGAGTGAGTGAAGAAGAAGTAACTCCCGAAGCTTCCTTCGTTGATGATCTTGGCGCCGATTCTTTAGACTTGGTAGAATTGATCATGGCCATGGAAGAAGAATTCGGCTTGGAAATTTCTGATGAAGATGCCGAAAAGATTCGCACAGTACAGGATGTAATCAATTATATAAATGAACGGATATAAACGGAAAGGACGATGTCGGTAGAGACGGAAGAGGTGTTAGCGGATGTGGCGAGTTATATTTAGGGGGGATAGCGATTTGGTGGGCGGAGGAGTGCTATGCTAAAGCGGAGGGTAGTGGTTACGGGCTTAGGCATGGTCTCACCATTGGGAACTGGTGTGGATAAGACATGGGCGGCGCTTCTTCAAGGGAAATCAGGCGTAGCCAGGATTACTAAGTTTGATCCTACCGGGTTTGAAACGCAGATTGCGGCGGAAGTAAAAGATTTTGTCCCGGAAAATTTCCTCGAGAAAAAAGAAATAAAGCGCATGGATATTTTTATCCAATATGCCATGGCCTCTGCCCTCATGGCTATGGAAGATGCGCAGCTAAAAATAACTGCAGTCAATGCGGACCGCGTAGGCGTTGTAGTGGGGGCAGGCCTGGGCGGACTGACGACCATCGAAGCCTTCCATAAAGTACTTTTGGAAAAAGGACCCTCCCGGATTTCCCCCTTTTTTATACCTTCTTTAATTGTTAATGAGGCCCCGGGCATGATCTCTATGCGCTTTGGAGCCAAGGGGCCTAATACATCTGTAGTTACGGCTTGCGCTACAGGCAATCATAATATCGGTGACGCTTGGCGGATGATCCAAAGAGGAGACGCCGATGCTATAATTGCCGGAGGCGTGGAAGCCACGATAACGCCGCTGGCGGTAAGCGGGTTTAACGCCATGAAGGCCCTCTCTACCCGCAATCATGAACCTGAAAAAGCCTCCCGCCCCTTTGACCGAGACCGAGACGGGTTTGTCATTGGTGAGGGTTGTGGGATCATCATCTTAGAGGAACTCCAGCATGCTTTAGATCGGGGAGCAAAGATCTATGCGGAAATTGTGGGTTATGGACTTAATGGTGATGCCTACCACATAACGGCTCCGGCGCCGGACGGTGAAGGAGCGGCCCGCTGTATGGCCATGGCTTTAAGGAGCGCGGGGATTAAGCCCGAAGAAGTAGATTATATAAATGCTCATGGTACTTCTACCTACTATAATGATATCTACGAAACCATGGCTATTAAAACGGTCTTTAAAGAACATGCCTATAAATTAGCGATAAGCTCAACCAAATCGATGACTGGTCATCTTTTGGGAGGAGCTGGAGGAATAGAAGCGATCTTCACTGTTTTGACTATCTATCATGGGATAATCCCACCTACCATAAATTATGAAAATCCTGATCCTGATTGCGATTTAGATTATGTCCCGAACGTAGCCCGAAAGGCTGAGGTACGCGTAGCCCTATCGAATTCTTTTGGCTTTGGGGGGACTAACGCGGTTTTGGTCTTCAAGAAGTTTGAGCCATAAAAATGAAGCTGATAATTGGCAGTGATCATGCCGGATTTGAACTTAAAGAATATTTATTGAAAGTTTTGCGCGCCCGAAATATTGAGGTAGTAGATGGGGGTGTGGCCGACGAAACTCCGGCTGATTATCCAGATATAGGCCAAGCGGTGGCGGAAAAAATTTCTCGCGGCGAGTTCGACCGCGGCATCTTAATTTGCGGCACGGGAATTGGTATGTCCATTGTGGCTAATCGTTTTCCCGGGGTAAGAGCAGCCCTCTGCCATGATCTGTATACGGCTCGCTTAAGTAGAGAGCATAATGATGCTAACCTTTTGGTTTTAGGCGGACGACTATTAGGGAAAGGATTGGCCAAAGAGATTTTACAAGTTTGGTTAGCTAGTGAATTCCAGGGCGGGCATCATCAAAGAAGGATAGCCAAAATAAATTCTCTCGACCAAAAAATCAGCCAAGAAAAATAACCCCCCTAACAGCCATCATGGTGAGGTACTTAATAAAATTATGGTGAGTCGTCCTACTTGGGAAGATTATTTTATGGAGATTACCCGCTTAGTAGCTAAAAGGTCCACTTGTCTACGGCGCCAAGTAGGAGCCATTTTGGTAATGGAGAAAAGGATATTGGCCACCGGGTATAATGGGGCCCCCTCCGGACTTGCCCATTGCTTAGAGATGGGCTGCCTGCGCGAAAAAAACCAGATACCTTCGGGCGAACGTCATGAACTTTGTCGGGGATTGCACGCGGAACAAAATGCGATTATTCAAGCTGCTTATCATGGTATCCGCATCAAAGGCGCTACTCTTTACTGCACTAATCTTCCTTGCATTATTTGTACCAAAATGGTCATCAACGCGGGGATCAAAGAAATCATTTTTGAGAGTGGTTATGCTGATCCGCTGGCGCAAGAGATGCTTCGGGAAGCCCACATTCCCGTGCACCAATGGCCGAGGAGATGAAAAATGGGACAGAATGGAGAAAAGGATGGTCAAAGTTGGCCAACTCCAGAGAAGGCGAGTTATGGTTTAGTCAACTTTGAACGCAGGAGATACCCGCGCTTTTCGATTGACCTGCCCATTGAATATTATCGTTTGCCTTCCTTAGAAAAGAAGCCGGCGCGGGTCAGCAATATAAGCGAAGGGGGGATAATGATTTATTTGCCCGAAAAACTGCATATGGGGCAGCAATTGCGCGCAAAAGTATTCTTCCCGGCTGAATCTAACTTAACCGCCATAGAAGTGATTGGGGAGGTAGTTTGGATAGATATCTGTTTAGAGGAAGGTAATGAATATCGTTGCGGCTTGAAATTTATTGAGGTCGCCCCCGATGATTTGAAAAGGTTAAAAAATTTTTTGCATAATCTGGCGAAAATTTGAATTCCCCTAATAGGCTGTCCATTCTTCATTTTTTTTTAAATAAACCTTATCTTTCTTTTTCCCCGGGATTAAGTACGGAAAACTGGAAAGAGTTCCTCAACATTTCTCTCCAGACCAAACCTAAGCTTTACTTAGCCCTCCTCATCCTTTCTTTTTCTGCTCTCCGCTTAGGGGTGGCGCCTTTTTTCGGCTTGGGCGTGGATGAAGCTCACTACGTTTTGTACGCAAAATTTTTAGATCTGAGTTATGTGGACCATCCCCCGCTGGTAGGCTGGGTGCACAGCCTAATCTTTTATACGTTAGGAACAAACGAGTTTTTAGCCAGGTTACCCGCGGTCCTCATCTTCGCCGGCACTTCCTATTTAGCCTATCGTTTTTTGTGGTATATCTCCAGATCTGCCTCTATATCCTTAGCCGGAGTATTTGCTTTGAATAGTTCATTTCTTTTTAATGCTTTGGGCTTGATGCTTCTTCCTGACTCTCTTCTGCTTCCCTTAGCCTTTTTATTCCTGGAAATTGCCCTTAAAATTGCAGCCCATGGGCAGCGGCGCCATTTTTTATATTTGGGCCTTATTTGGGGAGCCAGCGGCTTGGCCAAATATACCGCTATCTTGTTTCTTCCCGCCCTTTTTCTTTTTTTCTTAAGCCGGAGAAGGCTTCCTTTATTATTTTCTAAGAACATCTTCCTCACCGCCCTCATTGCTGGTCTAAGCCTGACCCCCGTGCTCATTTGGAACGTCCAGAATGACTGGATTTCTTTTCGCTACCAAGGGCAACACCTCACTTCTTTTTCGGCGCATATGCTGAAGAATTTTCTCCTTTCTCTTTTAGGCCAATTGGGGAGTTATAGCCCATTTCTTTTTGGCGTGGCCTGCTATGGGTTTCTTAAAAGTTGGTCGGCGCCCAATGAGCGGATCTCTTTGGCCTTTCTGTTAGGGGCCAGCAGTTTAATTTTCTTTAGTTTCTTTTCATTTTTCGATGTTATTCTGCCCCACTGGAATTGTCTTTTTTATCTTCTTTTTATCCCTTTAGGTGTTTATTATCTGGGACGAGGAGAAAATAAAAAGAAGAAAAAAATTTTAAAAATTTGTCTAGGGACCAGTTTCGCTTTGACTATTTTACTTTATGCCGAATTGGCAGGGAAATTTTTCCGTTTTCCTGATTTTCGATCTCCTTTCCAAGATATTTATGGGTGGGACCATATTTGTCAAGAGGCTAATCGATGGCTAAAAGAAAGCCCGCGGTCGCCCAAAGCTCTCGCGGTTACCAATTGGACAATGGGTAGTAGGGTGATGTATTACTCCTTACCTTATGGAAATGAAGTTTTCGTAATCGATAATCGCCGGGATCAGTTCGATATTTGGCAAAAGAAAGAGCCTTTTGGATATGATCTTTTATTTGTGCAAACTTATTTTGAAAAAGTGGATATCGGGCAGAAGTTTAAATGTGCCCAAGTAGTCCCTATCCAGAGCATGGAAATCACCCTTAATGGGGGAAAAGTAAATAAGGTCGATTTAGTGTGGTGTCAAAATTACCAAGGAAGGAAAAATGAATAGATCCCCTTTAATAACGCCGATTCTTTTGGTCTGCGGCTTAAGCTTCATGGTTTTAAGCTATTTTTATATCGATATTCCCTTAGCCAATTATTGTCGTCATCTGTCCCCAGGGGTAAGGTCTTTTTTCGGGATGGTAACTGAATTAGGTCAATCTACTTGGTATTTAGGCGGGTCTCTTTTTTGCTTTTTGCTATTTCGGTATGGGTATAAAAATATTTTTCTCGCCCGGCGGTCTCTTTTTCTCTTCGTAGCTATTGCTGGATCAGGAATAATCGTCAATATATTCCGCTTTTTGGCCGGCAGATATCGGCCAGAAATGTTGTTTACGCAAGGCGTTTATGGATTTGAGTTCTTCCAAATGAAATCTACGGCTTTATCTTTTCCTTCCGGGCATACTACTACCGCCTTTGCTTTAGCCATGGTCTTGATTATTTTTTGGAGAAGATACTGGCCTGGCTTCATCTTTTTGGCCACTTTGGTAGCGGCCAGCCGCGTAATCATCACGGCTCACTTTTTGAGCGATGTAGTGGCCGGAGCCTACTTAGGCTTATTTAGCGTCATTTTTCTAAAAAAATATGGGGGATTTTATTTTTTCCGTAGGTCTTAAATTCTTCCATCACCTTCGATTACTTTTCTAATTCAGGCCCAAGGCAGAAGGGAGGAATTCACGAAAACAAAAGTGATCGACGGTTTGCTGGTGTACCTGACCGTTGATCACTTTTAAATTTTAACCTGAATGGGGTTGATAAATTCTTGCCTGGCTTAGGCAGAAGCAAACGGGGCTCATTAAAATGAGGCGCTGGTTAACTCTTAGGTACAGGCGGGGAAAATTAAGCCCTTCTGCGCAGAGGTATAGAGCTATTTTTAGGCTTGGTTAGCTGAGGCAGGCATGTCCCCGCCATTCTTTGCGGAAAGAAGGTGGATAAGTATATAGACGTTAATTCCCAGCCGATTTTAATTTCGCCCCGCTTGCTTCTGCCAGAGGCAGGCCTGAGCCGTATCAAGCTATTTACCAAAAAACTGATCGAGGGTTAGCTGGTGTACCTCTTGCAGTAAATATTTGCCTGTGCTATGCATAAAAGGACCAAATTGTTGGGGAGAGGAAAGAAAAGAAGGGAAAGAAATTGCGCTGCCCCTTTTGCCAACACATGGATGATCGCGTGATAGACTCCCGCTTAAGCAAAGATGGGGATATGATCCGCCGCCGCCGGGAATGTACGCAATGCCGCCGGAGGTTCACTACTTATGAAAGGGTCGAAGAGACGCTCCCTATGGTAATAAAAAAAGATGGCCGGCGGGAGCCATTTAATCGGGAGAAAATTTTGGCCGGTTTACATAAGGCCTGCGAGAAGCGCCCGATTAGTGTAGAAGTCTTAGAGAAACTCGTCGAGCGGATTGAACATCGCTTGGAAGAAGCTGGGGAAAGGGAAGTACACAGTCGCGAGATCGGCGAGCAGATAATGGAAGAACTAAGAAATCTGGATGAAGTAGCTTATGTGCGCTTTGCCTCGGTATACCGCTCTTTTAAAGACGTGAATGAGTTTATGAAAGAAGTTAAAGAACTCTTAGAAAGAGGACAGAAGGAGAAGAAAGCCCCGCCGCTCTAATTATCTGCGGCGCAGGATTTTCTGCTTAGGCCTATGCGCGCGGAAGATATTAAATTTATGCGCTTAGCATTGCGTTTAGCCGAGAAGGGGCGCGGACTGACAAATCCTAACCCTATGGTGGGGGCGGTGGTGGTCAAAAAGGGAGAGATTGTTGGCCGCGGCTTTCACCACCAGGCTGGCCAAGCGCATGCGGAAATATTAGCCTTGCAGGAAGCGGGTGAAAAAGCCCGGGGGGCTACGCTTTATTTGAATTTGGAACCGTGCGCTCATTTTGGGCGAACTCCCCCCTGCACAGAAGCAATTTTAAAAGCCGGGATCAAGCGTGTAGTGGCGGGGATGGTAGATCCTAACCCTTTAGTCTCCGGGCGGGGCATTCTTCGTTTACGCGACGCGGGAGTAAAAGTGGAAGTTGGTTTGTTAGCCGAGGAATGCCGCCAGCTCAATGCTCCCTTTGTTAAATACATTACTACTGGTAAGCCATTAATTACTTTAAAAGTAGCCATCAGTATGGATGGGAAGGTGGCGACAAATCTGGGTGAGGCGCGGTGGATTTCGAGTACGGAATCAAGGAATTATGTGCATAAAATGCGCCATAATGCGGACGCGGTTATGGTGGGCATTGGGACGGTTCTCCAGGATGATCCTTTGCTTACCGTCAGATTACCTTATTTAAAAAATCCTCGCCAACCTCTGCGGGTGATCGTCGATAGTAGATTGCGTATTCCTTTAAAATCGCAGATAGTAAAAACAGCTGGACATTATCCTACCCTAGTGGCCACGACAAATGCCGCTCCCCTTGGGCAAATCAAGAAGTTAGAAAAAGCCCGAGTGAAAGTGCTCACTTTAGCCAAAGATCGTCAAGGAAGAGTAAGCCTAAATGCCCTCCTGGAGGAATTAGCTAAGCGAGGAATTCTATCCGTCCTTTTAGAAGGAGGGCCCACTTTAAATGCCAGTGCGCTGCAAGGAAAATTAGTGGATCGTCTATTTTTTTTTATAGCTCCCAAGCTAATTGGGGGAGAAAAAGCACCTGGGGCCATAGGGGGAGAGGGGATTAACAGATTAAAAGACGCTATTCCGGTCAAAAATCTGCGGGTACGCAAATTAGGAGCGGATTTGCTTTTACAGGGAGAAATAAGCGCGGATGAATAATTTTTGCCCAGCGCGCAAGGATGTAGTAAAATAATAATAGCTCAGCAGCCAAAAGAACGAAGGGTTCAAGCAGCGGAAGATGTTTACGGGCTTAATTCAAGATATAGGAAAAGTAGTCCAAGTAGAAGGGCAAAGTAGGGGGTTGACCTTAAAAATTTCTACCAATCTTGATCTCACTTCTCTTAAGGTAGGAGATAGTATAGCCGTCGATGGGGTTTGTTTAACAATAGTGGAATTAGCTGGCCAAAGTTTTTTAGTGGAGGTTTCTCCGGAGACCAGACAACGTACTACTTTAGCCAAGGTTAAAGCAGGGCAAGAAGTAAATTTAGAAAGGCCTTTGCGGATGTCTGACCCTTTAGGAGGGCATTTTGTAGCTGGACACGTAGATGGCACAGGCGAAATTCTGGCCATTATTCCGGAAGGGAAATCGTGGCGCTATTACTTTCGCACCTCTCCGGAGATAAGCAAGTATCTCATTCCCAAAGGTTCGGTGGCTATTGATGGGATTAGCTTAACTATTGGGGATTGCCAGGGGGAAGAATTTTCCGTAGTAGTAATACCGCATACAGCCGCCCAAACCACCTTGGGAAAGAAGAAGGTGGGAGACCAAGTAAATCTGGAAGTAGATTTATTGGCTAAATATATAGAAAAATTTTTGCATCGTCAGGAGGTGATTAAACCCCGCCCATCTAAAATTGATGAGAATTTTTTAGCCGAACATGGCTACATTAAATAAAGGGGTTACCACTATGCCCGTCAGCACCATCGAAGAGGCTTTAGCAGATATCCGCAAAGGGAAAATGGTCATTTTGGTGGATGATGAAGACCGAGAAAATGAAGGAGATCTTTGTTTGGCGGCGGAAAAAGTAACTCCCCAGGCTATTAATTTTATGGCCAAATATGGCCGCGGGTTAATCTGTCTTTCTTTAACCGAAGAAAAGGTAAGAGAATTAAACTTACCTTTAATGGTGGCCGACAATACTTCTCCTTTTAAAACAGCTTTTACGGTTTCTATTGAAGCTAAAAAAGGAATAACCACGGGAATATCAGCTGCAGATCGCGCTACGACTATTCTTACGGCTATAGCTGATGGTGCTAAACCGGAGGATTTAGTCCGTCCTGGTCATGTCTTTCCTTTACAGGCTAAAAAGGGAGGTGTATTAGTTAGGACAGGCCAGACGGAAGGGTCGGTAGACTTAGCCCGTCTCGCTGGTTTGAAGCCTTATGGAGTTATTTGTGAAATTATGAATGACGATGGTACGATGGCCCGGATGCCTGATTTAGAAGTTTTTGCCAAAAAGCACAATCTTAAGATCGTGACTATTGCCGACCTTATCAAATATCGGCTGAAAAATGAATGCCTCGTCCGCCGGGCCGCCGTTACTACTTTGCCCACAATTTACGGGGGTAAATTTACCGCGATTGCTTATGAAAATGAAGTAGATAGTCTGCAGCATCTGGCTCTGATTAAGGGCAAAATTGCTGGAGAAGAACCAGTGTTAGTTAGAGTGCATTCGGAGTGTTTGACTGGCGATGTCTTCGGCTCGCAAAGATGCGACTGTGGCGAGCAGCTACACACGGCGATGCGCATGGTGGCTAAGGAAGGAAAAGGGGTAATAGTATATATGCATCAAGAAGGACGGGGCATAGGGTTAATTAACAAAATGAAAGCATATGCTCTGCAAGACCAAGGGAAAGATACGGTAGAAGCGAATGAAGCCTTAGGCTTTAAAGCAGATTTACGTGATTACGGGCTGGGAGCGCAAATTTTAAGAGATTTGGGTGTGAAAAAGATACGTTTATTGACTAATAATCCGAAAAAGATCGTAGGCTTGCAAGGATATGGCCTGGAAGTTGTAGAAAGGGTGCCCATTGAAATCAAGCCGAGTAAGAAGAATTTGTCATATCTCAAAACGAAGAAGAAGAAATTGGGTCATCTACTGTCTATTGATTAAAAATAGAGGAGGTGGGAGATGCCTAAGGTGATCGAGGGAAAGATAAATGCGCAGGGAGTAAAATTTGGCATAGTGATGAGCAGGTTCAATGATTTTATATGTGACCGTCTTTTGGCTGGAGCTCTGGATGCGCTTTTACGAAATGGGGCTGAGGAGAAAGATATTGAAGTGATAAAAGTTCCCGGGGCTTTTGAGATTCCTCAGGTAGCCCGTAAATTGGCGCTGGCTAAAAAATATGATGCGGTTATTTGTCTGGGGGCAGTCATTCGGGGAGCTACTCCCCATTTTGACTACATTGCTGCGGAAGTATCTAAAGGGATCGCCATGATCGGTTTGGAGAGCGAGATCCCCATTAGTTTTGGAGTTTTGACCACGGATAATTTAGAGCAAGCCATCGAGAGAGCGGGAACTAAAGCCGGGAACAAGGGATGGGATGCCGCTTTGGCCGCAATCGAGATGGTAAATCTATATCGGGAAATGAAGAATTTAAAATAATATAGTACCTGGGAAGGCTTAAGGATTAAATTCTTCATTATTCTTCAGGCAAGCTCTCTAAAAAATTTGGGTAAGTTTTCTTCATCATCTGGGCCCATTTTTTAAACAGGGAAAAAAAAGATAAGTTTCCATATGGTGACCAATGGGGATAAGAAGGAGAGCACGGGAGATTGCCCTCCAAGTTCTTTATCAGTTAGATATAAGTGATGGGAATCCGCGGGAGGTATTGCGCCTTTATTGGGAAAACTTTGCGCCTACCGCTAAGGCTCTCGATTTTTGTCAACGTTTAGTGCAAGGGGTCCACCAAAACCAGCCGCAGATTGACCAATTAATAGAAGAAACTTCGGAAAACTGGAGTCTAAAAAGAATGTCCTTCGTGGATCGGAATATCCTGCGCATGGCTACCTTTGAGCTCTGGAAATGTCCAGATATTCCTTTTAAAGTGACTCTCAATGAAGCTGTAGAGTTAGCTAAAAAATTTAGCACCGATGAGTCTGGTGCTTTTATAAACGGTATTTTAGATAAGATTCATGCCCATCTAAGCTCCAATAAAGATAATTAATCTCCCCAAAATCTCCCCTCAAAAATTAACTTCTTACCTTTCTCCATGGTCCAGTCTGATCGACTTTCCCCCAATGAGACTGGGTGTCATGATTCGCCCTAATAAATGATCCCCAATGGGGCAAAGGCCAAGCTCTTAGGACTTGCCGAATCTGGATCAAGGTGTCATTTATTTTAAGCTCCCATTAATAATAAGTTTAAATTTGTAAGAATTTGGTATAATTTTTAAATATTTTTGATGAAAAAGTATATAAAGATATTTATTTTAATTTTTTTATATATTTTTCCTTAAAAAAAGAAAAATTTGCTTTTTTAAATAATTTTAAAAAAAATTTTGACTTTTTTGAATTATTTTAGTAATATTATAAAAAATTATAACAATTTTGATTTATTAAATTAAATAATTGAGCAAATTTGAAAAAAATAAGAATTTTAGGAATATATTTATCAGTATAAATGTGCCTCAGACCCTAAGGGAGAGATACTTATGAAAGAAGTGTTGACGCCTAAGGAAGCAGCAGAATATTTGAGCGTCCATGTGCGTACCCTTTACCGTTTAGTTAAGAAAGGTGAGATTCCTGGACGAAAAGTAGGTGGGAGCTGGAGATTTAAAAAAGATGCTCTCGATGCCTGGTTGTCAGGAAGAGATAAATTGACCATTACGGGAGAAAAAATCAGAAATGGAGAAGGGGATTCTCATAGTTGACGATGAAAAAGATATTCGGCAACTTCTGTACCAAGCGCTAACGCAGATGGGCGGTTATCGAGTAGAAGTGGCTAAAGACGGAGAAGAAGCATTGCAAAAAATTGAGAACTCTAAATTTGATTTGGTTTTGACCGATATGCGTATGCCCAAGATGGATGGTTTACAATTAGTAAAGGAAATATCTAAGAAACGCCCAGAAATTGCTACGGTGGTTATGAGTGGTCATGGATCGATAGATGCAGCCTTAGAAGCAGTCCGGCGGGGGGCCAGTGATTTTCTAAGTAAACCATTTAATCTACCTGAAATACTCCTCCGTCTTAATAAGGCTATGGAAGAGAGAGCGCGCCTCAACCAAATGAGTAAGTTAATAAATCAACTGGAAGAATCGATTGCTGAGTTAAAAAAATTGGACCAAATTAAGTCCGAATTTGTAGCGGTAGCCTCCCATGAACTGCGTACTCCTCTGACGGCGATTAAAAATGCCGTACAATTGTTACTCATGGAAAAAGTAGGCGAGCTCAATGAAAATCAAAAAAAGTTTTTGGCCATGGCGGAAAGGAACATAAATCGGCTGATGAATATTTTAAATGACCTCCTTAATCTTTCCCGCATAGAGTCGGGTAAGATGGTTATGAAATTAGAAGAGCTAAATTTGCGGAGTATTTTAGAATTAATATATTTTTCTTTTAAACCGCAGGCGGAAGAGAAATCGATTCAATTAAGATTAGACCTACCTGCTGAGCTACCGCCAGTTTATGGAGATAAGGAAAAAGTGGAGCAGATTTTAAGCAATTTAGTAAGTAATTCTTTGAAATTCACTCCAGAAAAAGGAGAAATAGTGATTTCTGCTGAACCAATTGCTGATGAGGAAGGCATGATGGCCATTGCGGTTAAGGATACAGGGATAGGCATCCCTGCTGAACACCTGGATAAAATATTCGAAAAATTTTATCAAGTAGAGAATTCTCTGCAAAGATCCCATGGCGGGACTGGTTTAGGTTTGGCGATTACTAAAGGTTTAGTGGAGGCCCAGAAAGGGAAAATTTTTGTGCACAGCGAACCGGAGAAAGGGAGTACTTTTACTTTTACTTTACCTATTTCCCAGGGAGAGCGGAGAGAAGTCCAATTTCGTTATGTATTGGATAGAGAATTTCAGCGGGCGCGGGACAACCAATCTCCTTTATCTCTTTTGCTGGCCGAGATAAGGGATGTTCCCGGAGAAGAGAAGGAAGTTATTTTGCAAGAGTTGGAAAATATAGCCCGGGAGAGTATAAGGCGCAAATCAGATATTATTTTAGCGCGGGAAAAAGAAAAGATTTTAGTAGCTCTTTTAGGAGTGGATAAAGAAGGGGCCCAGGTAGTGCGCCAGCGCTTCCAGGAGAATATCCAAAAGAAATTGGACGCTAAATGGCCATCACCGCCCAAAGTTAAGATTGGTATTGCTACCTTTCCAGAAGAAGCTCTTTCGCCACGAGAACTTTATCAAAAAGCCCAGGAGGATTTACAGAGTAAATCATGAGTTCGCCCAAAATTTTAATTATTGATGATGAAGTAGATCTAGTAGAGACAATTCGTTTCCCTTTAGAATTGGAGGGTTATCAAGTATTAGTGGCTTACAATGGCGAAGAAGGTTTGCATTTAGCCCGCAAAGAAAGCCCGGATTTGATTCTCTTAGACTTGATGTTGCCCAAGATTGATGGGTACAAAATATGCCGCTTGCTGAAGTTTGATGAGAAATATAAGCATATTCCTATTATCATGTTAACGGCCAGATCCCAAGAGAAAGATCGCCTTCTGGGCAAAGAGACGGGAGCCGACGAATATATTACTAAACCATTTGAAATGGCAGATTTATTGAGCCAAATCAAGAAATATATATCACCAAAATCATAAATATGGGTAGTTTTAAATATCGCGTAAGAGATCAATGGGGGCGCCCCCTTTCCGGAGTGATTGAAGCTCCTTCGCTGGAAGCGGCCGGAGAGAGGCTTGGGCAGTTGGGATATTTTCCCATTTCACTTAAAGAAGAAAAAAAAGAAGGCGCTCCTGATCTGGGGCGTATTTGGGAAAGGTTCCAAAGAGTAAAACTTACGGACCTTATTTTCTTTACCCAACAACTTTCCACTCTTTATAAAGCAGGTTTACCCCTCTTGAGCGGTCTGGAGAGTATCCTGGAGCAGACAGAGAACAGAAAACTTAAGACCATCTTAGAAAAGGTAAAGCGCCAAGTGGAAGGGGGCAGTACTCTTTCCGAGGCTATGGCCAGGCATCCGCAAGCCTTTCCTTTGGTATACGTAAACATGGTCCGGGCGGGGGAGACATCGGGAATGTTAGGCGAGGCCCTGGATAGGTTTATTAGTTTAGCGGAAAGGGAATTAAGTACTAGGCAGAAGATAAAAGAAGCCACGCGTTATCCCAAAATAATTATCCTCGCTTTAAGTGTAGCTTTTGTGGTCTTGATGACCTTGATTATTCCCAGGTTTGCCCAGATTTTTGCCCAGTTTAACACTCCCCTTCCCTGGCCTACCCGCCTTTTAATCCATAGTCATGAATTTTTTCAAAATAATTGGTATTTAATTTTAGCTGCCGGAGTTGGGTTGCTGCTGGGCCTTAACCAATATTTGCGCACTACAAAGGGGCGAGCTTTTTGGGATAGCTGGAAGATTCGACTGCCCCTCTTAGGCTCAATATTTTTAAAGGTAGCTCTTGCTCGCTTCGCTTTCATTTTTGTCATGCTCAATCGCAGCGGCGTCCCCATTTTACAAACCTTGGAGATTGCGGCCGCTACTATTGACAACTACGAGATTTCTCAAGCCATCGAAGAGATAAGACGTAAGATCAAAACTGGCAAAAACCTGGCTTTAGCTATGAAGGAGACTAAAAAATTTACGCCTTTGGTAGTGCAGATGGTTTCCATTGGTGAGTCTTCCGGAACGTTAGATGGTATGCTCATGAGGGTGAGTGAATATTATGACCGGGAGATTGATAATGCTATCAAAAAAATGTCGACCTTAATAGAACCAGTCTTAACCTTAGGTTTAGGAGTAGTAGTTTTGTTTTTAGCCTTAGCGGTATTCTTACCTTGGTGGAATATGGCTTCTTTATTCCGCTAAAAGATGAAAGAGGAGGGAATTTTGCCTGCCCGACTTGCGCATTTTAAATCTTTAGGAGGCCTGACTTTTTTGGAAATAATTGTAGTCCTGCTCATAGTGGGGATTCTTTCGGCGACTTTTATTCCCCGTTTGGACTGGGCCATAACCACCAAAGCTGCCGTGGAAGGAGCAACTTTTATGGTGGCCTCCGATATTCGTTATACGCAAGAGTTGGCTATGGCTACCGGGGCAAATAAAAGCATAGTTTTTAATGGGGGCTCTAATAATTATTCTTTTCAGCCGGCGCATGCCTTTGATCCCTCTGGGCTGCTCCCAGCCGGGGTGAGAATCGGCAATAGCTTAACCATCACTTTCAATTCTTATGGGGAACCGATTAACGGCGGGGGAAGTTCTTTAACTATTGTTGGTCCGGGAGAAACAAAAAGGATAACAATCTTACTTTATACGGGCAAGGTAAATATATCTTGATGCCTAAGAAAAACCAAGAAGGTTTTACGCTCATAGAAATTATCATCCTGATTATCTTGGCCGGGATCTTGCTACCCGCCATAGTCGTTCCTTTTATGGCGGGAATTAAAGGGAGCAGCGAACCGGAGATGGCGACGAAAGCCATGTATTTAGCCCAACAGAAATTAGAAGAATTTTTAAAATACGCTTATGACCAACCTGCTTTGGCTCCTGTGGCCCTTACTCCTTATACACCTACGGATTTACCAGATTACCGTTGGCAGTGGTCCATCGCCCTGGTAGATAGTAATTTTAATTTAGTGGGCGTTGATCTGGGATATAAAAGAGTTTTAGTGCGCGTTCAAGATCCAGAGCGGAGGACGTATGAAATATGGGCGGTGGTTACTAATTTCCCCTAAAAGGCAGAAGACATGCAGATTAAATCTGGCCGCGGTTTTACTTTAATAGAAATGATCATGGTCATCGTCATCCTGGCCACGATAGCTGGTTTAAGCATTTATTTTTTAGTGGATAGCGTCAGGTTATACTCTTTAACAGTCAACCAAAAGGCCCTCAGTGAGGAAGCCAGGATAGCCTTAGAGAGAATTTGTCGAGATTTACGGGATGCCCAGATTATTTCTTCTCCGGCGGCCGGAAGTAGTGGCCAAACGCTTTCTTTTACGCGCACATATGCTACGGCGGGAGATGGAGCCAATGAGCATATTACTTATCGGCAGAACGGTTCTATTTTAGAAAAAGTGAAAACTTCTCCAGTCATCGTTAGCCCATTGGCGGAAAATGTAGCCACTTTTTCCGTGAGCCGAGAGGCGGCCAGTGAAGAAATTAAAATAGTCCTCACCCTGGCGCGCAGCAATGGGGGACGGGTGACTTTACAGACTAAAGTTTATCCTCGAAACTTGCCGGCGGCCAATGTATACAAGAACTTCTTAGCTAATTGGCAGGAGAAGTAGTTTTTATGGGCGGAAGGTTTTTTATCGAAGAAAAAGGAATTTCGCTCCTTTTCTTGATCATGGCCCTGCTGCTTTTGACTACCTTGGCCTATGTGCTTTCTTATTTAATGCCCATGAAGCATAAGAGTGTTATTTTCCCTCTCCACTCTCTGCCGGCCTTAGCTTTAGCCCAGTCCGGATTAGAATACGGTCTTAGGTACAGTGCTGACCAAGGTTGGCGAACTCGCCTCGATCTGGAGCGGTTGAATAATGCGCAGGTTTGCCAGCGTAATCTGGGGAGGGGGCGCTTCCTTATCCAGTACCATAGCGCTACGGATACATTAGCCTCCACGGGAGAAATTACTGATTCTTTCGTCCGCCGAGTGGTTTATTTAAATAATTTTTCCACCTTTTTGCGCCTTATTTTTGCGCCCGCCTCCCCACTTCCCTGTTGGGCTACGGAAACCCGGCAAGCCCGGTTTTTTATCCAGAATGTGCGCAATGAAATGGTGACCTTAACTGCCTTTGCTGCCTCATGGAACCAGAGTCCGCCCACGCGCCATATTATCCGCATAGATCTGGATGGGGTGCCCAAGTTTGCTGGTAATTATCAAAATGGTCGGCCGGCAGAAAATTTCAATAGGGGTGGTGGACAGCAGACCGTCCTGCCGGGCGCGGTTATTCCAGTCGTGATTGAATGGAATAGCAATATTCTAAATGGAACGAATATCTTAATTTCTTTTTATACTCCGGCGGGGAAAAGCTATACTTTTAATTTAGATGCTGATGGCGATGGTTTGCCCGCATGTTAAATTTTTTAACTTATGGTAATTAAACCCGCGTACGCCTCTTTCTTCCTTTAATTAAGGATGAAATGAGCCTGCGGGGGATGGATAAAAGGACAAAGACATGGCCCATAATCTCATAGGTGTTGATCTGGGTAGTCAAACAGTTAAGTTGGTGGCTTTCAAAGTAGGCGAGAGGGGGCCTCGGCTTACTCATATAGCTATCAAAGATATCCCATGGGAAGAGGAAAAGGATTTAAGTTTTGGCAAGGAAGTGCTGAAAGCTATCTTCCACGAAGCAGATCTAAAGCCCCAAAAAGTTAGATTGGTTTGTTCCGGAACTGGAATGCATATGCGCCGACTTTCCCTTCCGGCTATGCCCGAAGAAGAATTGAAAGAAGCTGTCCGCTGGGAGTTAAAAAGCCAGATTCCCCAGCCCATAGAAGCTATGGAAGTACGTTTCCATGTTTTGGGGGAAAAGCGTGAAGAAGGAAGAGCGCCTCGATTAGATTTAATTGCCGTGGCCTGTCCGCAGAGTACCCTCGAACGCCTTTTGACGATAGCCGAAAAAGCAGAGATTAAGCCAGCTCATCTTGATGTCGCCCCCTTTGCCCTTTGGAACTTAATTTTATCCTGCCAAGAAAATGCGCAAGCAGAAGATTTAGCTATTCTGGATATGGGTGCCGAAAAAACAGGCATCTATATTTGGCAAAAAGGAGTTTTGCAATTTAGTAGAGAAATCATTCCGGGTGGGGCAGATTTCACCCGGGCCATTCGGGAAGGTCTCGACCCCGGAGAAAAACCCCACCTCCTCTTAACCCGAGCGGAAAAAATAAAACAAATAATTGGCATACCAGTTCAAGGACCTTTTCCCCATATCCCTGGTGAATCTATCAGTATCGCTAAACTAACCTTTCTAATACGTCCCGTTTTGGAGAGGTTGGTAGGAGAAATTGCGCGCTCCTTAGAATATTTTCGGGCCCAGATAAGCGGCAAAAACATAGATCGCCTTCTCCTTTGCGGAGGAGGAGCCAACATGAAGAATATGGCCCTTTATTTAAGTCAAGAACTCCATCTGCCTGTGGAAAGATTTAACCCCTGGAAGTTTCTACCATTTGATCCCCAAAAGATCGACGTCCAAACCCTGGAAGAATTGGGGCCCCAATTAGCCTTAGCTGCCGGAGTAGCCTTACCGCCAATTAAAGAATTAAATTTTCTGCCCGAAAAAAAATCTTTAGTTTCCCGGTTGCGCCAAGGAAGGATACCATATTATTTGGGTTCTTCTTTAGCCGCGGCGATTTTTGCTCTTTTGATTTGGGGCGGGCAAGCGGATTTAGCTCGGTTACAAAAAGAATATGAACAAAAGATCGTTCAGTTACAAGACTTGGAGAGGCTCCCGCTCACCCTTGCTACTTTAAAAGAAAAAGAGAAACAAATAAAACAAAATTTATTATTCCTCTCCTCGGCGCAACTTAGGCCATTTTCCCAGCGGGAAATTTTGGCCGAGATGCGCAGCTTAATTCCGGCTAACGTAACCATAACCCAATTAAGTGTGGTGCCCAAAGGGTTAATTGGCCAAAAAGGAAGTTTACCTAAGACGGGTGACCAAGAGTTACAGATTTTGGGGGTAACTTTTGGCCAAAATGCTGAATGTTTAAGTGCTTTAGCCCAACTGTTAGAGCGCTTAGAGAAATCTTCTTTATTCCGAAATGTAAGATTAGTTTCTGCTGGTGAAAATAAACAATTTACTGCGCCAGCCATGCATTTTGAAATAGTTAGCGATCTTGATTTGGAAAGGCAGAGCAAGCAGTAAAGGTAGGGAAAATGGTCCTAAGAAATCGCGAAAAAATAATGATTTTTTTAGCCATCCTGGCGGTGGCTATTTGGGCTTTTGATCATTTCTATTATATGCCGCAAAAAAAGAAAATCAGGGAATGGCAAGCTGAGCTAGCCGCCATCGATTCAAAACTTACCCAAGCCATGGCTTTCCGTCAGGGAGTGGAAACCACCGAGCGAGAGATTAGCCACCTGGAAAAAGAAATGCAAGTTTATCGAGCGCGTTTGCTGCGGGGAGAAGAATTGCGCACTTTTTTAAAACAATTGGCTAAAGATAGTGAGCAATTGCGCATAAAAATAATTTCTCTCTCTCCGCAAGAAGCAAAATTGCCTGAAGAGGTTGAGTCCAAAGGGAAAACTGATGAGTATAAGAAAGTAATCGTGCGAGTGATCATGTGGGCAACTTATCCAAGCCTGGAAAGATTTATAGGTAACATTGAACGTCTGCCTTTTTTAATATCGGTGGATCAACTAAAGATCGAACGTAAAGAGGAAAAGTATCCAAATTTGCTGGTAACCTTGGAAATGGGCGTGCAGATTTACGAGAAAAAATAGGGGAATGAGGCAACTACTGTCGTTATATTAACGAAAAAGTTGTTCTACTTTTAGACCAGAAGGAAATTTAATGAAGAAATATTCGTTAATATTGATCATTATTTTTGGTTTTAATGTAGGGGAAATGGGCGCCAAAGATTATGCCCAAGTTTATGGACAATCCCAGATGGGGAAAAGGCTTTCCTTACCGGAAAAGGGGAGGGATCCTTTCGGCTTGCCGCCGGGGATAAAACTTCTTTCGCCAACAGGAGAAGAAAAACAAATTAAAAAAGAAGAAAAAAAGGAGGACCTAAGTAAGTTGGCCGAGACTGATTTTGTTTCTGACCAACGGCCAGAAGGGGAACCTTCTGCACCCACTTTAGTTTTAAAGGCCATTTTAATTAGTGACCGGATTCGTCTGGCCGCTATAGGAGAGAGACTCGTTACGGAAGGAGCAGTAATCGGCGAAGAAAGGGTTTTGGAGATAAGACCTGATCGGGTAATCCTCGGCCAAGGACCAAAGAAGAGAATACTTTATTTACCGCAAAGCCCAGTGCCTTTAATAGTGGAGGAGAGATGAAGGGAAAAAGAAAAATAGATAAGAATTTTTTCGGAATATTTTTAAGTGCCTGCTTAATTCTGGGGGGATGTGCGACTGCTCCCCCTAAAGAAAGGATGAAGTTGCCCCCCCGGGAAAAAGAAGTGGCTGAGCCTAAGCCTTCTATGCGCGAGCCGTTGCGCGAAATAATTCTACCCCAGAGGGAAGAAGTGAAAAAGATTCCCGAGAAAAGATTTTCCCTAAGTGCGCGCGAGGCAAATGTCCAGGATGTGCTTTTGGCTTTTTCCCGAGAAAGCGATATGAACATTATTATCGACCCCGAATTAAAAGGAAAAGTAACCGTAGATTTAAAGGGGGTAACCATAGCCGAAGCTTTGGAAGCAGTCCTTTCTCCTTTAGGATGGACTTTTCAGTTTGAGGATAGATTCATCCGGATTCAAAAATTGAAGATGGAAAGCCGCCTCTTTACTTTAAATTACATAGCCACGAAAAGGAGCGGCAAACGAGAAATCTATGCCAGCACGGGGGGAGGATTACAAACAGCAGCAGTCCCTGGAGCCCAAGCCTCAGTGACTCCGGGGAGCACGCGCACTGGCTATAGCGATTTAGTCAGTGTGGATGAAGTAGATATGTGGAAAGAGATCCAAAAAGGCTTAGAAACCATCATTTTTGGGGCACCGGAGGAAAAAGAAGAAACACCCGAACCTGGGAAAGGGGTTTGGACTCGGGTGGATAGTCAAGGGAAAAAATTGATCGTGCATCGGTCGAGCGGCATTATCTGGGTCACCGATTATCCAGCCAATTTAAACCGCGTAGCCGCCTTTTTAGAAAAGATAGAAGGATCCTCCCAGAGACAGGTAACCATTCAAGCGAAGATAATGGAAGTGATTCTGGCCGACGAACATAAAGAGGGAATTAATTGGAAAGTCATCCAGGGTCTGCCGCGCGCTCTTAATTTAGCCTGGGGCCTTACCGATCAGACCGGGACTATTGGCTATCCTGGGGGTCCTTTGGGTTACCTTTCGGAATCCGGACCAGCTACCGTAGCTGCTCCAGGAGGGTCTTTCCGAGTTAACCCCTTGGGCGGCATATTTGCCATAGGGGCGGCAGCAGGGGAAGTAGTCCTCTCCGATATAATTTCGGCCATTGCTGAACAAGGAGATGTAAAAGTGCTTTCCAGCCCCACCATATCTACCCTCAATAACCAAAAAGCCATAATTCGGGTAGGTAATCAAGATGTTTTCTTTATTACGGGAGCAATCGCAACCCAGACTACCGTGACGCAAATCATCCAACCCATGACTATCGACATTGGGATTATTCTCGATGTGACTCCCCAAATTTCGGAGGATGGCACAATCATCATGAATATCCATCCCAGCATTACCGAGAAAACAGGGGAAAAAGTAACCCCCGACGGAAAAACTACTTTCCCTCTGCTCAGTGTGCGCGAAACAGATACGACTGTGCGGGTAAAAGATGGACAAACGATTATCATTGCCGGCCTGATGCAGGAGAAGAAAGAAGAGACTTATATAGGTGTCCCCGGTTTACAATCAATTCCTCTTTTGGGCGCTCTCTTTCGTTACAAAACTGAGCGGAAGAGAAATTCCGAGCTGGTCATCATGATTACCCCCACTATTCAAGTGGGGAAAAAGGCCGAGGACCTAAGTCGCCAGTGAGGGCGATCATGTATCAAGAATTTTTTGGGCTAAAAGAGAACCCCTTTTCCCTAACTCCTGATCCGCAGTACTTTTACTTAAGTGATAGCCACTTAACCGCAGTAGAATCGCTTCTGTTTGGCATCCAAAGGAAAATGGGTTTCATGGTGGTGACCGGTGACATCGGCACAGGCAAGACCACGCTCTGTCGAGTTCTCTTGGAAAGATTGGTGGGAGAGAAGATAAAGACGGCCTTACTTTTTAACCCTTGCCTCTCGGAAGAAGAATTGTGGGCCACCATTCTGAAAGATTTCGGACTACCTTCGCAGAATTTATCCCGGAAGGAGATGATAGATTCTTTATACGAATTTTTGCTCCTTCTGCACAGCCGGGGCGAGAATGCTGTCCTCATTATAGATGAAGCGCAGAATCTTTCCATTCCTTTACTGGAACAAATCCGCTTGCTCTCTAATTTGGAGACCGCCAAAGAAAAGATCCTGCAGATCATTTTATTTGGGCAATCGGAATTTAATGAAAAATTAAATGCTCCTGACCTAAGACAGCTGCATCAACGCCTGGCGCTTCGCCTGCAGCTTTATCCTCTTTCGTATAAAGAAATGGAGAACTATATTTACCAAAGGTTAATCATCGCCGGCGGACGCGGGAATATATATTTTTCTAAATCAGCCTTCCGGGAGATATTCCGTTTTTCTAAGGGAGTACCCCGACTGATTAATCTCCTCTGCGATCGGGCTTTATTGGCCGCCTTTGTGGCCCAGACGAACCACATTGATCGGGCAATTGTCCAGAAAGGAGAAAGAAGCCTTTTAGGCAAGGAGAGGCCGAATAGAATTTGGGCGCGTCGACCTTATACTTTGTGGATAATCTTTGTTTGCCTATTAGGGGGATTAATTATGGGCAGCGCTTTGCTGCCCCAGTGGAAGAGCTTGGTTAATTTAGCCATGGAGAAAGTTGGCTACAGAACCATTTTAGGGGCAAGTCAATAGATATTACGCCAAGGGTGGAAGTCAAATGAGTTTAATAATGGAAGCCATCAAAAAAGCCCAACAGAGGCGGTGGCGAGATAACCCAGAAAATTCCTGGCCAAGGGGAGTATTAAACCCTGGAATTTCTTTTGAAAAAAAACGGGGGCGATGGTGGATTCTGCTTGTTCTTTTTTTAGGCGGCCTATTTAGCGCGCTTATTTTGGGAGGAACAAATTATTCCTTCTTTTCTTCATCCCTTCTTACCCGCGCCGATAAAATTAAAAAAGAAGCTCCTGTTCCCTTCCGAAGCCAAGCCGAGGAAGTCCACCTCGCCGAAAAAAATTCAGTCCCGGGAGTAGGAGAACAAAATTCGCCTTGGCCACCCTCGGCCAAACCCCCAAAAGCGGAGGCAGAACGACCGCTTCTTCCTTTAACTTTGGTGGCTCTAACTGAACCTGCCCGCCCGCAAGAGGTCTTGGCGGAAAAAGAATTTTTCCCGCAGAAAGCAGAAGAAAAATCAGAAGTTAAAGATGGGCGGGCAGAAATGAGCACGCTAATCGCCAAAAAAGGAGAAGAAGAGGAGAAAATAGAAAAAGCTAGGCCGGAGAGACAAGAAAAGCCTTTATCGCCATCTACCCCAGAAGTACCTGCGCCAGCAATAACAGAAATAAAAGTGGAAAAATTAAGCGGGGAGATTAAGTCACCCCCGGAAGCGGTTAAAAATTTTAATGCTGGAGTCAATTTTTATCAGCAGAGGAATCTGCTCCAAGCGATGCACGCCTATAAAAAAGCTTTGCAATATGATCCCCACTTTGGGGAGGCCTATAATAATTTGGCCCTTATTTATCAAGAAATTGGCGATTTAGATCAAGCCCGAGAAACTTTGCAAAGAGCCACAGAAATAAATCCGCACTATGAAAAAGCTTGGAACAATTTAGGGATAATCCTTCTTTTGCAAAACCGCTATGGCGAAGCTAAAGAGGTATTTAAAAAAGTCTTGCTTCTCAATCCCCAGCATGTGGAAACCTATCTCCATTTAGGGGTGCTTTATCGCAAAGAAGGAGAAATAAGAAAAGCAGCGGAATATTACCAAAAAGCCCTGCAGATTAATCCTCTAAGAGGAGAAGTTCATTATAACTTAGCTATAATTTTAGAAGAGCTGAACGATATTCCCCAGGCTATTAGCCATTACCGATCTTTCTTGCATCTGGCGGCTAAAGATTATCCTGGGTTAGCTGCCGAAGTAACTCGGCATGTAAATAGATTAGGAAAAGAACAAAAAGGACGATAAGGAAAATAGGGGGAGGAAAAGGAAAGGTGGAAGGAATTAAGCCAATGAAGGGGATGAAATAAAGGTGAGTGAGGACTAAAAATGCCGGCTGAGAAAAAGAGTTTAGGGGATTTTTTAGTAGCTCAAGGCGTGATCACCAGAGAGCAACTTCATAAGGTCATAGAGGAGCAGAAGCGGACTGGAGAAAGGCTGGAACAGGTCATTGTCCGTCTCCAGTTTGCCCCGGAGGAAATAGTATTTCAAAACATAGCTGATTATTTCAGCTTACCTTTTATTGATTTGAACACCTATCAAATTGATGAAAAAGTGATAAAAATTATCCCAGAAGAAATGGCGCGCCGCCATAATTTAATGCCGCTGTTTAAAATCGGCAACACCCTTACCGTAGCCATGACCAATCCTTTAGATATTTATGCGTTGGATGAAGTGCGCGCCAAAACCAATTGTGATGTAGAAATTGCCTTGAGTACCAAAGAAAAAATTAAGCGGGCTATCGATCAATATTATGGAATTACGGCCGCTTCTCTGGAGAGTACTCTGGAGGAATTTGCCCAGAGTCGGGAGACGGAAACCCCGCCGCAATTGATTGAGTACCGGAAGACTTATGACCTGGCTCCGAAAGAAATAATCAGTGGCCCCATGGAGGAAGCCCCGGCCTCCCGCATCTTTGATGCCATCATGTTACAAGCTATTCGGGATCGAGCCAGCGACATTCATTTGGAGCCCGAAGAAAAAATGCTGCGGGTACGTTTTCGCATCGATGGTCTGCTATATGAATTTTCTACTTTGGCAAAGCAGATCCATGCTCCGCTGACTTCCTCGATTAAAATTTTAGCCGAGATGGACATTGCCGAAACCAGACTACCTCAGGATGGCAGCTTCAATGTAAAAATAGAAGAGCGGAGCTTTGAAATTAGGGTATCAACTTTCCCCACTATTTATGGGGAAAATGTGGTCCTGCGCATTCTGGACCAGAGTACGCCTTTGCGAAAATTAGAGGATTTGGGTTTTACCCCAGAAATGCTGACCAGCTATAAACAATTAATTGCCAGTTCGCACGGTATGATCCTGGTTACTGGGCCCACGGGGAGTGGGAAAACCTCCACTCTCTACGCCTCCTTGAATATGATCAATTCCTTGGAAAAAAACATTATCACCATAGAGGATCCCGTGGAATACCGCCTAAAATTAGTGCGGCAGACGCAAGTAAACCCCAAAGCGGGCGTTACCTTCGCCACCGGACTGCGTTCTATCTTGCGGCAAGATCCGGATGTGATTATGGTGGGGGAGATTCGCGACTTGGAAACGGCCGAGATAGCCATTCAAGCAGCCCTTACTGGACATTTGGTTTTCAGTACGCTTCATACCAACGATGCTCCAGAAGCCATTACGCGTCTTATGGATATCGGCGTGGAACCCTACCTTATTTCTTCGGCCGTGATCGGGGTTTTGGCCCAGCGCTTGGTGCGCACCATCTGCCCGGAATGCAAAGCAGTTAGGGCTTTTAATCCATTATTAGAACCAGATTTAAAAGAAGTTTATCAAAGATATTTTCCCGGGCCCATAAATGAAATGACCCTTTATCAAGGCCAAGGTTGCAAGAACTGTAAACAGACCGGTTATTGGGGGAGATTGGGTATTTTTGAACTTTTACAAATAAATGAGCAGATTAAGGAATTGATTGGGGCCAAGGCCTCCACCCAACAAATTCGGCAGATGGCTCGGGAGACTATGGGGATGGCCACTTTAAGAGAAGATGGCCTCCTGAAAGCTTTACAAGGGCTTACTACCTTAGAGGAAGTGAATCGCGTGGCCGGGCGTTCGCGGATGGTTTAAAGAAAAAGTAGATGAAAATTCCTACCCCCCATAGCAGCGATAAGCAAAGGCCCAATTTAAAACTTAAAGGTTCATAAGAGAAAGTAATTTCGTAGGCACCGGCCCGCAAGGCCAGCGCCCGAAAATTGTAATTAGCCCGCAAAATCTTGGCGGAAAAATTTTTGGCCGCCGGAGCAGCACTCGCCCCGGTAGGCCGAATAAAAGCCTTCCAGCCGGGGTAATAAGTATCACTAAGAACTAACAATGAGTCGTGCGCACAGCTCACGCGCAATACTAATTGGTTATTCCTTTCTTGAATTAAAGTCAGTTTGTTCTCCGCAGAATTAAGGGCAGACCCGGAAGGGACTGGATTTCCGGCCCATGAAGGTTCTTCTTCTAAAATAACCATTTGGGCCGGATGGAAATTTTTATCTCTTAGAGTAGGGATAATATCTTTTTCTGGTAAGATTTTATACTTTTCCACGAACCAAGCCCGGGGAAGGAAGTGGCGTAAGCGGTAAAGTTTGACTGTATCCTTTTTAAGCAATTCTTCTTCTTTTCCCGGAAGGCCTTTTATCTCCGCATAAAGTAGTTCGAAATTTTCATCTTCAATGGACCCCGTAGAAATTACATATTTTATTCCGTAAAGATAAAGCAGATTAGTGGCCGTTAAGGAAGGAGAGGTTATAAATGCCCTATAAAGATCGGCTCCTCTTTTTATAGGCAAAACTTCTATTCCCCAAATATGGGGGATTTTATGAATTAAGAACATAGAAGAAAGGTGTTTTTCTTGTAAAAATTTTAGAGGAGTAGGATCGGGGATTAAAAGAGGAGAATCCAAAGAAGCAGTCCGGGGGGTAGTAAAGGTCCTATAAAATCCCTTGTCGGCAGAAATTATTTCCATAATTCGTGTTTTTTGGAAAAAATCTTTGGTTTTTTCTTTACCGAAAAAACCCATATGGCCAAATAGATCAAAGATAAGAAAGAGCACCAAGAGAGCAGAAATCCATTTGGGCCAGATCCATTCTTGGCCAAAGCGTAAAATGAGCAAAAAGATGGTCAAATAGAAGAAGAGTCTTTGCGTATTCTTAATATTTACTAAGAGAAGAGTAGTGTTCGAAGAGGCCAATCCTACTTGCTGGAGAAATTGGCCGATCATTTTTTCCCCGCCAACTGTAAAGAGGAGTAAAGATCCGCAAATAAGGGCGGCGGTAGTTAGAAAATATTTTATCTTCTTATGATTACCTGCCGAGGCATAAGTTAGCAACTTTTCCAGACCCAAGCCGGCGGTAATGGCTAAGACCAGAAAAAAAATATAAAGAAATTTTACCGGATAACGTAGACCCGAGAAGAAGGGCAGATACTTGAAGACCAAGGGATAAAAGGGATTAAAGTGTCCCAGGGCCAGGAAGAAGGAAAGAAAAATTAGAACAAGATAATACCCACGTTCGCGGCTGAGCAGAAAATAGAAGACAGAAAGTAAAAAAGGAAGTCCGCCCACGTATAAAGTTTTTAGCCAACATTGGGATGTCCAATATTTTTGGGCATCCAAGAAATAACCATAGGCATCGGGCAAAAAGAAGAGTAAAAAGTCCCGGGGAGCAAAGCTCCAAATGGTGGCTTCGGCAAAAGATATTCCCGGCCCGCGGATAGAGTAACCATAAAGCTCCCCAAAAGGCAGAAGTTGGGCCGCCGAAAACAAGATAAAAGTCAGGGAAGTAATAACAAAAATTTTGCTCCTTTTCCATATTTTTTCCCATAAGGTTTCTGGGGCCAATTTTAGGGCCAGAGGGAAAAAAAGCATTAGCCAAAGAATAAGAAAATTGCCGTAAACAATCTCCACCCCGCCGCCAAAGAAAGATATGGCCATAAATAATCCTGTGATAATTTCATTCTTTAAGCCTGGGTCAGCTAATGCTCTTCTAAAAAAGATTATGATTAAGGGAGTCCAAACAATAGAAAGAAGAGAATTTAGTAAAGAGTGGATAGACAAAAGATAGCCGCTGAGCATGAAGATAAGGCCTGCCGTCAAGGCGCTGCTCCATCTTGCTCTGAGCTCCCGCAAAAGTAAATAAATGAAAAAACCGCCCAAGAAAAAATGCAGAATAATTATCATGTTGAAAGCTAAGTCGAAAGGTAGCAAAAAGAAGAGCAGATTTAGCGGGTAAAGAAGAGCATGTTGGGGGTTAGCAAAGAAGGGGTGACCAGTGAATTGATAAGGATTCCACAAAGGAAAGTCACCATTTTTAATGCTCTCCACCCCAAAAAAGCGGGGTGGGATAAAATAAGGGCCTAAGTCTCGCTCGCTTAAGATAAAGCGGCCAGAAAAAAGGTCAGAAAAAAAAAGGAGCATAGAGAAAAAAAAGACCAAACCGGCTAAAAAATTTGCCGATTTGGCCTTCTGGGATATAAGCCTTTTAATCTTTCCTCTACCTAATGGGAGATTAAATTCTTTGCTGGCCTCCTCCATTTTACCAGGTGGCCGTAGCCGCATAGATGGTGCCGTAAGTAGTGGGCACATTGGGGGTGGGGCTCAAAGTAAAAGTATAAACGCGACCACCCACCGTCATGGTAAAAATATTGGCCGCCGCTGTCCAGGTAAATCCTTTCAGCTCGCCCACGTTAGTGGCTACAGTAAGCATGTTATAAGTGCCCGTTGTACCGCCAATGAGGCGTTGGCTGAAAAGCAAAGCATTCTGGCTGCGCAAGGCCCCCAAAACTCCTCGGGCTGTACCATCAGCAGCTTGACCAGTGAGATCAATATAGCGCGGAATAGCTACGGCGGCTAAAATGCCAATGATGACAATAATGACGATGAGTTCAATTAAGGTAAATCCATGTTCCCTTTTCTGCATGCTTCCTCCTTTCTTTTCATATTATCCGGCCCCTAATATGCTGGCTATTATTATATTAGAAATAATTAGAGTGGATTTGTCAAGTTTTTTCCTGAACTAAGGTACCTGCGGCTGGGACAAATTTAGTAGAAACAAAGGCGGATTGATGGTATATTTTTAATATGGTCTTTTAGAGGGGAAAATGTCCATAGCAGGTAATAGGGCAGATCCAGTGGAATTTCTCGGTAGCTGGTTAATCAATAAATTCCGCTATTATTCAGACCTTTCCACGCTTCTATTTCTTTCTTTTAAAGAGTTAATTTCCGAAAGGAAAAAAGGATTTTCTTTAATTTGGGAGATAACTTTACGCCAAATCTATTTCACGGGTGTTCAGGCCCTCAAAGTAACGGCTTTCGTTTCTTTAGCTTTAGGAACTCTCGTAATTGTGGAAGCAGGCAGCCAAATGAATCTTTTAGGCGGTTTAAAATTTATTTGCCAAATCTTGGTCTTAGTTATCATTCGCGAATTAGGCTCCTTATTCACAGCCTTTATCGTCATCGGGAGGTCAGGAACGGCTATGGCCACGGAATTGGGCAATATGATTGTCGCCCATGAGATGGAAGCCCTCCGGGCTATGGGAATTAATCCTGTTTACTTCTTAGTGACCCCCCGCCTTATAGGCGTCACTATAGCAGTCATTTGTCTCACAATTTTTTTTGACCTCATCGCCCTTTTAGGGGGTTTTTTGATAGCTATGTTGATTTTGCCGGTTGATTTTATTACTTTTTTAAAAGAACTAATGTCTTCGCTCACCGGAGTGGACCTGAGCGTTGGTTTCCTGAAAAGCTTCGCCTTCGGATTGTTGATTTCGCTAACTTGTACTTATCACGGCCTAAATGTGCGTTATTCTGCCATTGAAGTTCCCCAAGCAGCCACCAAAGGAGTAGTAAGCGCCATTTTGGCTTGTATAATTTTTAATGTGGCCATAACTATTCTCTTTTATCTATGAGCCAACAAGAGTTCATTAATATGCAGCACGATCCTATCATAGAGGCGAAGCAGGTCTCCTTTTATTTTGACGGCCGGCCAATTTTTCAGGACTTAAATTTTCAATTAAATCGAGGAGAGGCTTATCTTTTGTTAGGTCCGAGCGGGAGCGGCAAATCGCTTTTGTTAAAAATCTTGAGTGGTCTTTTTTTGGTGGCCCAAGGAAGTGTAAAGATAGCCGGTATTGACCTAGCTAAAGCCGCGCCCCAAGTTCTGCAAGAGTTAAGGGTAAAGATGGGTTTTGTCTTCCAAGATGCGGCTTTAATTAGCAATATGTGCCTTTATGATAATATTGCTTTGCCATTGCGTTATCACACTTCTATATCCGAGTCAGAGATAAAAATAAAAATCGCCGAGCAAATGGCTCAACTGCAAATTGATCGCCAAAGTGACTTTCTTCTCCCGGCCCAGCTGAGTATGGAAATGCGTAAACGAGCTGCCTTAGCCCGGGCCCTTATTTTAGAACCAGAGCTTCTTTTTTTAGATGAGCCAACCATGGGCATGGGCGAGGAAGCCAGTCTGCATATTTGGCAGTTTTTACAAGCCTATCGGCAAAAGAAGAAAATTAGCGTGATTTTAGTCCAAACTGATTGGCGGTCAGCGCTACCATTTGCTGACCGTATCGGTTTCTTAAAAGGAGGGAAAATAGTCTGCGCAGGCCCAAAAGAGCAAGTTAAAGATCGATTAGCCCAAATTTCTCGGCCAGAAAATTTCCTTTTTTAATTAAGGAGCAAGCTTATGAAGATGTATTTCCGCATTAAACATATTGACCGCCTGGCAGGAATTTTTGTGATCTTAGCCCTTATTTTTGTCCTCATCACTATTGTCTTCGTAGCCCGCGGGCAAAAATGGTTTGCCAAACGCCACCCCTATTTAGTAGTTTTTGACCGGGTGGGCGGAATTAAACCGGGGACTGATGTAACAATATCTGGAATGGAAGTGGGCCGGGTAAAATCATTACGCCTTAATGAAGAGCGTAAGGTAGAAGTTACTCTGGAAATTTTGGATGATTATAAAGATTATCTAAGGAAAGATTCCTCGGCCACAGTCATTAGCAGTCTCTTAGGCGGCAAGACCGTGGAGATCACGCCCGGTTCTCCTGACCAAGCTCTTCTTCGTCCGGGTGAAACCATTCCCGCGCAAGAACCAAGAGAGTTAACAGATTTTTTAAAAGGGTTAGATTTGCAAGCTCCGCTAAAAAAAGCGGAAGCAACTTTAGGTAACTTAGAAGACATAAGCGCTAAATTAAAAGATCCTCAAGGAGAGCTTTTCACCCTCTTAAAGAATATAGAATTTATCTCCCAGCAGTTGCGCCAAGGAGAAGGAAATATAGGCGCCATTTGGCAAGATAAAAAATTATATAATGAATTGAGCACCACCCTTACTTCTCTGCGCCGTTCGGCAGAGCATTTGGAAAAGACGACCGAGAATGCCTCTCGATTTGCCGCTGATTTACCGAAGTTATCCAGTGATTTAGAAAAATATTTAAAAGAGGTTCCCCAAATCTTAGGAGACGTGAAAAAAGCGACGGCCGGCCTGCCTGAGGTTACGGAAAAAATTCAAAAGGCCACAGGCGAGCTGCCAGTTATTGCTAGTAATTTGAAAGAGATAACCAAAGATGTCCGAGAAGTTACCGAAAATTTAAAGAAAGTTGCTCCGGAGATTCCGGAATTGGTCTCGGCTAGCCAGGAAAGCATAGAAGAAGCAGAAAAGTTACTGCAAACATTACGTAATCATTGGTTAATTAGGGGATGGACGGCGAAGACTCCGCCGAGCATTCCCTTAGAGGTTAGCCAGCGCGAAAATCCTTATTAAAAAGGAGACATTTCAATGAGCGGTAGCCAAGATTTATCTTTTTTCCTGGCCTTTATAGCCGGATTAATATCTTTCCTTTCTCCTTGTGTCTTACCCCTCTTGCCTTCTTATTTGGCTTTTATTACAGGGCTGTCCTTTGAAGAACTAACCCGCCCAAGTTCTGCCCGCCAAATGCGCCAAATTATTCTCACCCATTCTTTATTATTTATCCTGGGGTTTAGTATTCTGTTTACGCTTATGGGAGCTTCGGCCACTTTGTTAGGCCAGTTTTTGGCTACTTACCGGGAGATGATCCGCTTAGGAGGAGGAGTGCTGATCATTATTTTGGGACTTTTTATAAGTGGCCTTATTCCTTTGGACTTTTTGCAAAAAGAAAAGAAATGGCATTGGCAGCATAAACCCTTAGGATATTTAGGAACTTTCTTAGTCGGGGTGACTTTTGCGGCAGGGTGGACACCGTGTGTAGGCCCCCTTCTTTCCGCCATTCTCCTTTATGCTAGCACGGCCGAGAATATAAGTACTGGTATAATCTTATTGTTAATCTACTCCTTAGGTATGGGCATACCTTTTCTTATATCTTCTTTAGCGCTAAACTCTTTTTTAAATGCTTTTCAAAAGGCGCATCGCTTTATAGGTTTTTTAACTAAAATTGGTGGAATTCTCTTAATCAGCATCGGCATTCTTTTAATTACTAATTCCTTTGATCTTTTAAATGAATTTCTTAGCCGTTGGTTCCCTGGTTTTTCTTTTTGAGTAATAATTCCTAAAATATAGAAAAATTGAGAAATGTCGTCCATGAATGGGTTAAATTATGACGATTCTTTTCTTGGCCCCCTGCGCCAATTCCTTGAAGAAAAGGAAGGTCTTTTCTCCGTTTATGGGCTGAAGGGGTCTGCGCCGGCCTTCTTGATCTCCAAATTAGCAGCCCACACTAAGCGCCCTTTTTTTATTATTGCCCCAGAGGAGAGGAAGGCCGAGCTTATTTCCCAGGAAATTACTTTTTTTCTGGGATCGCGGCGGCCCATTCTGCATTACCCTGATTGGGATATTCCGCCTTTTGGGAAAATATCACCTCCTCTGGAAGTAATGGGCCAACGCTGGCAAGGGCGCCATTCCATGATCTCTTCCCCAACCCCCTTTATTATAGTGGCTTCTCTGCCGGCAATACTTTGGCGCGTGCCCCCCCGGAACATTTCCCGTCAGATGTTTTTAAGGATAGCGCCGGCCCAGGAAATTAGCCAGGAAGAATTATTGAACAAGTTAGCCGGAATGGGTTATTCCCGCCAAAGTGTGGTTACGGCCTTGGGCGAATATTCTTGGCGTGGACAGATTGTAGATATTTATTCTCCCCTTTCTTCATCCCCCTATCGATTAGAATTTTTTGCCGATACGGTGGAGTCAATCAGAATTTTTGACCCCGAAAGTCAACGCTCTTTAAAAGAGGAGAAGGAAGCCTTAATTTTACCGGTACGCGAGACGCTGCTCTTTCCGGAATTTATGGAAAGGGCTCTAAGTAAGTTCTCTGCCGAATTTTCCCTCAGGGGAGAAGGTCAAGAAATCCCAGAAAAAATCAAGCAGGGTATTCCTTTTCCGGGCATGGAAAATTATTTACCCTTTTTTTATCCCCAGGTGGAGACTATCTTTGATTATCTTCCTCCAGCGGCTATGGTATTTCTGATAGAACCTCCAGAGATTAAAGAGGGGCTTACGGATTTTTGGGAAAGGGCCCAAGCTTCCTGGTCTAAAGCTCATGAAGAAATAGGCTGTTGGCCCCAACCGGAAGAATTAATCATGCCGGCAGCAGAATTTGAAGAAAGCCTGTCCTTGGTGACCCGCATCACCCTGCAGAGTTTGGAAATTTTGGAAAAAGATCTTTTAGACTCGAGCCTGTCTCTGGTAACGGAGAGTAATGAAAATCTGCGCTCTTCCTTGCTTGCTTCTAAATCTGAAGAGGGAGTCCTTCATGCCTTAGCTAACCGGATTCGCCAGGAAGCAGAGAAAGGGATTTTTTCTCTTTTTGTTTGCCCCCACCAGCGTTCGGCCCAGCAGTTGGCGGAGATGTTAAGCAGCCATGGATTAAAGACGGTGCTCTTCCCGGAGCCATTTTCATCTTGGCACCCTCGCGGAGGCGCGAATGGCCAGGTGACGATCATGATTGGCCAATTACCCCGCGGCTTTAATTTTCCCATGGCCCGGCTTTTTATTGTGGCCGAGGCAGATATTTTTGGCGAAAAGAGGCTGCGCCGGAAACGCCTGCCTTGGCGGGAAGAACATACTTTAGCCACTTTTAGCGAACTCAAAGAAGGCGACTTTGTGGTGCACACGGAGCACGGCATCGGTGTTTATCGAGGGTTGGTGAAGTTTACCTTGGGCGAAGAGGAGCAAGATTTTCTGCTGATAGAGTACCAAGGGGGGGACAAACTTTACCTGCCCGTCTATCGCTTGAATTTAGTGCATAAATATATAGGTAGCGGAGACGGAGAACCGCGTCTTGATAAATTAGGAGGGACGTCTTGGGAGAAGGCCAAGAAGAAAGTTAAGAAATTTTTGCAGGAGATGGCCGCGGAGCTCATCCAGTTGTATGCCGCCCGGGCAGTGATTAAAAGGCCTGCTTTTTCCCCGGGGGGAGAATATTTAAAAGAATTCGAGGCTTCTTTTGAATTCGAAGAAACGCCCGACCAGCTGCAAGCCATCGAAGATGTGCAGGCTGACTTAGATAAAGAAAAGCCCATGGACCGGTTAATTTGTGGAGATGTAGGTTTCGGCAAGACCGAAGTGGCCCTGCGGGCGGCCTTGCGGGTAATGATGGACGGCAAACAAGTGGCCGTCCTAGTTCCCACTACTGTTTTAGCCCAACAACATTACCAAACTTTTTCTCGCCGTTTTGCTCCTTATCCCTTACGCCTAGAAATGCTTAGCCGGTTTAGATCTCCTGCTCAGCAAAAAGAGATCATCCGCGATTTGGCCCAAGGGAAAATAGACTTAATCATCGGTACCCACCGCCTTCTGCAGCGCGATGTAACTTTTAAAGATTTAGGTCTCTTAGTCATCGATGAGGAACATCGCTTTGGCGTACGGCATAAAGAAAGGCTGAAACAGATGAAGGCCAATGTAGATGTCCTTACTTTAACTGCTACCCCCATCCCGCGCACCCTGCAGATGTCTTTGGGGGGCATCAGAGATTTGAGCGTAATTCAAACTCCTCCGGAGAATCGCTTATCTATCCGCACTTATATAACCGAGTTTGATGAAGATATTATTGGGGAAGCCATTAGGCGCGAACTACGCCGGGGCGGGCAGATCTTTTTCGTCCATAATCGGGTGCAATCCATCCCCGCGATGGAAAAATTTTTACGGCGCCTCGTGCCCGAGGCCAGACTGGGTATTGCTCACGGTCAAATGGCTGAGCGCGAGTTGGAGAAAGTAATGTTAGCGTTTCTAAAAAAGGAGATAAACTTGTTGTTGACCACCACTATTATTGAATCTGGCCTCGATTTCCCCGCGGCCAATACCATTATCATTAACCGGGCGGATAAACTTGGTTTAGCCCAGATGTACCAGCTGCGCGGCCGCGTCGGCCGGGCCCAGGAGCGGGCTTATGCTTATTTATTAATTCCCGGCTTGGAGGCCATTAGCCGGGAGGCCCGCAAAAGATTGGAGGCTTTAAAAGAAGTGACGGAGTTAGGTTCTGGATTCAAATTAGCTATGCATGATTTGGAAATTAGGGGAGCGGGAAATATATTGGGGGACGCCCAATCAGGCCATATAGCGGCGGTAGGTTTTGACATGTACCTGCAAATTTTAGAGGAGGCAGTCCGCGAGCTGAAAGGGGAAGAGGTGCAGGTAGAAATCGAGCCTGAAATAGATTTACCCTTACCAGCCTATATCCCCACCGATTATATAGGGGATATTAATCAGCGTTTAGTCTTTTACCGCCGCCTCTCCACAGCCAAAATAGAGGAGGAAATCGCCGAGGTGGCGGAAGAACTCAAAGATCGTTATGGTTCTTTACCAGCAGTGCTGGAAAATTTATTAGAAATTATGCAACTAAAATTACTTTTAAAAAGAGGGCAAATCCGCCGTCTGGCAAGTGAGAAAGGGAAGATAGTTTTAACCTTTGATGCTAAATCTGCGCTGGATCCGCAGAAATTGGTAGAATTTGTGGCCCGGGGCCAAGGCCGGCGGGAGTTCACTCCTGATCAACGCTTGAAAATTATCCCCGATCATAAGGGCGGCCCAGGATTACTCTGGGAAATTAAAAAATTATTGCTGGAGCTTCTGGAAGGTGTTAACATAAAATTTTGAATTAAATAATGGGTCGGCGGCAATAAAATGCGCATAAGCAAAATAATTCTTTTCGCCATTTTGTTTTTCCTTTTTCCTCCTCTAATTCAGGCGGAAGTAATTGACCGTATCGTTGCCTTGGTTAATAATGAAGTAATTACTTTATCTGAGTTAGAGGAATTTGGGAGCCGCCTTTTCCGCCAACTAAAAGAATCCACTTGGCCTGCGGCCGGGGAAGAAAAATTAAAAAAAGCCCGGCGGGAGGCCTTGGAGCAATTAATCGAAAATAAACTTTTGGAGCAAGAAATTAGAAAAAGGAAAGTAGAAGTTTCGGAAAGAGAAGTAGATGCGGCCGTGGCCGAGATCTTGAAGCATAATCGGCTAACGGAAAACGAATTGAAGATGGCCCTGGCCAAAGAGGGTATAACCTACACGAGCTATCGGCGTCAAATCCGGGATGATTTAGGGAAGATGCGTTTGATCAATCGCGAAATTAAAGCCAAGATCGTGGTGCATGAGGAGGATTTAAAGAAAATTTATCAAGAAAGGATCAAAGATTTTACGGACCCAGTGGAAGTGAAATTGCAGCAAATATTCCTTCCTTTCCCGCGCGGGGCCACGGCAGAAGAGATTAAAAACACCGAGGAAAAAATAGCCGAACTTTGGCGCCGCGCCCACCAAGGGGAAGATTTTGCCCAGTTAGCCCGAAATTACTCGCTTGGTCCCGAGGCCAAGGAGGGGGGAGTTCTGGGTTATTTTAAAAAACAGGAATTGATTCCGGAACTGGAAGAAGTGGCCTTTAAATTGGAAGAAGGCCAGATAAGCGAAGTCATTCGGAGCCCCCACGGCTTTCATATTTTACGCCTTTTGGAACGTAAAGGCGGCACTCCCCAACCTTTCGCAGAAGTAGCCCCCAAAATTAGAGAAGCAAAGCTCCAGGAAGAGGCGGAGAAAAAATTTCAAGATTGGCTGCAGAATTTAAAGAGTAAAGCGTACATCGAAATTAGGTTATAGATGAAAGGAGAAAAACCTGTAATCGCCATTACCATGGGGGATCCCCGGGGGATTGGCCCCGAGATAATTGTCAAAGCCCTAAGTCAAATATCTCTCCGGCAGACCTGCGTTCCTTTAATCATCGGTGACCTAAATATTCTTAAAAAAACGGCCCGGGCTCTAAAGATCGAACTCCCCTTTGCGGAAGTGCCAGAAACAGGAAGAGAACTTTATGCAGAGAGCATACCCGTTCTTTCCCTAACCAATCTTTCCCTGGCCGAAAGATTAACGCCGGAGAAGGAGCAGGAGTGCGCCCGCGCCTCCTTCCTATATATTGAGAAAGGCGCCCAAATGGCCTTGGCGCAAAAAGTGGCGGCCTTGGTGACAGCCCCGGTTAGTAAGGAAGCTATTTGGCGGGCGGGCATTCCTTTTCGGGGGCATACTGATTACTTGGCCAGAGTTACGCAAACTAAAGACTACGCTATGATGCTCGCCGGAGAGAAATTAAAAGTTTCCCTGGTCACCACCCATCTCCCCTTCCGCGAAGTGGTCAATTACTTAACGGCGGAAAGGATTCAAAAAGTAATCGAACTTACGGCAAAGGGGTTGCGAGATTTTTTTCAGATGGATAAGCCCCATATCGGCGTGGCAGCTTTGAATCCCCACGGGGGAGAAAAGGGCCTTTTGGGCGAAGAAGAGGAGATGATTAGACAAGCTGTGCAGGGCGTAAAGAGAGAAGGGTTTGCTCTTTCTGGTCCCTGGCCAGCAGACACCATATTTTACCGGGCTTATCGAGGAGAGTTTGCTGCCGTAGTCTGCATGTACCACGATCAGGGACTCATTCCCCTGAAACTATTGCATTTTGAAGATGCGGTAAACATCACTTTGGGACTGCCTTTTATCCGTACTTCCGTTGATCATGGCGTAGCCTTTGATATTGCTGGCCAAGGTCGGGCTTCCTCCATTTCCCTGCAAAAAGCTATTTCCCTGGCTGAGCAGACAATCTGGCAGAAGCGGCCCAGGGGAAATTAATTTTTAAAGACTAATTGCGCAGCGGATTAGATTTTTCTATGCCTTTAGACAAGATTGTTATTCGCGGAGCCCGCGAACACAATTTAAAAAATATAAATTTAGAAATTCCCCGCCATAAGCTGGTAGTAATTACCGGTCTTTCGGGGTCGGGGAAGTCGTCTTTGGCCTTCGATACGATTTATGCGGAGGGGCAACGGCGTTATGTAGAGTCATTATCCGCTTATGCGCGGCAATTTTTAGAACAGATGGAAAAACCCGACGTGGATGTTATCGAAGGGCTTTCGCCAGCGATCTCTATCGAACAAAAAACGACTTCCAAGAACCCCCGTTCCACGGTAGGCACAGTTACGGAAATTCATGATTATTTGCGCCTCCTCTTCGCTCGCATTGGTCATCCCCACTGTCCCCAGTGTGGTCGGGAAATCAAATCCCAAACTATCCAACAAATTGTGGATCAGATCAGCGCTCTGGAAGGGGGAACTAAAATCATGATCTACGCCCCGATCATTAGAGGGCGAAAGGGAGAATACCGGAAAGAGTTTGAACATTTGCGCCGGAGCGGTTTTGCCCGGGTGCGGGTAGATGGACAGATCAGGGATCTGAGTGAAGAAATAATTTTGGATAAAAATAAAAAACATACCATAGAAGTTTTGATAGACCGACTGATCGTCAAGGAAAAAGTAGAAAAAAGATTGGCTGATTCATTGGCTACGGCCCTTAATTTGACCGAGGGGCTGGTGAAAGTGGAGGTCGGAAGTGGAGAAGAGTTAATCTTTAGCGAAAAATTTGCTTGTGTGGAATGCGGCTTAAGTTTCCCAGAGATTAGCCCCCGCATGTTTTCCTTCAATAATCCCTATGGCGCCTGCCCGCAATGCGATGGCTTAGGCACCATGATGTACTTTGATCCCGACTTGATCGTTCCTGATAAAAGCCTTTCCATCCGCGAAGGTGCTATAATTCCTTGGCAAGGTCGCAGCTCTATGAATTTTTACCAAATGCTTAATTCTCTGGCGGATCATTACCATTTTGACCTGCAGGCTCCTTTCCAAACCCTCCCCCCCCAAGTGCAAAAGGTCATCCTCTACGGATCCAACGGGGAGCAGATTAAGTTTTACCATGACCATGGGGAGCGACGCGATTTTTATTTGCGGGAATTTGAGGGAGTTATTCCTTATTTAGAAAGAAGGTATAAGGAAACTGATTCGGAATTTATCCGGGAAGAGATGGAACGCTTCATGAATGTGCGGCCTTGTCCAACTTGCCAGGGAGCCAGACTTAGGAAAGAAAGTCTGGCGGTTAAGATCAATGGGTTAAATATTCATCAGGTAGCTGAAAAATCTATTCGGGAAGCCTTAGACTTTTTCACTAATTTACAACTTTCTCCGCGGGAACAAGAAATTGCCCGCCGAATTTTGAAAGAAATCTGTGAGCGTTTAAGCTTCCTGATAAATGTGGGGTTGGATTACCTAACTCTGAGCAGATCGTCGGCTACCCTCTCCGGCGGAGAATCCGAAAGAATTCGTTTGGCCACTCAAATAGGGTCTGGCTTAGTGGGCGTACTTTATATTCTGGATGAACCGAGTATAGGCCTGCATCAAAGGGACAATGCCCGTCTTTTAGATACGTTGAAGCGTCTGCGGGATTTGGGGAATACTATTTTAGTTGTGGAACACGATGAAGAGACTATGCGCCATGCTGACTATATAATAGATTTAGGGCCGGGAGCAGGCCTTAACGGTGGCGAAGTAGTCTTTGCCGGTCCTCCCCAGGAATTATTAAAGGCGGAAAAATCTCTAACTGGCCAATATTTATCCGGAAGATTATCCATTCCCTTGCCTGCCCAAAGGAGATTACCCAAAGGAAAGTATTTGACGGTGGTGGGGGCGGCCGAAAACAACTTAAAAAGGATCACCGTGCAATTTCCTTTAGGTCTGTTTACCTGCGTCACCGGTGTTTCCGGATCGGGGAAGAGCACTCTGGTCTTGGATACTCTTTACCGGGCTTTGGCCCAAAGGATTTACCACGCTAAAGAAAGACCGGGTCAAATGGAGGATCTGCGCGGAGTTGAGGAAGTAGATAAAGTCATCCAAATAGATCAATCCCCCATCGGCCGCACTCCGCGGTCTAACCCGGCCACTTATACAGGCGTATTCACCTACATTCGGGAACTTTTTGCCATGCTTCCCGAATCACGAGCGCGAGGTTATCGACCGGGCAGGTATAGTTTCAACGTCAAGGGTGGGCGCTGTGAAGCCTGTGGCGGAGATGGGATAATCAAGATCGAGATGCATTTCTTACCCGATGTTTATGTGACCTGCGAAGTGTGCCGGGGAAAACGTTATAATAGGGAGACCTTAGAGATTAAGTATAAGGGGAAAAATATTTGGGAAGTTTTGGATATGACCGTGGATCAGGCTGGGCAGTTTTTCTCCGCCATACCTAAAATCCGGAATAAACTGCAGACCCTAATTGATGTGGGCATGGGCTATATAAAGTTGGGCCAACCAGCCACCACGCTCTCGGGCGGAGAAGCCCAGCGCATAAAGCTTTCCCGAGAGCTTTCTAAGCGGGCCACGGGCAGGACAGTGTATATCCTCGATGAACCCACTACGGGATTGCATTTCGACGACATTAAAAAACTATTGCAAGTTTTGAATCAGTTAGTCGATGCGGGCAATACCGTGATTGTAATTGAACACAATTTGGAAGTGATAAAAACAGCCGATTATATAATTGACATGGGCCCGGAAGGTGGGGATGCCGGGGGAAAAGTTATAGCCACGGGCACGCCGGAAGAAGTAGCCGCCGTCCCCCATTCTTATACCGGGCAATTTTTAAAAAAAATCCTCCAGCGGGACTGGGCCCGGATGGGTTTAAAAATCTAACCATCGCTCAACTTTCTATTCCTGGCCTAACTTCATTTCGGAGGCGCCCATAATCTGGCGCCTAATCTCGAAGAGAAAGATGCTGCCCGCCACGGCGGCATTGAGCGAAGATATTTGGCCAGCCAGGGGGATAAAAACGCGGTAGTCACATTTTTTTAAGATTAAAGGGCGGATTCCTTTCCCTTCACTGCCAATTATTAAAGCCACCTTTGGCGGAAAAACCATATGAAAAAGGTTGACCTCCCCGCGGGGATCAGCGCCCACTATCCAAAATCCAACTTTTTTCAATTCTGCCAAAGTGTTGGCCAAGTTAGTAACCCGCCCTACGGGTATATGCCAAGCGGCTCCCGCCGAGACTTTAATCACCGCCGGAGTGACTCCTACTGCTCGATCTTTGGGAATAATTACTCCGGTTACACCTAAAGCAGCCGCCGTCCGCAATAAGGATCCGAAATTTTGCGGATCTTCGATCCCGTCCAAAAGGAGAAGCACATTTGGCTCAGGACCGCTGATCTTGGGCCATAAATCTTTTAAGTTTATATAGGCATATCCTCCTTGATAGGCTACGGCGCCTTGATGGTGAGTAGTTTGCGCCAGCTTAGTCAAAATTTCGGGAGGATAAAATTTACAAGGAATATTCTTTTGCCGCGCTAATTCCCGGAGCTGCCGCAAAGCCGGATTATCTTTCTGCGGAGCTAAAAAAATTTTATAAAGCTTAGGCGGGTCAACCAGCAAAGCTTCCCGAATGGGGTTAATTCCGTAAAGCACTTGTTCTTTCATAAGATGGCTACCAATATCTTCTCCGCCTGGGTTTAAGAGGAGTTAAGATTTTCACCAGCAGTAGGCCAGAGATAAAACCGCCAATGTGGGCGGCAAAGGCCACGTTGGAGATTTGGCCCAGGCTCAGACCGAGGAGCTGAAAAAAGAACCAAAACCCTAAGACTAGAATGGCGGGCAAGTGAATCAAGCGCAGGAAGGGAAAAAGAAAGAGCAGAGTCAGGATGCGCGCGCCAGGATAAAGCAAAAGATAGGCGCCTAAGATGCCGCTGACCGCCCCACTAGCCCCCACCATGGGCAAAGCCGAGGATGGGTCAGAGAGAATTTGCGTGAGAGCAGCTACCGCGCCGGTTAAAAAGTAAAAGATGAGGAAACGGGCATGGCCCAAAGCGTCTTCGATATTATTCCCGAATATCCACAGATAAAGCATATTGCCCCCCAAATGCCAGAATCCTCCATGCAAAAACATAGAGGAGAAGATGGTCAAGGGAGTAGGAATACTAAGGGGAACATGAATGATTTCTCCGTGCACAATTTGGTAAGGCACCGCCCCCCACTTTAAAATAAAGCGCTGAGCTTCAGTCCCAGACAGAGATTGTTGATAGAAGAAAATGAGGACATTGATCACGATTATTAAAATGGTTAGCAAGGGAAGGGAAGCGGTAGGGTTTTCGTCTTTCAGCGGTAGGAGCATATCAATCCTCCAGGGCTAAAGGTGCTAATCTGGGGGGTTCAGATCCTTGAAAAATTTTCTGGGCTGCCGGAGTGTACTCTCCGTTGGCGGCATAAAGAATGAGCGGAGGAAGGACCTCCGTTTGAGCCCGCCCCCCTTTATAAGCCTCCACCAAGACTAGGCAGGCTTCTTCGTTTGCGCGGGAATGGACAAACTGCACCTGCTTTGGTTCCAGGTGTTTTTGGCGCATTTCTTTGAATAAATCAACAACGCGGCGGGCCGGATAAATAAGGGCCAGGCGGCCTTTTTCTTTCAAGATATAATAAGAGATCTCCAGAATATCCGGCAAAGTGGCTTTGATTTCGTGGCGAGCAATAGCTTTTTCGGGGTGCGGGTTTAGCCGCCCGGCGCCCAATCGTCGATAAGGTGGATTGGTAATTACCAAATCGAAAAACTCCCGCCAGTTTTCCTCCAGCAATTCTTTAAAATCTTTTTCCCAAATTTCTATTTGCCCCGAGAAATTATTTAAGAGAACGTTTCGCCTGGCCAGGTCAGCCAAACTGGGTTGAATCTCCACCCCGATAATCTTCGTCCCCTTTTTCTGGTAAGCTAAAATTAAAGGAATTATGCCGCACCCCGTTCCTAAATCAACAATTCGCTCCTTTGGGTGAGCTGATCCAAAAGAGGCTAAGAGAAGAGCATCGATGGAAAAGCGGTATCCTCTTTTTTTTTGAATAATCTTCAACCGCCCCTCAAATAAGGTGTCGAGGGTCTCTTCTTTTTCATTCCAAAGGTATTTCTTCATCAGGTTCTAAGGGATTGATGACCAAGCCACTAAGCAATTTGGGGTAGAAGAAAGTGGACTTGGAAGGCATGGTTTCTCCCGCCAGAGAAACGTCCCGCACCTGGGCTACTTGCGGAGGGTTTAGGAAAAAAGCAATTTGTCCTTTTCCCGAAAGAACTTCCTCCCCGGCCTCATAAGGATCCCGCAAATAATGGACATACTTGCCGGCAGTTAAATCTTCATTATTGATCTTTAAGATTTTTTGCAAGATTAACAGGTGCAGAAGATTAACTTCCAATTTCTTTAGGACCGGAGGGAGATGGGTAGTTAGCTGCTGCCAAATATCTTCGCGCTTAAGGGTTAAGAGAAAATATTGGTTAAAGCCATTTAAAACCAGGCCCAAGCTTTTCCCCGTATGGCTCCGCTGGGCCAATTCTCGCAAAAAATTGGCGCAGGCGGCTTTATGGTTTGGCGGCGGGAAAGAAAAAGATGCTACGTTAAAGAGCTGGTGGATTTGCTCTAAAAATAGAGCAGCTTGAAAATCCGGAAGACCGCTTAGCACGCGATGCGTGGGCAGGATTAATAACCCTTCATCTTCCATGTTGGTTAAATAGACCATAGTAAAATTAAAGCTTTCTCTTCCCGAAATCTTCGGCTGCTGGGAGAGCTGTTTTGCCCTATAGGCTAATGCAGTTTCGTAACGATGGTGTCCATCAGCGATAAAAATCTTTTTCGACTGCATAATTTGGGTAATTTCTTGGTTAAGGTGCGGATCATTTACCGGCCAAAGGGCATGGTAGGTTCCCTCATCGTCGGTGACTTCCAGAGCTGGTCCTGCCGGGGCAGAAAAGACTTGCTCAGAGAGGGCGGGTATTCTTCCTTCTTTATCTTCATAAAAAGCAAAGATCTGACAGAAATTTGCTCGGCAGGCTTCCATTAAAGCTAACCGGTCTGCTTTAGGTTTCCGCTGGGTTTTTTCATGAGGAAGAACCACGCCAGTACTATAATCTTCCAAACGTAGAAGGCCGATGAAACCGTGCCTGGTTAGACGGGTTTTAGGGGAGGGAGAAGTAGATATGTAACCCGGAGGTAAAGCAAACTCTTGTCGGAGAAAATAAAACTGGGGCTGCGGGGAGCGGATTAAAATTCCTTCTTTTAGCCAGGAGCGATAAAAAGCCGCGGCACGGGTGTAACGGTTATCTTGCTCCCGGTCGGTCGGGGTTTCTTTATTCAAAATTAGGCGAATAATATTCTGGGGGTGGCGGGCATAAAGTACATCTTGTTGCTGGGGAGAGATTACATCATAAGGTGGAGCAACTACCAGACTTAGATCCTTAATCTTCTCCCTATTATAAATAATCCCCCGCAACGGGACGACTAAGGCCATCCGCGGCCTCCTTTCCTCATAATTCTTTATTCTTTAAGAATTTATAACACAAAGCTCCCTTAGGCACAAGATAAAGATATTTCCTGGGGTAAATCCATTAAAGTCACTAAAAAAAGTTAATCAACGATATCAGGGTAACCAACTGACCGTTGATCACTTTTAAATTTTAACCTGAACGGGGTTGATAAATTCTTACCTGCTTAGGCAGAAGCAAACGGGGTTCATTAAAATGAGGCGCTGGTTAACTCTTAGGTACAGGCGGGGAAAATTAAGTCCTTCTGCGCAGAGGTATAGAGCTATTTTTAGGCTTGGTTGGCTGAGGCAGGCTTGTCCCCGCCATTCTTTGCGGAAAGAAGGTGGATAAGTATATAGACGTTAATTCCCAGCCGATTTTAATTTCGCCCCGCTTGCTGCTGCCAGAGGCAGGCCTGAGCCGTATCAAGCTATTTACCAAAAAACTGATTGACGGTCAGGGTAACCAATTGTTGACAAAAATACTTAAGTATCATATTTTTAAAATATGAGCATTGAGGAGGGTAAGCATGATTTCTAAAAAGATTGTCCTCCATTTCTCTAAGGAGAACTGGAACAAGCCGATTGTCTATAAGTTAGTCAAAGATTTCAACCTGAGTTTTAATATCCTTAAAGCCAGCATTCTTCCCCAACAAGAAAGCTTCATGGTCCTGGAGCTGAGCGGCCCCAAAGCTGACTTTAAAAGAGGGTTGGAATATTTGGCCCAATGCGGGGTAGGAATTGAGCCCATTGAGCGAGAGATTGTCCGCTTAGAAGATAAATGTATTCATTGCGGCGCCTGCACCGCGGTATGCCCCACGGGTTCTTTATACATAAACCGCAAGACTATGGAAGTTTTATTCGATTCCCACAAATGTAGTGGTTGCGAGCTATGCATTAAAGCTTGCCCGCCGCGGGCTATGGAATCTCGCTTAATTTGAGCCTCCTCCATAATTCTCAAAATAAGATTAGCATAGGAGATAAAACGATGCGGGTTTATTTAGATCATAACGCGACGACTCCCGTTCACCCCGAAGTCTTTGAAGCCATGAAGCCATTCTTCCAGAACCAGTTCGGCAATTCTTCCAGTATTCATTGGGCTGGGCGGGAGGTAAGGAAATATGTGGAAGAAGCTCGCGAGAAAGTAGCCGAGCTTCTGCATGCTTCGCCCGCAGAAATAATTTTTACCGGCTGCGGGACAGAAAGTGACAACATGGCTATTAAAGGAGTAGCTTACAGTTGGCGGGAAAAAGGGAACCACATTATTACTACCCAGGTAGAACACCACGCGGTCCTGCATACTTGCCAATTTATGGAAAAGATGGGTTATGAGGTGACTTATTTGCCAGTAGATAATTATGGTTTAATTGACTTAGAACTTTTGCGCAGATCTATTAGACCCCAAACCATCTTAGTATCTATCATGTTTGCCAATAACGAGACTGGAACTATTTTCCCCATCAAAGAGATAGGGGAAATAACCCGCGCCAAAGGAGTAATATTCCACACCGATGCGGTTCAAGCCGTGGGTAAGATCCCCGTTGATCTGCAGCATTTACCAGTGGATATTCTTTCCCTTTCTGGGCACAAACTAAATACCCCCAAAGGAATTGGGGCCCAATTTATTCGGCGGGGTCTAAAGCTTTCTCCCCTCATCCATGGAGGTGGACAGGAATATGGTTTACGGGCCGGTACCGAAAATGTACCTTATATCGTTGGTTTGGGAAAGGCCTGCGAAATTGCCCGCCGCGATTTTAATCAGCGGATAAACCACCTGCAAAATCTGCGGGATCGCTTGGAGCAAGGGATTAAGGCCCGCATTCCCCAGGTAGTCCTTAATGGCCATCCTACGCAACGTCTGCCCAATACTTTGAACATGAGTTTTTTAGATGTAGAAGGCGAGTCTTTGCTACTCAATTTGGATTTAGAAGGCATAGCCGTTTCTTCAGGATCTGCTTGCACTTCTGGGTCTGTGGAGCCTTCGCATGTGCTCCTGGCCATGGGCATTCCTCCGGAAATTGCCCAGAGTGCTATTCGCTTTAGTTTGGGCTGGAGTAATACGGAGGCCGAGATTGATTATGTCTTAGAAGTCCTGCCCCGCTTAGTGCAGAGACTGAGGGCTATTTCTCCTTTGTATCAGAGGCGATTGCGCCAGGGGTAAGGGGGTTTATGGCCCAGGTCAAGAAAAATATCCGCGTGGCTGTGGCTATGAGTGGAGGGGTAGATAGTTCCCTGACCGCCGCTCTTTTAAAAGAAGAAGGCTATGAGGTGATTGGTTTGACCATGTTGGTGGGGGAATATAAACCTGAGCAAGAAGGAATTTCGGGGCGGTGTTGTGCTCCCGCAGATGTCCAAGATGCGCGGCGGGTGGCTGACCAAATAGGTATTCCCCATTATGTAATAAATCTGCGCCAACCTTTCGAAGAAGAGATCGTAGCTTATTTTCTAAAAGAGTATTTGCATGGTCATACGCCTAACCCCTGTATTCGTTGTAACGAAAAGATTAAGTTTGGTCTCCTCTTACAGCAAGCTGAGGCTTTAGGGGCCGAAGCTTTAGCCACTGGCCATTATGCGCGCATTATCTGGCAGGCAGATGCAGAACGTTATACCCTTTGGCGGGGGCGCGATCGCCAAAGAGATCAATCCTATTTTTTGTTTTCGCTCCACCAGGAACAGCTCCAAAAAATTTTTTTCCCTTTAGGGGAGAGATCTAAAGAAGAAGTCCGGCAACTGGCCCAAAGATTAGGTCTGCGTGTCGCCAATAAAAAAGAGAGCCATGAAATTTGTTTTATTCCCCATCATGACTATCGCCAGTTCTTGGCCGAGAAGGTGGGGCCGCAAATTTTTACTCCCGGGGAAATCGTTGATCTTCATGGCCAGGTGTTGGGCACTCATCAAGGTCTATACTATTATACCGTTGGGCAAAGAAGAGGTTTGCGGGTGGCTGCGGCCCACCCTTATTACGTCGTGAGTTTAGATAGAGAAAAAAATAGAGTAATTGTGGGTGCGGCGGAAGAACTTATGGCGCGGGGGTTGGTCGTGAAAGAAGTGCATTGGATTTCTTTTCCTAAGCCAGCTGCTGAATTGGAAGCTCTCGTGCAGATTCGTTATCGTCATCCAGGGGCCGAAGCAATCCTCCAGCCCTTGACCGATGGGCGGGTCATGGTGCACTTCCGTATACCCCAGAGGGCTGTAACTCCCGGGCAGGCTGCTGTCTTTTATCGGGGAGAGGAGGTTATAGGCGGAGGGTGGATCGAAGCAGCTCTTTAAAAATTGCCATTAATACTTTGGGGTGTAAAACCAACCAGAGTGACGCGGCCGCGTTGGCCGCCGAGTTGAGAGCCCGGGGGCATCGAATAATCTCTTTTACAGAACTGGCCGATGTTTATATTATTTTTACCTGCACGGTTACGGCCAAGACGGACTATCAATCGCGGCAGTTAGTGCGCCGGGCCTTAGTTAAGAATCCGCGAGGGCAAATTATCGTCACGGGCTGTTATGCGCAGGTAGCTGCTGACACCTTACGAACCATCCCTGGGGTTGATTTTATTGTGGGGGTAGCAGATGAGGCTCGCATTCCTGAACTAATAGGAAAGGGAGAAAAAAATGAAGAAGCCCAGGTATTTTCGGCCTCCTTTCCCGCAACTTTTTCAGCGCGCCAGAGACTAATTCCTTTCTGGGGAGAACATACCCGGGCTTTCCTTAAAATCCAAGATGGATGTAACTCCTTCTGCTCCTACTGTATCGTTCCTTACGCTCGCGGGCCCAGCCGCAGCCTGCCCGTAAGGGATGTGCTAAACAAAGTAGAAGACCTATGGCGGGCGGGATTTAGGGAAATTGTTTTAACCGGAATTCATTTAGGTAGTTATGGTGAAGATCTCAACCCTCCTCAGAACTTACTAGACTTATTACAAGCTCTGGAGAATTTTAGCGGAGAAGTTAGATTTCGGCTAAGTTCTTTGGAACCCACGGAGATCTCCGCACCCTTAATTGATTTCCTTGCCACGGCGCGCCAAATTTGCCCCCATTTGCATATTCCTTTGCAAAGCGGCGACGACGGAATTCTAAAAAAGATGCATCGTCCTTATACTGCTTCCTTCTATGCCCAACTCTTGCACCGGCTGCACGAGGCGATAGCTGACCTGGCTATGGGAGCGGATGTAATTTGCGGCTTCCCTGGAGAAGACGAAGAAGCTTTTCAAAATACTCTCCTTCTCTTAGCTCACCTTCCTTTAGCCTACCTGCATGTTTTCCCCTATTCCCAGAGGCCAGGAACACCTGCGGCCAGCTTACCAGGACAAGTCCCCTCCGCTCTAATTAAAGAACGCTGCCAAATTTTGCGGGAGCTAAGCGATCAAAAAAAGAATCTTTTTTATAAGTCTTTTGCCGGGAAGGTGCTCGCTGTGTTAGTGGAAGGGAAAGGAGATAAAGAGAAGGGGTTATGGAAAGGATACTCGCGCAATTATATACCGGTAATTTTTCCCGGAGAAGAACGTTTAATTAACCGAGAGGTTCCCGTAAAAGTAGAGACTGTGCAAGGCCTAAAAGTTTTTGGTAAAATAGTTTGAAAGCAGGTTAAATTAGCAGCGTAGTTTACCTAAGTAACGGTGCATGGTTAGTGGTTGTGGAAATTAGCAGCGAAAGAAAAAAATTATTACGAACTCTGCAGAAAAAGATTAATTACCGCTTTAAATCCCTCGCCCTTTTAGAACAGGGATTGCGCCATAAATCTTATTGCCATGAATTAATTAGATCAGGTTTGGGTGATAATGAACGCCTGGAATTTTTGGGTGATGCCGTTCTCGATCTGGTTATCGGCCATCTGATTATGGAACGTCATCCAGATTATGCGGAAGGAGAACTTACCCGTTTGCGCGCGGCGGTAGTCAATAAATCGCGCTTGGCCAAGATAGCGCGGGAGATAGACTTAGGGGCCTATCTTTTATTAGGCAAGGGAGAAGAGCTGACGGGCGGCCGGCAGAAAAATTCTATCTTAGCCGCTTCTTTGGAAGCTTTGTTGGCGGCCATTTATCTCGATGGGGGGTTCAAAAAAGCTTTTGCGGTTATTTCGGCCCTCTTCTCGGCTCACTTAGAGGCCACGGCGGCCAGCCAAGATTATCAAGATTTTAAGACGCAATTGCAAGAATTAGCTCAAGAAACCTTTAAGGCCATTCCCCGCTATCAATTGACGAAAGAGATGGGCCCTGACCATGATAAAATTTTTGGCGTGAAAGTTTTTATCCAGAATAAAGTAGTGGGCTTAGGGGCAGGGAAGAGTAAAAAAGAGGCCGAACAGCGTGCTGCCCAAAGATCATTAAAGAAATTAAACGCCCCCTTACCCGAAAATCATGACTGAGGAAGAGAAACCCCCATTTAAGTCGGGATTTGTATCTATAATTGGACGGCCCAATGTGGGTAAGTCCACGCTGCTCAACTTCATCCTCGGCGAGAAGTTAGCCATTATTTCTCCCAAACCGCAAACTACCCGCACCCGTATCTTGGGTATTAAAAATCTTCCGGCCGGGCAAATTGTCTTCTTGGATACCCCCGGCATACACCAGTCATCGCTTAAACTCAACCAAGCAATGGTGAAAACTGCTTTAGCCACTTACAATGAGGTAGATGTAATTTGTTTCCTCATCGAAGCCCACCGGCCCTACCATGAGGAAAACGATTTTGTCTTAAAAACCCTGGAAAAAGTAAGCAAACCTATTTTTTTGGTGATCAATAAAATTGACTTAGTGGCTAAAGAGGATCTTCTGCCGATCATGGAAAGATATGCAGCTCTACGCCCCTTTGCCCAAATTATGCCCATCTCGGCCCTGCGGGGTGATGGGGTAGATATATTGTTGAATGAACTGTGGCAGATTCTTCCCCCAGGCCCTAAATATTTTCCGGATGATATGGTCACTGACCTACCGGAGCGATTTTTGGTGGCGGAACTCATCAGAGAGAAAGTATTTCAGCTTACCCGCGAAGAAATACCCTACGCCACTGCCGTAGTCGTGGAGGAATTCCAAGAGAAAGAAGAAAAAAATCTCATCGTGATCAAAGCTACCATTCAAGTTGAACGAGAATCTCAAAAAGGAATTATTATCGGCGAAAAAGGGCGGATGCTCAAAGAAATCGGCCAACGAGCGCGGCAAGAGATTGAAGCTTTATTGGGCGCCAAAGTATTCTTAGAACTCTGGGTGAAAGTGGAAAAAAATTGGCGAGAAGACCCGCGGGCCCTGCGGCGGCTGGGTTTGCTTTAATAAAGCCCGGGTATCTCGCCTTGCTCATTGGCTGAATGCAGGGCCATTCTTAAATGAGCCAGAGAGGTATTGCCCCCTGTACACACCATCCCAATCTTTTGGCCAGCCAACTCCCGCCGCAACCGGAAAGCAGCTCCTAAAGGGGCAGCTCCGGCGGCCTCAGCTAAAGTATGAGCGTGGGTGATCATCCAGATCATAGCTTGCTTAATTTCATTTTCAGTTAAGAGTACAAAATCATCCAGACTGGCCCAAAGCATTTTCTGCGGCAAGGCAAAAGCCGTCCCCGTAGCTAATCCTTCGGCAAAAGTTTCATTGGGAGCTTCGACCAATCTTTTTTGGCGCCAGGAGTTATAAGCTGCGGGAGAAGCGGCAGACTGCACGCCGATAACTTTAATTTCTGGGTTGATACTTTTAGTCACCAAGCAGGCCCCGGCCGCTCCACTTCCGCCGCCGATGGGCACAATAATTACTTGTAAATCCGGCTGGGCGTTTAACATCTCCAAAAAGATAGTGGCTACACCGGCAATTAATAATGGTTCGTCCCCGGAGTGAATATACCGGTAACCATATTGAGCTGCTAAATTTTCACAGTATAAGCGCGCGGCATCGTAGTTTGCTCCGTGGAAAATAACTTCGGCCCCCCAGCCTTGCATGGCCGCTACTTTACCGGGATTGGCTTTCTCGGGAACAACGATTTTGGCAGGTACGTGGAAGATTTTGGCGGCGTAGGCCACAGATTGGCCGTGATTTCCGGTAGAGGCGGCAATTACGCCTCGCTTCTTTTCTTCAGGAGGGAGCTGGGATATTAAATTAATTCCGCCGCGAACTTTGAAAGCTCCCACCGGCTGGTAATTTTCATGTTTTATATATACCTCCGTGCCGATTAATTTATTTACGGCCGGGTAAGAGAATAAAGGGGTGGGGGTTAAGAAAGGGCGGATTTGCTTTTGCGCGGTGATGACGTCTTTAAATTTTGGTGGTTCCATATTTTTTCGCCCCTCGTCTTGGTCTTTTTTCGTTTATTTAGCATTAAATTATTTTAGAGGGCAAGAAAATAATTTTTAAGAAAATCTTTTAGAGGCATAATAATTTTTGAAAAATACAGGAGAGCAAGATCAATCCCAGCTTAGGTTAAAACTTAAAAGGAATTCAGCCTGACCTTCGATCAGTTTTTAAATTTCAGCTTAATTCAGGCGGGAGGGAGAGAGGCTCGCCTCTCCCCTCCCGCCTGTTTCCTGATGGCGGGAAATATTAAAACTGTTAAATGATCAGGAATTCAGCCTCTTGACTTGCTGGTCATCTTAAGGCATCTTAACAAGAAATAAATCAAATTCCCGCATTTTACCAAAATGGCTGAATGTAAATTATGTCAAAGGCAGGCGCCCAATATTTCGAAAGAGCTGGGGGTATGCTTGAGTTGTTTGCGGCAAAAACCGAAAGAAGCTTACCCCTTAGCGGAGCAAGTCCATAAAAAAAGTCGTGCTGCTTTTGGCCTGCCGGAAAAAGCTCCTCAAGATCCTCAAGGTATTCCTTGTGCTCTTTGCGTTAATGAATGCCGTCTGGGCGAAGGACAGATAGGCTACTGTGGTTTGCGCCAAAATGTAAACGGAAAAATAACGGGCGGGTCAGCTAAGGTAGGTAAATTATCGTGGTATTACGACCCTTTGCCTACGAACTGCGTCGCCGACTGGGTCTGCGCGGGAGGGACGGGGGCAGGTTTTCCCAAGTTTGCCCATTTTCCCGGGCCGGAAAAAGGCTATAAGAATTTAGCGGTTTTTTTTCATGCGTGCTCCTTTAATTGCCTTTATTGTCAAAATTGGCAGTTTAAAAAAGAAACTTTTAAATCCGCCACTCGGGCCATTGATGAACTTGTGGAGGCAATCGATGAGCGCACCTCTTGCCTCTGTTATTTTGGAGGCGATCCCACCCCGCAATTAACTTTCTCCTTGTCTGCTGCCCGCCAAGCTTTAGAATCGAGGCCGGGAAAAATTCTCCGCATTTGTTGGGAAACCAATGGATCAATGGCTAAAGGTTATCTGGAAGAGATGGTGGACTTGGCCCTGATTTCCGGAGGCGGCATTAAATTTGACCTCAAAGCTTGGGATGAAAATTTGCATAAAGCTTTAACGGGGGTTAGTAATCAAAGGACGCTGCAGAATTTTCAATATGTAGCCGAGAAAATTAAGAAACGACCAGAACCGCCCTTGCTCATCGCTAGTACTCTTCTGGTACCTGGGTATATCGATGAGCAAGAGGTTAGGGCCTTGGCTAAATTTATTGCTTCTTTAGACCCGCATATTCCTTATGCCTTGTTAGGTTTTTATCCGCATTTTTATTTTAAAGATATGCCTTTAACTAAGCGGGAGGAAGCTTTGCGGTGCTTGTTAGCTGCTCAAGAAGAAGGATTGACTAGGGTCCGCTTGGGGAATATCCATCTGCTGAGAGGATAAGTTAAGAAGAGAAGCCCAGACCAGGCAAATTTTTCTTGCCTTATTTAACGGCAGGTAATAAATTTAGTTTTTTAGAAGGAAAAAATTTAGCAGATTTTGGTAAAAGGAGAAAAAAATGTCTTTTAATTTTGGACCAAGAAGAGCTATTTATTTAGACATTTCGCAAAAGATGTCCGAGGCAGCGCATATCCTGGCTAAGGAAGAAAAAGAACATTTGGAAAACTTTGATCTAATTTACCGTTCCCTCTGTGCCTTGCTTTATAATTACGTGCCTACTTCAGGTCATCCAGGAGGATCTATTTCTTCAGGGCGCATAGTGGCGGGCGTAATTTTTGGAGCTATGGATTATGATTTTTCTCAGCCAGACCGGGAAGAAGCCGACATACTCTCTTACGCTGCGGGTCATAAAGCCCTCGGTCTTTATGCTATGTGGGCGCTTCGTAATGAAGTAGTCCGCTTGGGTGCCCCCGAGCTCTTACCAGCGGAAGAGCGCTATCAACTCCGGTTGGAAGATCTCTTAGGTTTTCGCCGTAACCCCATAACCCGCACCCCTTTATTCTTAAAATATCGGGCTAAACCCCTTGATGGCCATCCGACCCCGGCGACCCCCTTTCTCCGTTTGTCTACCGGAGCTTCGGGGGTGGGCGTAGCTTCCTCCATCGGCTTAGCCTTTGCGGCGCACGATTACTATCAAAACCCGCCCCGCATCCATATTGTCGAGGGCGAAGGCGGCCTTACTCCCGGAAGGGTTAGCGAAGCCTTAGCTTCCGCCGCTACGGCCTGTCTGCATAATATAATCCTGCACCTCGATTGGAATCAGGCTTCCATCGACTCTAATCGAGTCTGCCGGGATGGGGAAGTTCCGGGTGAGTACGTGCAATGGAACCCCTTAGAGTTCTTTTATCTGCATGATTGGAACGTTATTTTCGTACCCGATGGCCTTGATTTTTCCCAAATCCATGCCGCCCAGAGAGCGGCTTTAAAAATAGAAAACCATCAACCTACGGCTATCATCTACCGCACTAAAAAAGGTTGGCAGTATGGTATTGAGGGGCGAGCTTCCCATGGAGCAGGGCATAGCTTTTGTGGCGAAGGGTTTTATCGCGCCCTCCGTCCTTTTTTAGAAAAATTTGGATTGAATTTACCCGTTTGTGAGACGGGAAAACAACGTTGTCTGGCCGGGCAAGACAAAGAAACTTTGGAGAAATGTTTCTGGGAAGCTTTGCTCAGCATTCGTCAGGGTTTGGAGAAAAGTACGCCCACTGTAAAATATTTGGCCCAAAGAATTCGTCAAGCGCGCAGCAGGCTTGAAGCGCAACAACGCCGGCCTCGGGCGCAAGCCCCGGTCTTGTCGGCTATTTATGAAACCGCCGCCCAAAAAATTGACCAAATTCCCGAGGAACTCCAGTTAGTTCCAGGAAAGATGACCACTCTACGCGGGGAATTAGGCCGGGTACTCAATTATTATAATAAAATTAGCCAAGGAGCAATATTGGTGGCGGCTGCAGACCTTTTGGCTTCCACCAGTGTTAATTTGGCTGCCCAAGGATTTGCCGAAGGGTATTACAATGCCCAAAGCAACCCGCAGGCCAGAATTATCTCGGCCGGTGGTATCTGTGAAGATGCTATGAGCGGCATTATCGCGGGCATATCTACCTACGGAAAGCATATCGGAGTTGGCTCGTCTTATGGAGCTTTCATTGCCCCTCTGGGCCACATTGCTGCGCGTCTCCATGCTATTGGCAATCAAGCCAGGCAGGCCATCAAAAAAGAGCCCTATCGGCCTTTAGTTTTAGTTTGTGCTCATGCTGGTTTAAAAACCGGAGAAGATGGTCCTACCCATGCTGATCCGCAAGCTCTGCAACTTCTGCAAGAGAACTTTCCAGCCGGCACTTTGATTACCCTTACGCCCTGGGATCCCCAGGAAATGTGGACTCTCTTTACGGCGGCCCTCTTAAAGAGGCCGGCCATCATTGCCCCCTTCGTGACGCGGCCAAACGAAAAAATTTTAGATCGCCAGGCCCTGGGGCTTCCCCCAGCGACTGCGGCCCGCCGGGGAGTTTATCTTTTACGGCCAGCTCAAAATAAAAGGCAGGGGACGGTTATCTTGCAGGGAAGTGAAGTGGCTTATGATTTCCTCCAAAAAGCCTTACCTTTACTGATCAAAGAAAAGATCGATATCCAAGTTTATTACGTAGCCAGCACAGAACTTTTTGCTCTCCTGCCGCCAGAGGAACAGGAGCGGATTTGGCCTATGGCTTTGGCTGAAGAAGCCATGGGCATTACTGGTTTTACCTTACCTACTATGTATCGTTGGATCCGCTCTGATTTTGGTCGGCGTCTGACCATGCATGCTTTTCAGAAGGGGCATTATTTGGGAAGCGGTCAAGCCGACCAAGTCTTAGCCGAAGCTGGCTTGGATGGGGAAAGTCAGTTTGAAGTGATCAGAGAATATATCCGCGCCCGCCAATAAAGAGGCTTCAAGCTCTAAGGAAAGCGGCTAATTTAGCCATGCCTTCCTTGATGTCGGCGACTTCAATTCCGGAGTAAGCAAAGCGCACATATTGTTCTTTCTCTCCCGGGAGGGGTCGGCCAAAATGCCGGCGGGTGCAAAAACTTACCCCTGTTTCGCGGAGGCATATCTGGCGAAATTCTTCCACGTCATTAATTCCTTTACGCTGCATAGCCTCGGTTACATTGGGGAATAGATAGAAGGTAGCCTCGGGTTTGAAACAGCGGATTCCAGAGATATCATTTAGGAGGTCTACTAATACATCCCGCCGTTCTTTGAGGGTAGCTAAAATCGCTTGGGGTGCGGCGGCACTTCCTTTTAGACCAGCAAGGGCTCCATACTGAATAAAGTGGTTAGCGCACGATTCATCATTTACGTTTATTTTGGAGATATTTTCTATAAATGGTGCCGGGCCGATGGCGGCCCCCAAACGCCAGCCGGTCATAGCAAATTTCTTGCTGAAAGTGTATAAAATAACGGTCCTTTCAGCCATGCCAGGGAAACTGGCAATGGAGAGAGGTTCGCCGCTGTACCGAATATCATAATAAGCTTCGTCGGCTAAAACAAAGAGATCATTTTCTACGGCCAAACGGGCCAACTCGGCCATTTCTCCTTTAGGAGAGGAAGCTCCGGTGGGGTTTTGGTAATTATTATAAATCAATAATTTGGCCCCTTCTTTGATGCCGCGATAGATGGCTTCCATGTCCAATAAAAAGCAGCCTTCTCCTTCTTTATACCCATAAGGGAGGCCTTGGCCGCCGTGAAATTCTATTTGGGACTCATAAATTGGATAGCCCGGGTTGGGATAAAGTACTTTGTCTCCCGGGTTCATCGCCACCATGATAAATTTTCCTATGGTGGGTTTACCCCCCGGCTGAATAGAAATATTTTCTATACCGAGCTTTAAACCGTGACTGCGTCCCACATCTTCGGCCAAAGCTTCTCGGAGTTCTATGATGCCGGCTGTGGGGGCATAACCAGTTTTTCCTTTTCTTATGGCCTCAATCGTAGCTTGGATTATATTTTCCGGGGTGGGAATATTCATATCCCCCAAATGGAAAGGATATATTTTTTTACCTTGGCGGGCTAAGATACTTGCTTCCCAAGAGACCGCAAAAGCCGTCTCTGTCCCCAACCGCCCCATTCTTTGGGCAATAGGAATATGCATTAGTTCGCCTCCTTTTCTGGTTTATTGACCGTACTCCATTTTTATTAAAGGCTTTATCCCTCCAGCCGCTAATATTTTTAAGACATAAGAGGATAAGGGCTGGGCTTGAAGAGTAAGACCTTTAGTTTGGTTTAAAATTTGGCCTGTAGAAAAATTAATTTCCAAGAGATCACCTTTATCCACCGAGCGGTGAATACCCGGACATACGATAAGGGGAAGACCAAGGTTGATGGCATTGCGATAAAAGATACGCCCGAAAGAGGAAGCTATAATTGCGCCAACGCCAAGGGCTTTTAGGGCGATGGCGGCGTGTTCTCGACTGGAACCACAACCGAAGTTGGTAGCCGCGACGATAATATCCCCGGGCTGAAATTCATTGCGGAAATCTGGATCAATTCCTTCCATGGCATGGGCGGCCACTTCCTGAAAATCCGTTAGTTCCAGATAGCGACCTGGATAAATTTGGTCAGTATCCACATTCGCTCCAAAAACAAATGCTTTTCCAGTTATGATGTTCTCCATAGGCTTGCTCTCTTTTAAAGATATTTACGAGGATCGGCTATTTTCCCTTCCAAGGCAGCGGCAGCGACGGAAGCTGGGGAAGCCAAAAAAATTTCTGCTTGCCTATGGCCCATACGCCCCGGGAAATTCCGACTGGCCGCACTCAGACATGTTTCGCCGGCAGCCAAAATTCCTTGATGGGTGCCCAAGCAAGCAGCACAACCCGGGGTAACTAAGACAGCCCCCGCGGCTAACAGAGTTTGGATGTACCCTTGCCCTATAGCTTCGCGGAGGACATTTGGGGAGGCCGGGACAATTAAAAATCTTGTGTCCCGATGAACTCTCCTCCCTTTTAAAATACTGGCGGCCACGGCCAGATCCTCCAGTCTTCCACCGGTGCAAGTTCCCAAGAACGCTTGCTGCACTGGTCGACCAACATATTCTTCCAAAGGATGAACATTATCGACGCTATGGGGAACGGCTAACTGCGGCTCGAGATGGGTAAGATCAAAGTTAACTTCGGCAGCGTATTTAAAATCTGGATCAGTAGTCCAAATTGACCATTCTTTTTTCACCCTTTCTTTTAAGAAAGCGATGGTGATTTCGTCAGGCTGGATATAACTTGTCTTCGCCCCCATTTCGGTGGTCATGTTAGTGAGACACAATCTTTCCGAGACGTTAAAAAATTTAAGCGCCGATCCAGTAAATTCCACCGCCTTATAGACGGCATAATCGGCCTTTAAATCTCCAATGATCTTTAAGATGACATCTTTAGCGTAAACTCCTTTAGGGGGCTGGCCTTCTAAGTTAAGGCGGATAATTTCCGGCACGCGCAACCAAAGCTGGCCGGTGATCATAATCACGGCCATATCAGTGGCCCCCACGCCGGTCCCGAAAGCTCCTAAGGCTCCATGGGTGGTGGTATGGGAATCGGTAGCTATCAGGACCATTCCTGGGTAAACTAGTCCATGATCAATCATTACCTGATGGCAGACTCCTTGATTAACATCAAAAAGTAGCTCTATGCCCTGAGCCCGGCAAAACTCGCGCATTTGTTTTTGGTTTTCCGCCTGTTGAATGGTCGAGGCGGGAGCATAATGATCCAAGATGAAAGTTATTTGCTTAGGGTCATGAACTTTTTTCCCACCCATTTCGTAAAAAGAACGGATGGTCTGCAAGTAGAGATCGTTGACTTCGGCCAGGTCAACTCGACAATTAACAATTTCTCCCGTAACAACTTTCTCTACCCGAGCCGCTTTAGCCATTATTTTTTCCAGAGCGTGCATAAAGACCTCAAATTTTAAAACCGATGTAATCGTTATTTTATGAGTAAAGAATGAAGATTTCAACAGGTTTCTCTCTGACCGTCGATCAGTTTTTAAATTCCCAATTAATTCAGGCGGAAGGGAGAGAGGCTCTCCCCTCCCGCCCTGTTTCCTGCTGGTGAGGAAAATTAAAACTGTTAGACGGTCAGGATAGAAAAGTATTGACTTCTTTTTTATATTAGGTAAATTATCTGCATATTTGCCATGGGCCCCCAGATGGAGAATAAGTGATGGAAGGTAAACCCGATTACCTGGGACATCGGCAGCGATTGCGGGAAAGATTCCGCAAAGACGGGGTTGCCGGCATGCACGATTACGAAGTCTTGGAGCTCTTGCTCACTTATGCTCTGCCGCGCAAAGATGTTAAGCCTCTGGCTAAAGAACTCATCCGGGTTTTTGGTAGTTTTGCCGCCGTCTTTGATGCTTCCCTTGAGGAGTTAGAAAAAATAAAAAATGTGGGACCTATCTCAGCCACCTTGCTGGGTTTGATCAAGGAAATATGCAGCATGTATTTGGCCGAAAAAATGAAAAATAAGGATATCCTTTCTTCTCCTCAAGCAGTATTAAATTTTGCCCGCGTCAAACTGGCTGGTTTGCCCCGAGAAGCTTTCTTGGTGATTTTTTTAAATAATAAAAATAGAGTTATCCTCTGTAAAATTATCCAAGAAGGAACTATTGACCGAGCCATAATTTATCCGCGGCGGCTTATTGAAGAAGCCTTAGCTTGCCATGCCACAGGAGTAATCTTAGTCCATAATCATCCCAGCGGCGAACCGGAACCTTCGCCGGAAGACAAGCAATTGACGCGCTCCCTTCTTGAAGCCGCACGCACCATCGACTTGCGCATATTGGACCATATTATTGTGGGGCGAGAAGGATATTGCAGTTTTTTAGAAAAAGGATTATTAACCGGAAAAGACATTTAAGGATGGCTAAAATGAAGGAACAAAAAGTCATAAAGATTGATCCGGCGAATTTGAACCGGGTGGAGGCGCATGCTTTATTGGTAGGAGCCATTGGGCCGCGGCCCATAGCTTTTGTTTCCACAGTTGGCCAGCAGGGAATTAACAATTTAGCTCCTTTCAGTTTTTTCACCGCCCTTTCGGTAAAGCCAGCTATAGTGGGCTTCGCCGTGGCCCGGAAGAGAGCGGGGCAGAAGAAGGACACTTTAATCAATATCGAAGAAACTAAAGAGTTTGTCATAAATGTAGTGACGGAAGAATTGGCCCAAGCCATGAATTTAACTTCCGGTGAGTATGCTTATGAAGTTGATGAATTTAAGGTGGCTAACCTGACGCCAGCCCCGAGTGATTTAATTAAGGCCCCGCGGGTAGCGGAATCTCCGCTAAACTTGGAGTGTAAGCTCCTGCAGATTTTGGAGTTTGGTCAATTTCCCACGTTAACCAGCTTTATTATTGGTGAAGTTTTGCGGGTGCATATTCAGGAAGAAGTCTGCGCGGATGGAGTTATTAAAGCTTTAAAATTAAAGGCCATCGGTCGATTGGGTGAAGATTTTTATTGTAAGACCAGAGATATATTTGAAATGAAGAGGCCCCCTGGACCTTTTTAACCGAATGTTTGGAGGAGGTTAAAGATGGGAGAAGAAAAAAGAGTGGGTTACCGAGTTGTCGGTACGATTAAAAGCGTGAAGGGACATTGTCATGCCGGCCATACTGTGGGGCAGCAGATCGAGTTGAGTGGGCATAATACCGGGGGTTTATGCGGTTTTTTCTACCATGATGCTTTTCCCTATATTATCATGCTCCAATTTGGAGGAGGGTTTCCGCCAGAATGGGGCGGGCCGGATGTAGTGGAATTAGAATGCCTGGATAAGACCAATGCCGTAAGCATGGAGCTTAGGCGTATCAAAGAATAGGTTTATTTTGGTAATTTTTGGTGTTCGCGATAAAATTTTAAAAAATAATCTAAACCTGACCATAAAGTAATTAGCAGAGCAATTACTAAGAGAATCATACCTAATAAGTGGAAGTCGATGCCCAAATATTCATAATGAAGAAGTAGACCAATTAAAGCAATCGATTGCAAAACAGTTTTAGCTTTTCCCCACTTGCTGGCCGCAATTACTATTCCCTGCACGGAAGCTATTCCGCGCAAGCCAGTGATGGCAATTTCGCGCCCCACGATTAAAACAACTATCCAGGCTGGAATACGTTCTAAAGAGATTAACATGATCATGGCCGAAGTGATTAATAGTTTATCGGCCATGGGATCTAAAAGTTTACCTATGGGAGTTTCTGTTTTTTGTTGCCGGGCAATATAACCATCTAAGAGGTCAGTTAGCGAGGCTAAACTAAAAATTAGCGCAGCCATAAAGCTCGCCAAAGGGCCGGGAAAGAAAAGAAAAAAGACGACAAAAGGGATAGCTAACAGACGGAAAATAGATAGAAGATTAGGTATGTTCCAAAGCCCTAACGGCTTTTCTTTTTTGGCCATGACCTCCATGGATTTCTCCATAGTTGAACCCAATTATTTCATTTTGACCGCAGGGCTGAAAAATTAGGTTTAGGTTCCTGATGGTAATATTGGAAATAGTGCAAAACTTTTTGAATAAACCGGCGTGTTTCTTGGTAAGGGGGAACTCCGCGATACCGCCAAACGGCATTTTCCCCGGCATTATAAGCAGCTAAAACAGCGTATAAATTATTGGGGAAAAGGTCAATTAAATAGCGCAGGTAGCGAACGCCTCCTTCAATATTTTTTTCGGGATGAAAGGAATCTTTTACTTGGAAAGTATAAGCTGTTTTGGGCATGAGCTGCATTAATCCTTTCGCGCCCGCTTTAGAAATGGCCCAAGGATTGAAGTCTGATTCTGTTTTAATTATAGCCTTGATCAAGGCATAGTTTACCCCGTATTTTTCGGCAGCTCGCCAAATAAAGGGATCGAATTTTTCGTAAGGTAAATCAGCCGCAAATTGGACTCGCTCTTCCTTGGTTACTTCTTCCTTCCTTTCTTCTCGCTCCCTCAGCTCTTCTTTTATGATTAATTTAAATTTCCCATGGGTAGGCGTATTGGTAAAATGCACCACTCCTTCACTATCAATATATTGGTAAATATCCGCCCAAGACCAGGAAAGTTGGAGCAAGTTCATCGCTGCTATCAGCACTATTTGACCAATAAAAATTTTTCTTATTCTCCAGAAGGCCAGCATATTTTTTAACCTTTAGGAAAAATTTTCTGCCCCCTAACTCTTCGGCAGTTGCTTAGCTAATCTGTATTTCTCGAAGCATTCTTTACTGCAAAAAAAAAGCTTTTGCCCTTTCCAAGAAACTTGATAAGACTTACTCTTGGGAATATAACAGTTACAGAAGGGATCTTGAACTAACTCTTCCCTAATAGCCTCGGGTGGAGAGCTTCTTTTTTTTGGAAAAAAAGCCCTTTTCACCATAAAGTAAATAAGCAGTAAAAGAACAAAATAAACAATTAACCGGAGCATCGTTCTTTTTCCAAAAGAGAAATAACCTTTTCCCCTGGAGGTAGTTCGTTTAAAATTTCGCGCACTGTTTTGCCCAATTGGGGATGGACCAGGTGCGGAGCAATATCTTGCAAAGGTTGCAGCACAAACCTTCGTTTGACCATCTCGGGATGAGGAATTTGCAGATCATCTTCTTGGCAAATCAGATTGGCATAAAAAAGGATATCTAAATCGATAATCCGGGGTCCCCAGCGTTCTTTTCTTTCCCGGCCCATACTCTTTTCAATATGCCTTAGAAATTCCATAAGCTGACGCGGAGAAAAATTTGTTTCTACTGCAATTACGGCATTTACAAACCAATTTTGGTCTTTTCTACCCACTGGTTCAGTAAGATAAAATGGAGAGCAAGCTACAATTTTATTTCCTTTCTCCGCTTCAATAGCTTGCATGGCTTGCCGACAATTGGCTAAGCTGTCGCCTAAGTTTGAACCGATGCCAATATAAGTGAGCATATTATTTGAAAGCAAAAATCATACCTAAAATGTAATCCCTCACTGAAGGGTGGGTTACATATAAAAAAATTATTTCTTGTCATTTCGTAGGGCCAGCTTTTATGGCTGGCCAATTTCGCTAATGGTTTGCCTCACAAATCTAATCTATTGTCCATCTCGAAATTTTTTAACTCCCCCTTTTTCCCCCTCTTAGTTTAAGAGGGGGAAAGGGGGAGTTATAAGAAATCCACCCTTTAGTAAGGCATTACCCTAAAATGCCTTTTTTATTCTTTCCATAGCTTCTTCCAGCCGCTGGTCGGGAACGGTGAGGGAGATACGGATATAACCTTCGCCATGGGGTCCATAAGCTGTACCTGCTGCGACCACTATGGCCGCTTTCTCGAAGAGAGCAGTCGTAAACTCCAGAGAAGTCATCCCTTTGGGCACAGGAACCCACAGATAAAAAGTCCCCTTCTGGGGAGGAAATTCTAACCCGATCTTAGCCAAAGTCTTCAAGACTAACTCACGCCGCCGGGCGTAAATATTCAGCATTTTAGCGATATTTTCATCTTCATGGCGCAAAGCTTGGATGGCGGCGTACTGGATGGCGTTAAAGATTCCGGAATCAGTATTCTCTTTTACTTTACAAATAGCGCTGATTATATCTTTGTTGCCTACGGCCATGCCGATTCGCCAGCCGGTCATGTTATAAGGCTTGGATAAGGAGTTTAGTTCTATGCCCACTTCTTTGGCCCCGGGAACAGCTAAGAAACTCAAGCGCTCTTGCCCATCGAAGACAATCTCGCTATACGGATTATCGTGACATACGGCAATATTATGCCGGTGGGCGAAATCAACCACGCGGGTAAAAAACTCGCGGGTAGCGCAGGCTCCAGTGGGATTGTTGGGATAGTTCAGGAACATGGCTTTCGTCCGTTTAATAATTTCCGGCGGAATCTGGTCAAAATCAGGAAAAAAATCATTCTCCGCCAGGATGGGCATGGCATAGGGTTCGCCGTTGCCTATATATATACTAGCCCGATAAGCGGGGTAACCTGGGTCAGTCGTTAAAACTACTTCGCCAGGATTGACTAAGCCTAAGACAAAATGGTGGCAGCCTTCTTTGGAGCCGATTAAGCCGAGCACCTCCCCTTCCGGGTTCAATTCGACTCCGTACCTCCGAGCATACCAGGAGGCCACTTCCCGGCGGAAAGCCAGCATGCCTTTTTCCTCATCTATGGGATACTGATGGTTGATGGGTACCTGGGCCTGCCGACAGAGTTCGTCAATTATGCGCTGGGGAGTAGGATCAACAGGATCGCCGACGCCTAAATTAATGACATCGACCCCTTCAGCTTTGGCTTTATTAATTTTATTACGTAAGGTAACAAAGAGATAAGGGGGAATTTTTTGAAGACGTTCAGCAAATTGCACCTCAACCTCCTCAAGTTTGCTTAGAAAATAATAATTAACATGGATTTTAGAGACTGACAAGTCCTTTTACTACTTGGACGGCCGAAGCAGCATCGGGTGCATAACCATCGGCCCCAATTTTTTGGGCAAATTCCGCCGTAACCGGTGCCCCGCCAATGATGGTCTTGATCTCTTTCTGCAAGCCCGCCGCTTTAATTAAGTCAACCGTGGTCTTCATCTGTAACATAGTAGTAGTCAGCAAAGCAGACATGCCAATGACTTGCGCACCTTTTTCACGGGCGGCCTGCAAAAATTTTTCCGGCGGCACATCAATTCCTAAATCTATAACTTCAAACCCACCTCCTTCGAGCATCATGCCCACTAAATTCTTGCCGATATCATGAAGGTCGCCTCTAACTGTTCCTAAGATAACTTTGGCCGCCGAAGTGGTGGTCGATTTAGCCAGAATGGGACGAAGGACGTCTAAACCGGCATGCATGGCCCGGGCAGCAATAAGGACCTCGGGAATGTAGATTTCGTTGTTCTTAAAAAGGAGGCCGATGCGCTCCATAGCTTTGATCAAGCCCTCTTGCAAAATTTTATTAGGGGGCTCTCCAGCATCTAAAGCTTTCTGAGTTAATTCTTGGACTTGATCCATCTTTCCCATAGAAATAGCTTGAAAAAATTTCTCGGGGTCAACCATTATTACTTTCCTCCTTAGTATTTTTTATCAAAAGGCTATTCTATTTTTGGCGCAGTTGTTAGATAGCCAAAGCAAAAATTTGGCTGCTGCTCATATTTCTTAATTTATTCAAAGTCTTCCCGAACGGAGGATGGAAATTAGCAACCAAACTCCGAAAATACCAGCAATACCAAAACCAAAAATTCCTAATACTGGGAACCCAAACAGGAAAGGGCCAATATTGGTACTGATGATCAAAGAAGATGAAATAATTAATGATGAAATTAATAGAGAAAAAGCCAGGCGGTTAGAAGCCCGATCAATTTGGGAAGAGAGTTGGTTCAGGCCGAGGAGCTCTAATCCGATCTTATATTTACCTTGCTTTATCTGCCGCAGAATATCCTGGAGATCTCCGGGAATTTCTTTAAGTAGCTGGAAGAGGTCTTCCCCTGCCCCAAAGAATTCATGCCAAATTCTTTGGGGGCTAAAACGTTCCATTTTAAGCTGCTTGATAAAAGGGGCAGCTTTGCTGGCCATATCCAGCTCGGGATCTAAAGCCAAGCCGACTCCTTCGGCGGTGGCTAATGCTTTCCCCATGAGATAAATATCCGGGGGGAGGCGCAGATGGTGCCGATTAATTAAATCAAGCAAGTCTTTTAATATGATGGCGACCCGGAGCTCCTGCAAAGGTCGTCCAAAATACTTGGCTATAAAATCGGCTATATCCTTTTCTAAGGCTCGGCGGTTGGGCTCTTCTTCCCACTCAATAATTTTTAGCAGGGCAGAGACGATTTTTCTTTCATCCCGGCGCACATAAGCATAAATCAGGTCGGCAAAATCTTCGCGAGCTTGCCGGTCTACACTGCCCATCATGCCAAAGTCCAAATAACAAATTCTGTTACCTGGCAAAACGAAAATATTTCCCGGATGAGGATCAGCATGGAAAAAACCGTGCCGAAATATTTGTTCTAAAATTAAATCTGCTCCCCGAGAAGCTATTTCTTTGCGGTCTAAGCCTTCTTGATCAAGAAGATGAATTTCGCTGGCCTTAATTCCGGAAATATACTCCATGGTCAACACTTTACTACTACAAGCATCGCGGTAAAGGCGGGGAACATATAGATAAGGATGATCAAGAAACTGGTGGGCAAACCTTTCTAAATTAGAAGCTTCTACCTCATAGTCAATTTCTTTTTCTAAGACGCGGGCGAATTCTTCCACAATTCGGGTTGGTTTCTGCTTGGCTAATTCCTCTATGTGTCTTTCGATTAAAATGGCTAAATGAAAAAGGATCTCTAAATCTACTTCAATTAATTGTCGGATACCCGGCCGTTGCACTTTGACCACCACCTCTTCCCCACCGAGCAGACGGGCTCGATGCACTTGGCCAATAGAAGCAGCCGCCAAGGGCGTAGGATCAAAACTGGCGAATTTTTTCTGTAGAGGTGTTTCGAATTCATCTTCAATAATTTCTTTTACTTGGGCGAAAGGGAAAGGAGGAACTTGGTCTTGGAGTTTCGCTAATTCTTGGGCGAATTCTATGGGAATCAAATCAGGACGGGTAGAAAGGACTTGGGCCAGTTTGATAAAAGTAGGGCCTAAATCCGCGCAAGCAAGACGCAAACGCTCGGCCCGGGTAAGTTTTTCGGCTCTGACCCGATGGCTCCGAAAGATTAAACGCCGGCCAAACTCCAAATAATGGCCGATATTTAATCTCTCAATGAGATCACCAAAGCCATACTTAAAAAAAACCGTGAGAATTTGGCGGTAACGATTTATATGACGATAAGTGCGCGAAAGGCCCCCTATCCGGCGCAGAAGCATGCTATTCTTTTTTCTCCCCAGCTTTCTCTAACTGTTCAATCCTGGCTTTCAATTCTTCGATTTCTTTGCGCGTGGGCATATTCAACTTTTGCAGAGTTTCGTTTACGACCTTCTCTATTTTTTCAGACAACTCTTTTCTAACTTTGGTTGACCTTTCTTTAAGTTCTTGGATTAATTCGCGCCCCTGTTTTTCCGTAAGATCTCCTTTTTTGACGATTTCATTCACCGTTTCTTCAATTTTGTCCGCCGTCATGGAGGCTAAGCCCGCCCCGATGAATATGGCTTTTTTTATAAACTCAAACATAACTCACCTCCGAAGTTAAGATGTAAAGGGTTTAGCTCAGCTATGTTTTCCGCAGAAAGGTATTCGGGAAATAAATAAAAAGGCATAACCCTTTATTTAAGATTATGCCTTTTTTTCGGAGGAGAAGCAATTTACTTTTTAAGAGAAGATTTCTGCTGAGCTACCCATTCTTTAAATTTGGCCAATTCTTCCGGAATCATTGGGTAAATATGCTTGGGCTCGGGGAAAGCTCTATTCCGCACATCCTGGACATAAGCAGTAAGAGCTTCCGTACAGATCTTGCCAACTTCGGCGTAACGCTTAACGAATTTAGGGGTAAACGCTTCAAAGATGCCCAACATGTCGCTTACGATCAGCAATTGGCCATCACAATATGGACCGGCTCCAATAGAAAGAACAGGAATAGTCAGGAGGTCCCGGATATAGCCTGCTACTTCGGGTGGGATTGCTTCCAGCAAAATCATAGCTGCCCCAGCTTCTTGAACGGCCAGGGCGTCTTCCACTTGGGCTTTAGCGCTTTCCAAAGTGCGCCCTTGGGCCTTAAAACCTCCTAATTGGGAGGAGCTTTGGGGAGTCAAACCTATATGGCCCATGACTAACATTCCGGCATCCACAATGGCTTTAATCCGGCTCGCTACGCGTACCCCTCCTTCTAACTTTACCGCATCGACTCTGGCTTCTTTAAAGAAACGGCCGGCATTCTCTACAGCGGCTTCATCATTAGTTTGGTAAGACAAGAAAGGCATATCCCCAATTACAAAAGTATTGGGCGCTCCTCTCCGCACCGCCTCCGTATGGACAATCATTTGATCCATAGTGACCGGCATGGTGCCTTCATAACCATAAACACACATCCCCAGGGAATCGCCCACTAAGATCATATCCACGCCAGCTTTCTCCGCAAAAGTGGCTGTGGGATAGTCATAACTGGTAATAAAAGTAATCGGTTCTCCTTTTTCTTTCATGGTGTAAAAATCTTGGATCGTCTTCTTTTTTTTCATTTTTCCTCCTTTTTTATTAGCAAAAAACTGGCTATTTTTTTGCTGGTATGGTGCCTCGCTAAAATCTTGGTTTGTTTTCTTTCCTCGGCTAAAGGGAAAAGAAATAATAAAAATTTATTTATAAATACGAATAATATCCTTCAAGATGGCCGCAGCTGCGCCTAAAGGATTTGATTTACCTCCCGAAACCGTAACTCTATCCATTGTATCAGTTAAATACGATATGGCTTTTTCTGAGCCGCGCACACTGGCCAGAGGATGATCCAGAGGGATGGCCAAGGGAGCTACCGAGGCCATGACTCGGCCATCTTTCTTTTCTACTTTGCCTATGAGTTTAATGATTTTACCTTCTTGCTTTGCTTTATTTATACTTTCCGGAGTAATCTTCGTGATTCCTTCTACGGGAATATCTTTTAAAGTTAATCCTCCTTGGAAGACTTCGTTGGCGATAAGCAGAATTTTATTAGCCGTATCTCGTCCTTCCACATCTAAGGAAGGATCAGGCTCGGCTATGCCCATTCTTTGGGCTTCGGCTAAAGCCTCGCTATAGGGGCATCCTTCTTCTGTCATCCTGGTGAGAATATAATTAGTCGTCCCATTAAGAATTCCTTCGGCAGCCAAAACCTCTGTGCCTGCTAAACAATCTAAGCCCACATCCAAAGTGGGTAAAGCAGCGGCCGTCGCCGCACTGATCATCAATTTCCGATTAGCTTTTTTGGCCAATTCTTTTAATTCTTGGAAACGGAGCACCAAGGGCCCTTTGGCTGCTGTAACCACATGCCGACCATGCTCCAGAGCAGTGCGGATGTGGGTCAAACCGGGCTCTCCATCTTGAATATTTGTGGGCGTGGTTTCTACTAAGATATCTGCAGGTAAAGAGGAAAGGGCTTCTTTCCCCGAGTAATTCTTCTTTCCGAAAATGGGCAGCTCTTCCACATTTTTACCTTGTTGGAGGTGAGCTAATAGATTAGGCAGAGGCAGACCTTCTGGCGATACAGCAGCGCCCCCAATATCTACCGCCGCAATTATTTTCAGAGTCAACCCATAGCGAGCTTGGAGGTATTCATTTTTTTGGCTCAATAGACTGAGAAAAGCTTTGCCTACTCTGCCTACGCCACAAATTATAATTCTAACTTCCATTTATTACTCCTTCCTTTCTACCCGCCTCCTGCTTATTTTTTGCGCGCCCTAATTTCTTTCTTTTTAACAGATTTAGTAATAAGTTGCAAGCAGCCATTTTCCTGACCGTCGATCAGTTTTTAAATTCCAGCTTAATTCAGGCGGGAGGGAGAGAGGGTCTCCACCTCCCGCCTGTTTCCTGCTGGAGAAAAATATTAAAACTGTTAGACGGTCAGGCCATTTTCCTAATCGTCTAACAGTTTTAACTTTCACGCCCAAATAAGTCAGGGGGAGGGTGGTAAGGGTAGGCTACTTATGCTTTCCCTAAAGAGGCTTTTATCCAATCAGAGTTCCGGCGCGATTAGCCCGTAAATATTTTAAACAATAATCGTCTTGGCCCAATAAAGTCTCGGCCACCAGGATATTAGTCATCAGCTTTTGATCGAGGGGATCAACGATGGCCCCATCCAATCCAGCCCCCAGGCATAAAACTATGAAAATTCTATTTAATAAGAAGCGACTGGGCAAGCCGAAAGAAATATTCGAAAGTCCACAAATTATCTTTACTTCGGGAAATTCCCTATGCAAACGGCGGATGGTATCCAAGGCTAAAAGACCGTTGTCTTTATGAACGCTCAATGGTTGAATTAGCGGATCAAGATAGATGCTCGCCGGGGAAATTCCCAAACGAGTTAGGTTATCAATTAAAAAAGCCGCATTCTTTACCGCCTGCTCGGCGCTTTTAGGAAGGCCATGTTCATCTAAGCATAGGCCGATGATCTCACAATCTCTTTCTAAGAGGACCGGCTTCATAGCTTCAAAGCGGTTTCTTTCCGCCGTGGTAGAATTGATCATTGGTTTTTTCTGCACCTGCTTAATCGCTGGGAGCAAAACTTGCGGATCCGGACTATCCAATGATAAAGGTTTTTCAGAAGCACTTTGCGCTACTTTAATGAGCCAAAGGAGGTCCTCTTTTTCGCTGGCCAGGCGAGACCCAGCATTCAGATCTATATAATCTGCTCCGGCTTGGGCCTGCTTTTGGACTTCGTTAGAAATGAAAGCGGCGTCGCGCTTCTCCACTGCTTCGTTGATAGTATTTCGGCTGGTATTAATCCGTTCGCCTACGATTAACATCATTCTTCTCCTTTTCGCCTGAAATCTTTTTAAAAGATAACACACCCGCCGCGAATTGAAAATCCTATTTCATGAGCGAAGGCAAAAAGGTGGCAATTTGCGGAAAGATGGTAAGTAGGCCAATGACCACAAAGAGGTCAACAAAGAAGAAGGGCAAAAAGCCGACGAAAATATCGCGTAAAGTCAAGCCAGGTACGACACTCTTTAATACATAAGCTTGGATACCTACTGGAGGAGTTAGTAAACCGATCTCTAACATCTTCACGACAATAATCCCAAACCAGATGGGATTAAAACCCAAAGCAACTATGGAAGGGAAGATGAAAGGAACGGTTAACATCAGCAGCCCGATGGCATCCATGAAGCAGCCCAAAATCAAGTAAGCGGCCAGAATGAATAAATAGACAGTTATAGGAGAAACGCGGAGGCTAACTATCCATTCCGCAAAGTCCACAGGCAGACGCGTAAGGGCGAGAAAACGCACAAAGATATAGGCGCCCAAAATAATCAAGAATATGTTGGCATTGACTCGGAGGGATTCCCGGATCGCTTCTTGAAAAAGGTGCCAGTTTAAACGCCTCATGCCTAAAGCCAGAATTAAGCAAGCACTAGCTCCGACAGCGCCGGCTTCGGTTGGGGTAAAAATGCCGGTGTAAATTCCCCCAGAGATACAAATAAAGATAATTAGAATTCCACCCATCCCCTTTAGGCTGACTAATTTTTCTTGCCAAGTAAAATATCTTCCTGGAGGAGCTAAATGGGGGCGGAAGCTCACAATAATCAGCACCAAGAGAATGAAGCAGCCCATGGAGAGGAGGCCAGGAAGAATCCCAGCAATTAACAGCTTAGCAATACTCTCTTCCGTAGTCACCCCATAAAGGACTAACAAAATGCTGGGGGGAATCAGAGCCGCTAAAGTTCCGCCCATGGCCACTGTGCCGGCAGCTAAGCGACGATCATAATGATAACGTTCCATCTCGGGGAAAGCTAATTTCCCCAGCGCCGCTGTAGCAGCTACACTTGAGCCGCTGCATGCTCCGAAAGCAGCGGCGCCGAATAAAGTGGTGATGGCCAATCCTCCAGGAAGACGACCAAACCAACGGTAAGCTGCTTCAAAGGCATCGCGGGCAAATCCGGCAAAAAAGGCTACATAACCCATGAAGATGAACATGGGAAGGACAGATAACAGCCAACTGGCCACGGCGCTATAAGGAATTTGGTAAAGGGCATTTAAAGCTACATTTGGCCCTTTCAATAACCATATTCCCCCAAACCCAACTAAGGCCATTCCTACTCCTATGGGCAGACCTAAAAGGAGAAGAACAATGAAGATCGGGAAAGAAAAGATGCCAATGGTCGTAGGATCAATGCTACTCATTACTTGCCCTTATTCTTTGAGCTTATGCCCATCATCCCAAATGTCTTTGGCTAAGCGCAGACAAAATAGGAAACTCCCTATGGGGACTAAAATTTTTGCTGGAAAGAGGGGGAACAGGATTAAGCCAAAAGTAGTTTCCCCGAGCTTCCAGGCTTGCCAAGCAGCCCGCCAACTTTGCCAAGCAATTAAGGCAAAAACCAGAAGTCCTAATGAATGACAGAATATGTCCAGCTTCGTCCGCAGGCGCGGGGAAAGATAAACCAATAAGAACTCCACCCGGATATGGGTGCGCAAAGCCTGCGCATGACTCACGGTGAAGTAAAAAAGGCCCACCATGAGAAATTCGACAAGTTCATTAGTCCCCTGCAGAGGAGCGTTAAATATATAGCGGCCCAGAACATCGGCGGAAACCAGCACCATCATTACCGTTAGAATAGTTCCGCCAATTATCTGGCTTAATAACTTCTCCAAGAAGAGCATTTAGCTTTCCTGGCTATTTTTTCCGGGCATGTTTTTGGTAGAGCTTTTCGAAATCAGCAATTAATTTCTGGCCATCCACTCCTAAAGAATTAACTTTTTTCACATATTCATCCACCAAAAAGGCAGCGGCTTTTTTCCATTGTTCATATTGGGTGGGGTTTAGTTCCACTAATTTTCCCCCCGCCTCCTGGAAAGTTTTCAAAAGCGTTGCAATTTCTTGATCTGTATATTTAATCACAGCTTGGGGAAAAAATTCTTGCCAAGTTTCTTCATAAATTTTTTGGAGGTCAGGAGGAAGTTTTTTCCAGCTATCTAAATTGATCCAGATGTCAAAGATGAGCGTGTTGGCAATTGGCGTAATCGTTAAATATTTGCAATAATCATGAAATTTATAGGAAAAATGGACATAAAGGTAGCCTACAGTTCCATCCACTACTCCCCTGGCTAAACCTTCGGTCACTTCATAAAAAGTGAGCGGTACCGGGGTGGCCCCCATGGCGCTTACCCATTTGGCCGTTGGGCCCACAGCTCTAATTTTTTGCCCTTTAAAATCAGCCGGATTGGCCAGAGGTTTCTTGCTAATAATAGTGGAGGGATAACCGAAGGAGGTAAGGAATTTCATGCCTTGCTTTTCTAATTCCTCTTTGAGTTTGGGATGGGAAGCAGCCATTTCATTCCAAGCCTTAATCACGCCCCAAACATCGGCGCCGCCCAAGAACATTAATTGGGAAAATTGCCATAAAGGAAAACGGGCCGGCTGGTACACCATATTGGGTGCGCCGGCCACATCACAAGTGCCTGCTTTTAGAGCATCGGGAGTATCTTTAGCTTTAATCAAAGATTCAGCCCAGTAAAATTCATGTTTGATCTTCCCGCCACTTCTTTTCTCGATTTCTAAGAAGGTATCTTTTACGGCATCTGTGCGTGCTGTTCCTGCTTTAGAAGGATCAGCGTATTTTAAAACGATCGGCTTGGCTTGGGCTAAGGCGGGATTAGGTAATAAAAAAATTAAAAAGGCTAAAACTGAAAAAGTTACACTGCTCGTTACCCATATTTTTCTCGCCATTTTTCCCCTCCTTAATTTTATTTAAGATTTATTAATCTCTAATTGAGTTTTTTGAATGGCTCCCCTAATAACCCTGACAAAATCTTCAGCGGTCGCCCCGGCAATTTGCACCCCGGGTTTTGAAAAATAACCTTGGACAATTTCTCTTATCTGATCTTCGGCGATGATACTCCCCTTGAGGGCGGATTCCATCTCTTCAATAATCTTGACGGGCACACAATGGATTGAGCCAGTTAGCGAAATATTGAGTAATTTATCTTGGGCGACCAAAACTACGGCGCGAATTAAGGGCCCTTGGGGGACTTTAATAGTAAATTCGCTTCGTTTGACTCCGGGAGGAATAGGTCCAAATTTTCTTGCTTCGCTCATGGCCAAAAGCCAATCCGGAGAGAAATCCTGCTTTTCTCTTTCTGCCAGCAGCGCTTTTTCTTCCGCAGTTAAGTCTCCCAGGACAAAAGACAAGTTCAGCTTTTCCGCAAACGCTTCTCGATAAGCGGCAAAAATTTCTTCAAAGTGGGGAGGTTGGCCCAGTACATCTTGAAAACTCGTGATCCGCTCCGCAATGGTTTTAGCCTCTTTATCGGCGAATTTTTCGGGCAAAGGCTTCAAAGCCTGCGTCATCAAATCAAGACGCGAACGGAGAATCTGAGGTCCACCCGTGAAGCGGCAAATATCACCTTGGAAGGTGAGGGTATGTCCAGAAATCTTACGTCCGCTAACTTCTAAGTCATTTAAAGGACGATACACTAAGGGTATAGAAAATTTACGCGATAAATAATTAGCGCAAGCTTCTATTAGATACCGATAAGCTTCAGGAAGATTAATGGGAAAATCGGGCACTTCGCGGCGGTCAAAGCAAAGAATGACCGCTATAGTTCCGGGATCCATCCAGTAAGGAGAACCACCAGTATCCCGCCGACCAACTTCAATTCCGTTTTTTTTGCAGAAATCCCAGTCAATTTCTTTATCAGGATCATTGTAATAAAAAAGACAAACCGCTGGTTTTTCGAAACTGATTACGGCGAGGGTATTGGGAATTTTATTTTGGCTGCGTAAATTAAGAATGGTGGAAATATAAAGAGCTGCGCGGGCGTAACTGGAGAAGGTTAATCTTAAAAACCGCCACTCCCCTTTGGCCATAAGGCCTCCTTTTCGTAAAGCTGGAACTGGCTTATTTGCAGGTCTGCAAATTTAATGGATAGGTGTTAATAATTTAGAGCCTTTTTAAACCAAAATGGTTTACTTGTCAAGGAATTTTCAATATGACCGATCCTCGCTCATTGAGCTGCGTAAAGAGAAGTTAAGAAAATATTGGAAGCAGATGAACGCAGATTTTCAGGATTAAAAAATATTATTAAGAAAAAAGATGACTCTCACAGAGCTCACAGAGCACACAGAGAAAGAAATAAATAAAATTATTAAAAAGTAAATTTTCCTCTGCGCTCTTAGCGTGCTCGGCGGTGAATCATAATCCCTCCTCACCTCCCTTTTTCTTCTTGACAACTTATTTTCTGATTTCTTATATTCTCTTTGGCCAAAATTTAAGAAAGGAGATTGCCTATGCCAAAGATACTTTTAATTCAAGGAAGCAATATGAACTTATTAGGAATTCGCCAGCCAGAAATCTATGGCACCACCACGGCTGCAGAATTGGACCAAATGATGAAGGAGTATGCCCAGAAGAAAGGCATCGATTTAGAAATCTTTTATACTAATTCTGAAGGAGAATGTATTGATCGCATTATCAAAGCCTATTATGACAAAGTCGATGCCTTAGTAATGAATCCAGGCGGATTTACTTACGCTGCTTATGCCATCCGCGACACCATCAAAGGCGTGAAAATTCCTTACATTGAAGTACACCTTTCTAACCATTATGAAAGAGGAATCCATTCGGTAATTGCTCCGGCTGCTCAAGGGATTATCATGGGCTTAGGCATCCAAGTTTATTTCTTGGGCCTGGATGCTGCTCTGCATCTTATTTCTAAGAAAAAATAAAATTTTATTGATACCTATTCTTCTGGGTTTTGGGGAGCTAATTTAACAGGTGATCAAATTTTATCATCTGACCCAAAAACGTTACTGCACCTACGTGTAATGCCTTACTAAAGGGTGGATTTCTTATAACTCCCCCTTTTTCCCCCTCTTAGTTTAAGAGGGGGAGAGGGGGAGTTAAAAAATTTCGAGATGGACAATAGATTAGATTTGTGAGG
>Ga0078972_1001861_pt1 | contig 74466 bp, 60 predicted proteins | sample YelNatPaOPGAMG01_FD_67568 | JGI IMG/M metagenome (GOLD analysis project Ga0078972, IMG submission 67568) | Hot spring thermophilic microbial communities from Obsidian Pool, Yellowstone National Park, USA - OP-RAMG-01 (SPADES assembly) (version 2) | ecosystem: Environmental > Aquatic > Thermal... | reverse complement strand
CCCGCTCGGCCACCACCGGTGCGGTGCTCTCCACCTTGGTGGACACGTCGGTGGAGGAGAGGCCGGGGAGCCCGTCCAGCTGGATGGAGGAACGCGTCCCCGCCGGGAGGTCGAACTCGTAAGGGGGCGCGGACTGTCCCGGCGGGAGCTGGAAGGTGAGGGTCACGTGGGCGGAGGTCTCCCCCGGGTTCTGCACCAGTACGTAGGTGTCGAACTGGCCCCCGGTGTACCCCTCGGCCAGGTACCACACCATGGAGGGGTATTTCACGCCGATGGAATCGTGGCCCCCGGACTTACCGTAGTAGTTGAAATACATGGCCCTCTCCACCATGACCGGTGCGGTGCTCTCCACCTTGGTGGACACGTCGGTGGAGGAGAGGCCGGGGAGCCCGTCCAGCTGGATGGAGGAACGCGTCCCCGCCGGGAGGTCGAACTCGTAAGGGGGCGCGGACTGTCCCGGCGGGAGCTGGAAGGTGAGGGTCACATGGGCGTCCGTGGTGCCCGGGTTCTGCACCAGCACGTAGGTGTCGAAATCACAGCCCGTATACCCCTCGGCCAGGTACCAGGTCTGGGCCTCCCCGGAGGTGGAGGAGGCGATGTTTGCGGGGACCTCGGGCAGAGAGGTATCGGCCAGGTGTCCGCTCACCGTGTGGCCGGCAGCCGGGGTGGCCTGCAGGGGAACGGTCGCCGACAGGAAAAGGACGAGGGCCGTGAGGACAAAAAGAAAGAACCTCCATGGCCTTGAAGGTTTGGGATGGATGATCATGGCAACCCCCTTCGTACGAGGATGGCGGACTTATCCTTGCCGCCACCGAGTTTGTATCAAAAATTATATTATGAATCACGCTATATTAAAAACGTTCTGGGGCTTTAAGGAAATCCCGCGCACTGAACGGATCGACGACGAATCCTGGGGGATCCCTTCCGGTGCCCGGTCAAGGCGAGACGATGAAGGATGAGCCGTATTGGGACCGGTGGGGTTACAGGGTCCTCGAGGGAAGGGTTACAGGTGGGTTATGAAGGAGGCCCATTAGCCCGTCGGGGGCCCGGTCATGGCAGGATATCCAAGGGGAGACGGATCGGGAGAGAATCATGTGAAAGGGGTTTTCTAAGGAAGGGAGGGGTTTACGGGAAAGGGGCGAAGGGCGCCTCGGAGAACCTGGCCGGTCCGATCACGGCACTCCTATTTCCGGGGGGTCCTTAACCCAGGGGGCGGCTCAGCCATGGACTCATTTCCATTATATGGGAATTAATAAGGGAACGGGTGGGGTCGACGAAGAAAGACGGGCCGGGATTTATGGGTGGGGAGTTCGTAGTTTCCCCGGGCGGGACGTCCATAGACGGCCTGGCGGGTGGCGGGCTACCCGTGGGGTATGGTAGCCGGTTAAGCAGCGCAGCCTCTGAGAGCCGGGGTCACCGGCAATTTCCGTGCAAAATCCTGGAAACATCTTCCAGGCCGAACCTTTCCAGCACCGAAGCCTCGGGGTATCCCCTCTCGTCGATGCCCCGGAGCCGGTAGAACTCATGGAGCATGAGGTCGAGGTCCACGCGGCCGCCCTGCGGTGCCCCGCCATTGGCGGCGCGGTACCCGCGGGAGAAGGCCCGGGCCAGGGGCAGCACCTTCCCGGCCAGGTTGATTATCCGGAAGGTGTGGCGCAGCGTGACGCGGCGGTTGAACTCCTTCACCAGGCGCAGGAGCCTCTCGCTCCGGATCCTTCCCACCAGTCGGTTGGTGGACCTTATGAGGGGGTTGAGGGCGCCGAGGAGGTAGGAGGCCTCCCCGTCGGGGTGGGGCTCGATTATCCGCCGGGGAACCCGGTCGTCCTCCCGGGTGGTGCCGCAAAGGTTGCCCAGGGCCCTTTTCAGGTACCAGATGCGGTTGCCGGTCTCCATGAGCTCCTCGACGGTCAGCCCGTACCCGGTGACGGCGTCGATCATGTCCCGCAGGAGAGCCAGGCTGGAGCCCGCCCCTTTCCAGGCGAAGAGGCAGATGACCGCCGCATCGCAGACCGACCCTATGGCCTGGGAATGGACGGTCATCTCGGCCTTGCCCTCGGCGCGCTGCGGAAGGGTGGCCGGGAAACCGATCTCCTCCAGGCTGTCCATCCCCATCTCCAGGCCCAGGTTGGTGTCCCGGTTGTGGCATCCGCCCCGGATGCTGGTGGCGTAGCCCAGGGCCATGGACCACAGGGCGCGCGGGTCGTGCATGGGGCATTCCAGCCCCTTGACCTGGATGGCGAATTCCTCCCCGCCGTACCTGGAGGAGAGGGAGCGGCTGCCCTCCGCCAGCTCGTCGCCGAAGCCCTCCCGTCGCGCGATCCTGGGGATCAATTCCAGGAGGAGGTCCGGCCTATCCCAGTCCAGGGACATGCCTCCCGTGACCCTCTCGTCGATCAGGCCCTCCCGGAAGGCCTCGATGGCATAGGCGATGGTACCCCCGGTGGAGATGGCGTCCATCCCGTAGTCGTTGCACAACGCGTTGGCCCGGGTCACCGCCTCCAGGTCGCCGATCTTGAGAAGGAAACCGAGGGATCCCACTCCCTCGTATTCCGGCCCCGGACCCTCCGGCATGGCATACTTTCCCTCCCTTATCTCCACCACCCGCTTGCAGGCCACGGGACAGGCGGGGCAGGAGCGCCTGGAGACCAGGATGGTGTCGGCCATGGCCACGCCGGAGAGCCTTTCCATGCCCTCCACCCACCTGGGCTCCCGCCAGTTCTTGACCGGCAGGTCGCATATGGCCGTGGAGAGGTCCACGCCTCCCGCGGTCCCGAAGAGGCGGAGGCCTTCCGCGAAGGCGCTCTTCTCCAGGTTCTCCAGGGCCCTGCGCCGCACGGACCGGTAAGCCTCGGGTTGGGCGGGACCATACTTCAGTCTCCCCCTGACGGCCACCGCCTTCAGTTTCTTGGAGCCCATCACCGCGCCCAGGCCGCAGCGCGCCGCCAGGTCGCCTCGGTTGCTGACTAAGCTGGCATATTTTACCAAATTCTCGCCCGCCGGCCCTATGGCGGCCACGGCGGTCCTGCGGTCACCTAACTCATCCTTCAGGGCTTCCTCGGCCTCGAAGGTTCCCGCGCCCCACAGGCGGGTGGCGTCGCGCAGCTCCCCGCCGTTCTCGGTCAAGAGGAGGTACACGGGGCGCTCGGAGGCCCCGGTGATGACCATCCCCTGGTAGCCGGTTCCCCGCAGCTGCCGGGCGAAGGGGCCGCCCATGCTGGATTCACCCCATATCCCGGTCTGGGGGGAGCGCCCGCATATGGAGAGGCGGGAACTCCCGGGCAGGCCGGTGCCGGACAGGGGACCGTTGAGGAAGAGGAGAGGATTGCCGGGGGAAAGGGGCGGGGCCTCCCAACCCCTTAAATGGAAGAATATGTAAGCAGCCAGCCCGGACCCGCCCAGGAATTTCCGGCACGCGTCCTCCTCCACCCGGCGCTCGGATATCTCTCCCGCGGTGAGGTCCACCCAGAGAAGCTTTCCCCGTTCATGAGGCATCAGGATCACCTCCAGCGGCGGATTCGCTTTCAGGCCCCCGTCCGCAGGCGGGGGAAGAGCTCCCTCGCGTTGCGGTGGAACACCGCCTCCCGGGCGGACTGGTCAAAGCCCGGGTACTCGTTCAGACCGGCCACGGTGGCCGCCGCCGCCAGCTCGGGGGCGAAGGGATAATCGCTGCCGAAGAGGATATGCGAGTCGTCCACCAGCTCCTGCAGGGAGCGCAGGGCGAAGGGCGCCGCGGCCAGGGCGGTGTCGTAATAGAGACGCTGCAGGTAGGCCAGGACGCCCTGCGGGACGTTCTCCTGGAGACCGGGCCAGAACTGCCCCAGGGTGAGGCGCAGGGCGATGAAGGGGACGGTGCCCCCGGCGTGGGGGAGGATGATCCTCACGCGGGAGCACCGTTCCAGGGTCCCGCTGAAGAGAAGGGTGGCCACGGCGCGCGTGGTCTCGAAGACGTACTCGATGAGGGAGGGAGGCAGGCCGGTGCGCGGTACCTCGCCCTCTCCCGGGGTATGGGGATGCATGAAGACCACCGCCTCCCGGCGGTCCAGCTCCTCGAAGAGCGGGGCGTAGGATGGGTCGCCCATGTATCGCCCGCCCACGCTGCTCAGGAGGCCTATGCCGTCCAGTCTCAGCCGGTCCAGGGCGTAGGCGGTTTCCTCCAGGGCGGCTTCCACGTCCGGCAGGGGAAGGACGGCGAAGGCCCCGAAGCGGCGCGGGTGCTCGCGCACCAGTCCGGCGAGGTACTCGTTGCAGGAGCGGGCCAGCTCCCTGGCCAGGGGGAGGTCGCCTATGAACACGCCGGGAGCGGAGACGGAGAGCATGGCCGTCTCCATGCCCTGCCGCTCCATGAAGGCCAGGGTCTCCTCAAGGTCCCAGGCGGGAATGGGCCGCCCTCCCACGCTCTCCACGCCCCGGGCGGCCAGGGCGGAGCGGTATTCCGGCGGAGCGATGTGGTGGTGCACGTCTATCTTGACTGGTGCGCTCTTCATTTTCTCTTCCGCTTATCCTTCGCCTGTCGTGCAGGCGTGCGGATATTTCCCGCCGAGATCCCTTTTCTTCGGCGGCCATGGTACGTGCCCTCTCTGCCCCGGCCCTCGGGCGCTGGGTCGCTATCCACCCAGATGCTTGACGTGGGCGCCGCCCGGTCAACGCTCCGCGGCGAGGCCTCTGAGCACGGCCTGGGCGTTGCCGCCCTCATCCGTATTCGATGACCACCCCGGTCCCGCCCGCCGGGTAGGAGAAGTCGATGGCCTCCGCGGGGCATATCTCCCAGCAGGCGGCGCACTCCAGGCACAGTTCCTGGTAGCGCGGGGCCAGGCGGGCCTTGCCCTCCTTCACCGACCACAGGTTGAAGGAGCAGACCATGGTACACAACCCGCACCCGTTGCACTTGCCCTCGTCGTAACGGATGAAATCGCCGGTCTTGTCGGCGTCCACCCTCTTCACCAGCTTGGTGAAATCCAGCTTGATGTCTTCCATTCCCCTCACCTCCTCGCATCGCGTATCCCGAGATCGATGCTTCAGTCCCGGCCCTTGAGCGTGATTCTTTCCATGCGATCGTCTTCCGCGTTTCTCTCTCCGGGAGCGGACCGCGCGCTTCGCCGGTGGCCCCTTTTGAGGCCGTGAAAATGGCGTAGAGATCGGCCCATGTGTTATCCCTTCCGGCTCCGCTCGAAGACCTCCCGTGGCAACGGGGCTTCCTGGTTCACGGTGGGGTCGAGGTAGGGAGCCAGTGATTTGGAAAGTTTTGCCACCAAGCGCAGGAAGGTGTTGTCCGGCAGCTTGCCCAGGACGGGGATCCTGGGCTTCACGGAGAGGAGGATCCTCTTCACGTTCTTGGGCCAGATGCCCCGCGCCAGGGGGGCCAGGTAGGTGCGGCCGAAGTCGGCGAACTGCGGGGCCAGGTCCAGGAGATGCTCCAGGTGCTGGTTGAAGCAGTCCATGTGCGCGTCGCCCCAGTCGAAGACCACCGAGAAGGGGTGGAGCATGGAGAACTCCAGCAGGAGCTGTATCTGCCGGGCCATGAGCTTGGGATCGAAGATGGTGCTGTTCCAGAGGTCCACGAACTCCGGCCCGAACTCGTGTTCCTTACCCAGCGGGGAGGCCTTCCAGCGGCGCTCGTACTCGGCGAGGGCTTTCTCCGAGGTGTCCCCGCGGGATATAGCCCAGGCGGCTGTCTCCGCGGCGATCTTCCCCGAGGTGAGGGCGTGCCAGATTCCCTCCGCCTCCAGGGGGCAGGGGAAGCCGGCGGCGTCCCCCACCAGCATCATGCCCCCGGTGTAGGTCTTGGGGGGTTTCTTCAGCCAGGGGAGGAGGTGGGCCTGGTACTCGCGGGGCTTGGCGTCGATGGCCCGGCACATGGCCTGGAAGGCCGGGAACTGGAGTACCTTCTTGACCATGTCCGTGGGCCTCTCGTCCCAGTCCTCCCGCAGCCACTGCCCGGCGCCGATGTGAAAGCCGTCGCGGAAGTTGACCTGGTAAGCGCCATAGAGGGCGCCGAACCACACCCACTCCGCGTTGCCGATGACGTCGTCCATCTTGTCCGGGTCGGCGGAGAAGTCCAGCTGGGGGACCAGGGTGCAGCCACCGCCCCAGCGGTTGCGCATCCCCGACTTGCGGGCCATGGTGGACATGGCCCCATCGGCAGCGATGACCACCTGGGCGTAGACCGGCTCGCCTTTCTCCGTGCGCACCCCCTTCACCTGCCCGTTCTCCATGATCACGTCGCTTACCAGGGTGGAGGTGCGCAGCTCAGCCCCCGCCTTCACCGCCAGGTCGGCCAGGAAGGGATCCAGGTCCCGGCGGTAGATGCTGATGCCGTCCATGCCGTGGGGCCAGCGGTTGGCGCAGAGGTCGGACCCGGTGGTCCCGCAGCGGTAGCGCAGGCGGTTGTTCTCATCCACGAGGTTTATGACCACCATCTCCACCTTACGCACGGAGGGCAGCCCCTGCAGGGCTTCCATGATCTCCGGAAAATCGCGCCACCAGCGCTGCCCCAGGCCGCATCCCGAGGAGTTCTTGTCCCCCGGCCTGCGTCCCCTCTCGAAGAAGACCGTCTTCAGCCCCAGCTCGGCCGCGGTCTTGGCGGCGTAGGAACCGCCGGGTCCGGCTCCTACCACCACCACGTCCCACTTTTCCATCCGCAGTCACCTCCCTCAAGGGTCGTCACTCGCTGTCCGTGCCGACTTTCAATCCCCCGTCCGTTTACCGGTCCGAAATCGAGGCTTGCGACCCGGTGCGCCGCTGCACCTGGCGGAAGAACCCCCCGGCTCTCCGACCTCGATCCTGGTATCCCCATCCGCCACCCCGGCCTTCGTGCTCCCACCGATCTCTCTGGTCCTTTTGTGGCTCGGTACAGGATGCAGCGCTTCTACGTTAAAAGGGACTCCCCGTTCCGGGGACAGGAGCCCCGGGGGCATATGGAGCGTCACCCTCGTGATGGCCTGATCCCGCCATTCACCCGTTGCGGTACCCCCCGCTTTCGAACTGCCGCGGTGGAGAAAACCGCTGCGATGAGTACTGGCCACGCGTTTTCTCATATACAGGTACGCCACCGGATCCACCGCAGACCTCGGTCATGCATACCCCATGAACCCGGATGGGCATGGGCTTGGCATGGCGGAACCGTCCCTGGTCCAGAGGTCTTATAGGGCTGTGGAAGTTGCGGCAGTCAGGCCGTGATAGGTGCGCTGAACGTTTTGCAGGGTCGTTCCTTTATTCCCTTGTCAATCCTTGACCCGTCCCTGATTCGTGGGATCCTCTTTTGAGTCGCCCGGAAGCAAACGAGCATCGTAGCCCTTTACCGACCGGGGAGAACCGTGGGCGGCGCCCCGCTCGCCATCCCTCTCCCTGCCCCTCAGGAAGGAGGGCCGTCTTCCGTCCACCTGAACCTCTCCACCAGCCGGTCCAGCTTGGCCTTCAGCTCCGGCTCCACCTTGGAGAAGTCGAAGTCCACCTCGTCGCAGTACATGCCGGTGTCCGCGGCGCGGTTCTCGTCCACCATGGCCGATACCCTCTTCTGCCACTCGTTGTAATGCCCCATGAGAGGGCTAACGATCTTGCGCAGCCGGGCGTCGGTGGCCGAGAGGGGCTCCATGCACTTCTCGATGGCCGCCACGGAGAACTCGATGAACATGGGCTCCAGGGAGGCCAGGTGCTTGGGGTCCCGGGCGTCGTACTGGAATATCTCCTCACAGTGGGCCCACATGTTGCTCTCGTAGAGGGCCATGAAGGGGTTGTCCGCCAGGTCGTCGAGGATGCCGCCCCGCTCGATCCACTTGCGCTTGATGCTCTCCCCGATCTCCGCCCAGTCCAGCTGGGTGTCCCAGGTGTCGTTGCGGTCCAGGGCGGTGGAGAAGAGGCCGCCCATGCGGAAGACCATGGGGATGGCCGTCACCCGGAAGAAGTTCATGAAGACCATGGAGCCGATGGCCGGAACCCCCATGGCCTCTATGGACAGGCCGTCGTGGTCGTCCAGGATGCGGCGCAGGGCGGCGTCCTGGTAGGCGATCTCCTCCTCGGAGGCCCCCACCAGCATGATCACGAAACCCCACTTCACGCCCTTGCTCAACACCTCGCGCAGGTAGCGGGTTCCGGCGATGCGCCTCAGCAGGTGGGGGGCGAAGGTGTAGATGAAGGCGGCCACCGCGGTTCGGGTTGCGAGGTAGCCCAGCTCCGCCTCTCCCACGCGGTACACGGCGTCGGCCAGCCTCTTGCGGTCCGGGAAGAAGCAGAGGTGGAAGCGCACGTTCTCCGGGATCTCCGCCTTGGCGTCCAGGAGGAGCCCCCTGATGTTCACCCGGGAGGGGCCGGGCCAGGGATAGAGCTTCAAGGCGCACTTGGTAAATACTCCCAGTCCGGACAGGGCCCCCGTGGAACCGCGCATCAGTCCCCGCAAAGAGGGGCCGGGGCCGTCGGGGGAGAACCACCCCAGGCCCGAATCGCAGGAGCCCACGCGGATCACCTCCCCGTCGGGGAGCACCCACTCCGCCCCCAGGAGGTTACGGTGCCCGTAGCTCATGTAGACGCCGTCCCATCCCACCCCCCATCCCGAGGTGGCGCTGGCCAGGGGGGAGCAGGCGGGTCCGGCACCGATGATGTGGCAGTTGAGGCCCCGTTTCATGGCCTCCGCCTGCAGCTGGGCCCCGCACACGTAGGGCTCCACCAGGGCGTACATGTTCCGCTCGTCGATGTCCAGGATGCGGTTCATGCGCCGCAGGTCTATCTGGACCACGTTGTCGTAGGTGGGCCCGGAATACACGCCCCAACCGGTGGAGAAGGCCTTGAACTTGAGGCCGTGGCGGTTGCAGACCCGCACCACCTCCCGCACCTCCTCGGTGGAGGAGGGGAGCACCACGGCCACGGGGCGCTTCACCCACTTGGCCGGGTCGTCGTTGATGGTGGGTTGCCAGGCGTAGCCGTCCAGGACCGCCGGTTCGCGGGAGACATTCTCTGCTCCCACCGCGTTTTCCAGGTCCCTGTAGGCGGCTTCCGAGATCTCCTTCCAGGTCTCGAGAGTGGCGGTGGTCACCTTTCATTCCCCCTTTAGCCCTCTTCCCGCCGTCGTCCAGGCAATGCATTTCCCTCGTGGGGGAGTATCCATGCCGTCCTCCCGCTTCCGGCGAGGGCCATGCAGCCTCTTCCCACCCTTCCCGGTCACTGGAACCATCCCGGGGCAGGGCTTACGTTCCCGGGGCGGGTTTCCGTTTACCGCAAGACCGCTTTATTTCCGGGCCCTTGCTGGCCCGCTTCACACGCGCTCCCTCTCCGCGATCCCCGCCGCTTCAAGGGCCAGGTCCACCAGGTCGTAGACGGGGAGCTCCGCCCCCATCTCCTGTGCGGCGTCTCGCAGGACGCGCACGCACCACGGACAAGCGGTGGCCAGGCCCTCCGCCCCCGTGGCCAGGGCCTCCTCGACCCTCTCCCTGGCCGTCCAGGAGGCAAAGTCGGGGAAGGCCTCGTAGACCCCGCCTCCCGCCCCGCAGCACCAGGCGTATTCCCTTATACGTTCCATCTCCACCAGCTCGGCGCCGGGGAGGGCGCGGATGAGGTTGCGCGGGGCCTCGTAGACCCCCTTGCGCCCCGACCTCTTCATGGACATGGGGCGCTGCAGCTTGTCCCCCTTCCACTCCCCCAGGAAGGGCTCCCCCATCCTGCCCAGGTGGCAGGGGTCGTGGTAGGTGAGGAGGAGAGGTACCTCTTCCCGGAAGCGGAGCCTTCCCTCCGAGACCAGCCTCTCCAGGAGCTGGGTTATGTGCAGCACCTCGCAGGGGAGCTCCTTGCCCATGCGGGGGTAGAGGTAGCGGAAGTGGGCGTAGCCGTCGGCGCAGGGGGTGACCAGGATGCGCGCCCCGGAGGCCTTGACCCGGGAGAGGAGGTCCTCGGCGTAGTTCTCCGCCTCACCCCGGTAGCCCAGCTCGTAGGCCCGGCCGCCGCAGCAGGACTCCTCGGCCCCGGCTATCCCCACCTCCAGCCCGGCCTCCAGGAGCAGGCGGGCGGCCCCCCGTACCGTTTCCCGGAGGTCGGGGTCGTAAGAGTAGCGGCAGCCGGCGTGGAAGAGGACCTCGCACCGCTCGCGGTTGATGTCCTTAAGCGGTAGGCCCTCCGCCCATTCCCCCCGCTTGGCCTTGGGCTCCCCGAGCACGTTGTCCTCCCGCTTGAGGGCGTCGATCGTCGCCATGTGTTCCACCATGAGGAACCCCTGTTCCACGCAGTGGGAACGGAGCTCCAGGAGCACTTCGGTCAGGTCGATGTCGTCGCGGTACACCTTGCAGGCGGTGTCGCAGGCCCCGCAGAGCTGGCACCGGTAGACGATCTCCGCCACGTGGTCGTTGAGCTCCGAGCGCCCGGTGAGCAGGGAGAGCCCTATGATCATGCGCCCCGATCCGGAGTAGGCGTGGAAGTTGTAGCGGCAGATGGAGGGGCAGTTCTTGGCGAAGCGCCAGCTCTTGATCTGGTTGAAGGGTACCCACTTGCAGGAGGAGCAGCGGGAGCATCCCTCCATGTCCCTCTGGTAATCGGAAAGCGCCATCTCAAGACACCCCCTCGGTCTCAAAGCACAGCTTGCCCCGGTTGAGGACGTGGTCAGGGTCCAGCATGTCCTTGACCTTGCGCAGTACCCGCACCGTGTCCGGGCAACGGGCGTAGGCCAGGTCGGACCACGCCCCGTAGGGGCGGGAGAAGAAGGCCCCCGCCTCCGATAGGGCCCGGGAAGCGGCATGGAAAAGCTCCAGGGCCTTGGGCCGGTCCTCGGGGTTGAAGTAGATGGTGAACTCCAGGTGGGCGTTCCTCCCCTGCTGGATGGGCTGGATGTAGATGCCTATGCGCTGGGTGGGGTAGCCGAACCTCTCCGCCACCCCCTCCATTACGGAGATGAAACCGGGGGTGCGGTCCAGGGTGGTGAGGAAGAAGATGTCCAAAAAGTCCCCCTTGGGCCTCAGCTTGTAGTAGGGCTCAGGGGAGGGGGAGGCGAGGATTCTTTCCATCTTCTTCCAAGAGCACCCCGGGACCTCCGCGGTCGCCGTCACCCCGGAGGCCTGGGCATGGCGGGCCAGGTCGCGTTCCTGGTAGGCCACCCGCTCCTCGGGGAGGTACTGGTACCCGGAGACCCCGTAGACCACGGTGAAGGGGGCCTGCTCTCCGGCCAGCTCGGGAATCCGCTCCGGGTCCTCGGCGACCACGGTGGCTAGGGCGTAGGAGTTTAGGATGAGCCACTCGTCCCCCAGGCGGGGGCGGAGGGATCGGTAGGTGAAGTCGATGAGCCTCTCCAGCTTGGCGTCGGGGACGAAGCGGATCCTGTGGATTTTGGGTTTCACCTCCAGCTTGAGGGAACACCAGGTCACCGCGGCCATGGTCCCCTGCGATCCCTGCACCACGCGCACGAAGTCCGTCTGGGCCGGTCCCATGGGGTTCTTCTGGGCCGCCCCCGCCGCCCACTGCTGCTCCAGGGTTCCGGGTCCGGCCGCCGACCCGGTGCGGAAGAGGTCCCCGGTCCCGAAGACCAGCTCGGTGCAGAGCATGGGGTCGGTCATGTCCCAGTGGTATTTGGGGATGATGATGGGCTCCCGCTCCAGGCAGGAGGCCAGGACGGACTTCCCCCGCTTGGGGAGCAGGGGCATGAGCACCTTGAGGCCCAGCTTGTCCACCTCGGGGATGAGCCTCTCGTAGGTCACCCCGGCCTCGATCAGGGCCACCTTGTTCCGGCGGTCCAGGCGGACGATCTTGTCCATGCGGGACATGTCCACGATGATCCCCTCGCCCCGGGGGACGGAGTCCCCCCGCAGGCGGGGCGGGGCGGAGGAGGAGAAGACCAGGTTGTACCCCTCGGCCCGGGCCAGCTTGATGATCTCCCGCACCTCGCGGGTGTCCGCGGGGCGCACCAGGGCCAGGGGCTCTCCCCCCTCCACCGTGCCGGCCTTCCGGTAGGTGGCGAGGATTCCCTCCTCCGTGGACACGTTCTCCCTTCCCACCACCGAGGAGAGCTTCTCCAGGATCGCGTTCAGCTCGGCCATCCCTTCCACCCCCTCAAGCCGCCTTTTTCCATCTTCCGGAAAGGGAGAGGACCCTCTCTCGGAGGGTGGGTTTCCCCTCCCCGGTGAGGGTCCTCTTGATGGAATCGGCCATCCTCCGGGCCATGAGGTCCTGGACCCTCTTTATGGAGAGCAGGCGGTCCGCCAGGCGCATGAGGCGGTCGTTGTTCAGGTACTTGAGCAGCGGGCCCACCCGGTCCAGGAGGCGGTCCACCTTCATCACCGTCTCCTCCTTGGCCTCGTCCATGCGGTTGAGGAGGTCGCCCATATCCGCGCCCGTCTCCTCCATGACCAGCTCCAGGGCCTTTCCCTGGATGGACATGAACTTGTCCAGCGCGCCGTTGCGGTAGGCGCACTGCATGACCCAGAAGACCTCCTGGGGGTCGATGGCCACCGTCCTCACCTCCCCTTTCCCTTGGGCCGGGCCGCCTATGCCCCTTGGCCCTTCACTTGGTATTCAAGCCCCTTTTCCCTCCAGCCGGGCTCCTCCCGGATCCGGGGAGGTACCGTCCGGCGAAGACCTTGAGGATGGGGCGGAGATCCTCGGGCTCTTTCCTTGACCTGCCCGCCTCTTTACCTTCGCTTCCCTTCCCGCCGGAGAGGGCGCCTATGCATACCGGCTCCCTCTCGGGCCCCCATCCGGAGCCCCCCTTCCCGGCGGCATCCACCGCGCCCCGGGCCTTCCCCCACATGCGCCGCCTGGCCGTCTTCCCCGCGGCAGGGGATGGGGGTTCCCGATCACCAAATCCTCTCCTCTCTCCTTCTGCCCTCCCCCCGGAAGGGTGGTAGACCCATCCGGCCCCTTCCTTCGCCCAGGGGGAACCTTTACCACCTTTATCAGTAATCCATGTTGCCCTATCCGGCCTGCTTCTCTGTTTGGCTTCCCTTCGGTTCCCCTTCAGACCAACGCCCTTATTCCCTTGCGGGCCTCAGATCACCCTCTCCTCCCGTGACAGGGACCTCTACATGTGTTGCCCTATCCGGCCTGCTTCTCTGTTTGGCTTCCCTTCGGTTCCCCTTCAGACCAACGCCCTTATTCCCTTGCGGGCCTCAGATCACCCTCTCCTCCCTGAGGAGCAGGGCCAGCTTCTCCCCCGCCTCCGCCGGGGAGTCGGCCTCCACCAGGCGGCAGCTCCTCTCCCTTCGGGGAGGCTCGAGGGAGACGGTCTCCACCCAGGATGGGGGGAGGTCCACCCCCAGCTCATCCGGCCTCAGGACCCTCTGGGGCAGCTCCTTGGCCGCCCGGATGGCCTGCAGGCTGGGATAGCGCAGGTCCCCGACCTCACCGCTCACCGTGACCAGGGCGGGGAGGGGACATTCCACCACCTCGTAGCCGTCGGAGAGGACCCTCTCCACCACTATCTTCCCGTCCCAAACCTCCACCCTCTGGGCCAGGGTCACGGCGGGGAGGCCCAATAGCTCGGCCACACCCAGCCCCACCACCCCGGCGTTGGTGTCCGAGGCCTGCCTCCCGCAGAGGATGAGGTCGAAGGGATCCAGGGTGCGCAGGACGGCGGCCAGGAGGGTGGCCGTCTTCCGCGAGTCGAGGAGCGCCTGGTCCAGGGTGTCGTCCTCCAGGAGGATGGAGGCGTCGGCTCCCGAGGCCACGGCCTTGAGTATCACCGCCCGGGAGAGGTTCTTCCCCGCGGAAAGGAGGGTTATGGTCCCCCCCACGCGCTCCTTGATGCGGATGGCGGCCTCCAGGGCGTTTTCGTCGAAGGGGTTGATGACCGGGGGGATGCCCCTGGCCACCACCCTTCTCTCCGCCGCATTCACCTCAAAGGAGGAGGGGGGACCCTCGGGGTCGGGGACCATCTTGGCCAGGACGACGATGTGCAGGCCCATTACCCTCCCCCTCCTCACTCCGAGACCAGTTCCCTCACCTTGGAGAGGAAGGTGGGGAGCACATCCCGCCAGTCCCCCACCACCCCGTAGTCGGATACCTGGAATATGTAGGCCTCCGGGTCGCGGTTCACGGCCACGATCTTTCCGGAGTCCGCCATCCCTGACAGGTGCTGGCTGGAGCCGGAGATGGCCACGGCGATATAGAGGTCGGGGGCCACCACCTTTCCGGTGATGCCCACCTGGCAGGTGGTGGGGGCCCAGCCGGAATCCACCGGGGGGCGGGAAGCCCCCACCGCCCCGCCCAGGATGCGGGCCAGCTCCCGCAAGACCTCGAAGCCCTCCTCTCCGCCCATGCCCCTTCCCCCGGAGACCACCACCCGGGCCTCCTCCAGGGGGCATTCCCCGGCCTCCAGGCGGTGCCTCTCCCGGACCAGCATCCTGGTCTCCTCCGGGGGATCCAGGGGGAGGGGAACCGGCTCTTTTCCGAGGTCGGAGGCGGGAAGGGCCTCACCGACCCTGGACCTCACCGTGGCCAGGGCCAGGGGGGTGGTGACCCTCACCTCGGCCAGGGCGTTCCCCCCGTAGACCGGCTTGGTGAAGAGGAGGCCCCCCTCCTCCGCCCGCACCCCCACGCAGTCGGTGACCACCCCCGCCTGCAGGGAGAAGGCCAGGCGGGGCAGGAGGTCCTGCCCCAGGGGGGTGTGCCCGGCGAGGACCACTCCCTCGCCCCGCTCCCGTAAAAAGGGCTTGAGCACCTGGGTCCAGGCCTCGGGGTTATAGGGGGAGAGGGAGGGGTGGTCCAGGTAAAAGACCTGGTCGGCTCCCCGGGAGGCCAGCTCGGCGCAGGCCTCCTTCACCCCGCTTCCCAGCACCACCGCTGACACCTCGCCCTGGGGTGAAGCCAAGCGCTTCCCCAGTCCCAGGAGCTCCAGGGTGATCCGGGAGGGTCTACCTCCCTCCTCCATCTCGGCGATCACCGTGACCTTGCCATTAGCGCCTGCCATTCACGCCTCCGCTTCCCTTCTTCTATGCTTCCAAGTACCATGCGGGCCTGCCGCGTAAGGCCCCGTGGCGTGCGATCCTCGGGCGAAGTATTAGGCACGGGTCTCTATCCGAGTGGGTCCCGAACATGAGGGGTTTTCCCCGTTTGGCGAGACCCGGGTCGTCCGGGACCGGATCGTCCTTCCCCCCGGTCTTGACGTGGCACGCGGTAATCCGTCCCCCACCGGCATCCCATTTACCCTCCCGAAATTAACGGGGCGGCTTCCCTCCAGCTGCGTTTGTGCTGTGAAGAAAGCCGCCTCGTAAATGTGACTGTTAGTCATCTTATACCATCATGTTGGGCTGAAGTCAATCAAAACCTTATAAATTGTATGGTGAGATTTCCCGGACTGTTTTATCGGACCAATAGGTGAAAAAACTTGTCCTCGGCTCGAGCTAGAAATGGGCCGCAACGGGGTGCATATTAGGGCCCGGCAGGCCCCGGGGTGGAAAAACGTGTCCTCGTCCCGCCCATGATCTGCATCCTGTTTGCGGAGGCGGAGCAAGCGGTATAAAGATTATGAAGGGCACGCGGTGCGGGCCGGCAAGATGGATATCCTGCGGGCCGCTTAGGTTCGAGAAAGGAGTGACGGGAGATGCTTTCCGAGAAGATGCAGGAGGCCCTCAACGACCAGATGAAGTGGGAGTTCTACTCCGAGTTCCTCTACCTGGCCATGGCCGGTTACTTCAAGTCCCGCAGCCTGGACGGGTTCGCCAACTGGATGACGGTGCAGGCGGAGGAGGAGCGCACCCACGCCCTCATGTTCTTCAACTACATCGCCGAGGCCGGGGGGCGTCCTGAGATCAGGGCCTTCGACCAGGTGGAGAACGAGTATCCCTCGGTGACCGACGTCTTCAGGGCCACGGTGGAGCACGAGAAGGTGGTCACCCGGCGCATCAACGACCTCATGACCCTGGCCCAGGAGGAGAGGGACCACGCCACGGCCAACTTCCTGGCCTGGTTCGTCAAGGAACAGGTGGAGGAGGTGGCCTCGGCCCAGAAGATCCTGGACCAGCTGGAGCTGGTCAAGGAGGAGGGCCACGCCCTGATGATGCTGGACCGCGAGCTGGCCCAGAGGGTCTTCACCCCGCCCGCCGCGGCGGCGGAATGATTCCCGCCGGAGTGGACAGGGCCGCACCGGGGCCGGGATGCGAGGAGTCGCTGGCCCTGACAACCGAAGGATGAGCAAGGGGCGCCTCTCGAGGCGCCCTCCTTAGTCGTCCCGGAAACGGTGGCCGGGCGCAACGCGTTTCCCCTCCTCGTTCTCGGCAACTGCATCAAGCTGGCCCTGAATGCCAAGGATTGGTGCGGGGCGCAACGCGTTTCCCCCTCCTCATTCTCGCAGGGCCTAGCGGTTAAGCGTAAGGGCCGCTCACGCCGCGGAGCCCTCCATGCCCCGGTGGTGGCCGGGAGCAGCGAGGGGAAGCGGAAGGAGCCGCTCCTTCAGTGCGTGCGGGCCACCCTCATGGCCTGGCGCCTGCAGGGTGGGGACGCCGGTTTCCCGCCCTCATCGGAAAATGCGCTTGATTGGAAGGGACCTCCGGTATGGGGGAGCGCGGTTCCTGGCGCCGGATCATCCCTTATCCCCCGCAGGGTGGCCTCCGCGGGGGACGCCCTCTCTTCCCGGGGAGTGGCCTCCTCGGGGGTCATTTGTTATAAATAGAGAAGCCCGAGGCGGAAGCCGGGAGCCCTCCGCCGAGACGAGCCAGGATACGAGGCGGCCATGAACGTTCTATTCGTCCACTCCGAGGAGGACGCCTACTCGCCGGAAAAACCCCTGGAGATACAGGAGCGCGTGCAGTTCGGCATCTCCTACATCTCCGCCTTTCTCAAGGCCCACGGGCACCGCACGGCCCTGGTGGTCCTCTGCCGGGAGACGCCCCACCTGCTGGAGGAGCACATCCGCTCCTTCAACCCCGGGCTGGTGTGCTTCACCGCCGTCTACACCGAGTACCTGTTCCTGGCCCGCGTGGCGGAGGGGTTGAAAAAGAAGTTCCCGGAGACTTTCTTCCTCCTGGGCGGGCCTCACGCCTCCCTGAACCCCGACCGCTGCCTGGAGGAGTCGCCGTTCGACGCCGTGTGCGTGGGCGAGGGGGAATACCCCGCTCTGGAACTGGCGGAACAGCTGGAAAGGGGGCGCTTCCCCTCCGGCATCCCCAACCTCTTTATCCGGCGCCCGGACGGTTCGGTGGAGAGGAACGCCCCCCGGCCCTTCCTGGAGGACCTGGACTCCCTGCCCTTCCCCGACCGGGAGATGTGGACGCCCTGGGTGGCCAACCCGTCCTCCCGCCCCTCGGTGCTGGTGGGAAGGGGGTGCCCCTTCAACTGCACCTACTGCTGCAACCACGCCCTGCGCCGGGCCGCCCCGGGGAGGTACGTGAGGGTGAGAAGCCCGCGCAACATCGTGCGGGAACTGGAGGCCATGAAGGCGAGGGACCCCTCCTTTGCCGAGGTCTACTTGGAGGTGGAGACCCTGGGGGCCAAGAGGGAATGGGCGCTGGATCTATGCGCCGAGCTCCGGGAGCTCAACTCCCGCCTGGAGGTCCCCATCGCCTTCGGGGCCAACCTGAGGGTCACCCCCAACGCGGATTACGAGGAGCTCTTCGCCGCCTTCGCGGAGAGCAACTTCCGCTTCGTGAACATCGGCCTGGAGTCGGGGAGCGAGAGGATACGCCGCGAGGTGCTCCGCCGCCTCTACTCCAACGAGGACATCGTCCGCGCCGTGAGGACGGCCCGGAAATACGGCCTCCAGGTGGGCATGTACAACCTCATCGGCCTTCCCGGGGAGACGCCGGGTGATTTCCGGGAGACGGTGCGCATGAACCGCTTGTGCCAACCGGACTGGTTCCTCCTCTCCGTTTTCTTCCCCTACCCGGGGACGGAGCTCTACGAGAGGTGCCGGGAGCTGGGGCTTTTGGAGCGGGATCCCGACCCCACCCTGGAAAGGAGGAAACCCGCCCTTGATCTGCCAGGATTTTCCAAGTGGCAGGTGGGTTGGCGGAGGGCCTGGTTCCCCTTCATGGTCTATCGCGGGCACCGGCCGCTCTCGGAGTGCCTGTGGCTGGTGGCCATGGCGGAGATATATTCCCACCGGCCTCTCATCCGCCTCCACCGCGCCCTCACCGAGGGAAGAATAAGGAAGGCGGGGAGGTGGCACCGGGGATCGCCGGAGGCCAGGTTCCATCCTGGCCTGGCGGGACCCGGAGGAGGAGAGGCCCTCGCTTACCGGGAGTCGATACCCGGGAAGGCGGGGGAGTTCGATACCGGTTAGATAAAGGCTAAAGGCCGCCTGGCTCAGGGGGAGGCGCGGAAGGCGGTTACGGCGCTTCCGCCGTCCAGGAGGCGAGGAGCACGCTCCGCGGAACAGGAAGGCCGCATGTTCCGGGAGGCGTGTTCGGGACCGGGAGGGAGGTGAGAAGAGCGTTGGCCCGGCACGTGCACCAGCCCGTAGGGGAGGAAATAAGAAGTATCGCTGGATACTACATGGTTCTCGAGGAGGGCGTGTTAAAATATAGGGACCGTGAAGTCCTGTACCTCCTGGAGGCCGCGGCGGCGGACACCTCCTGCTGCGGCGGGGCGGGCATGGGATTCATCATGGTCCCCGGCTACGTAAGGGAGCTGCGGGCGGGTAAGAACGAGGACGGCCTCTGGGTATCGGAGGTCGACCGCGTGGAGGACGAGGGGGAACGGAGGGAGATTACCCGGGAGCTGAGGGCCAGGCACCCGGGTTTTCACCAGATAATCTTCGCCTGAGGAATCGAGGTCGCGACACGGCAGGGCTGGACCTTCATCGGCAGAAAGAGAAGAGGGAAGGGAGGAAGAGATGGTTGGGATCGGCTCCTTCGGCGGCTACGTGCCCCGCTACCGGCTGAACCGCATGATCATCTTCGGCAGCATGGGCTGGCTGAACCCGGTGATCATCACCAACGCCCGCGGGGAGAAAGCCGTGGCCAACTTCGACGAGGACTCCATCACCATGGCCGTGGCCGCGGGCATGGACTGCCTGCGGGGGGTGGACCGCCAGAGCATCGACGCGGTCTACTTCGCCACCACTACGGCTCCCTACAGGGAGCGGCAGAACGCCAACATCGTGGCCGGGGCCCTGGGGGCGCGGGACGAGATCCGTTCCGCCGACTTCACCGGGTCACTGAAGTCCGGGACCAGCGCCCTGCTCTCCGCCTTGGAGTTCGTGGGCTACAACGGGGGGAAGGCGGTGGTCTGCGCCGCCGACTGCCGGCTGGGCAAGATGGCCTCCACCCAGGAGATGGTCTTCGGGGACGCCGGGGCGGCGGTGATGGTCTCCGACTCGGAGGTCATCGCCGAGTACAAGGGCTCCTTCTCCGTGTCCCACGACTTCGTGGACCACCTGCGGGGGGCCAACACCAAGTACGACCGCATGTGGGAGGAGCGCTGGATCCGCGACGTGGGCTACCAGCAGTTCATCCCCCAGGCGGTGCAGGGGCTGTGCGCCAAGTACGGGGTGAGCCCGGCCGACTTCGACCGCATCATCTACCCCTGCTACTACGGCGGCGCCCGCAAGAACATCAACAAGGCCCTGCAGGTGGAGCAGGAGAAAGTCCAGGACGACATGCTGGCCACGGTGGGCGACTCCGGCAGCGCCCATCCCCTGCTCATGCTGGCCGCGGCCCTGGAGACGGCCAAGCCGGGGGAGAAGATCCTCCTGGTAAGTTATGGAAGCGGCTGCGACGCCCTGTGGTTCGAGGTCACGGAGAACATAACCAAGATGCAGGACGGGCGGGGCGTCTCCCGCTGGCTGGCCCGCCGCGCCGACCTGGACAACTACCAGAAGTACCTGGTCTGGAGGGGCATGGCCCCGGCGGAGACCGGGATCCGCGGGGAGACGGACAAGGAGACCCGCTGGTCCCTGGTGTGGCGGGAGCACAAGGCTATCCTGGGCCTGTGGGGGAGCAAGTGCCGCAAGTGCGGGACGCAGCAGTACCCGCCGCAGCGCATCTGCATCAACCCCGACTGCCAGGCCCTGGACGAGATGGACCCCGTGTACCTGGCGGACAAGGGCGGGACGGTGTTCACCTACACCGGGGACATGCTGGCCGCCTCGGTCAACCCGCCCGCCATCTACGGGAACGTGAACTTCAACGGCGGCGGCCGTACCCTTATGGACTTCACCGACTGTACGGTGGAGGACCTCTCCGTGGGCATGCCCGTGGAGTTCAGCTTCCGCATCAAGTTCTACGACCCCAAGCGGGACATCACCAACTACTTCTGGAAAGCCGTACCGGCGGTGGGGGAGGTGAAGTGAGATGGCCGAGGGAATCCGGGACAAGGTGGTCATCCTGGGCATGGGGTGCACCAAATTCGGGGAACGTTGGGATGCCGGTTCGGACGACCTCCTCATAGAGGCCCTGACCGAGGCCCTGCAGGACGCGGGCATCGAGAAGAAGGACATCCAGGCGGCCTGGCTGGGCATCCACATCGACGAGATAAACATCGGGAAGGGAGCCACCTACGCCAGCGGTGCCCTGCACACCCCCTTCATCCCCTTCACCCGGGTGGACAACTTCTGCGCCTCGGGGACGGAGGCCTTCCGGGGGGCCACCTACGCCGTGGCCTCGGGGGCCTGCGAGATAGCCCTGGCCATCGGGGTGGAGAAGCTCAAGGACACCGGGTACGGGGGGCTTCCCGACAGCCCGGCCTTCGGGCAGGAGGCGGTGATGATCGGACCCAACGCCACCGCGCCCGGCATGTTCGCCCAGCTGGCCACGGCCTACGCCGCCAAGCACAAGATCCCCATGGACAAGCTCAAGGAGGCCATCACCCACGTCTCCTGGAAGAGCCACCAGAACGGGGCCAAGAACCCCCGCGCCCACCTGCGCCGGGCGGTGACCAAGGAGCAGATCATGGGGGCCCCCATGGTGGCCTACCCGCTGGGCCTCTTCGATTGCTGCGGGGTGAGCGACGGGTCGGCGGCGGCCATCGTGTGCACCCCGGAGGTCTTCAAGAAGCTCAAACCCAACGAGCCCATGGTCAAGGTCAAGGCCCTGCAGATCTCGGTGAGCTCCGGTGAGGAGGCCATGTTCACCCGCTGGGACGGGGCGAGCATCATCACCACCCAGACGGCCTCCCGCAAGGCCTACCAGGAGGCGGGCATCAAGGACCCCCGCAAGGAGATCTCCATGATGGAGGTGCACGACTGCTTCTCCATCACCGAGCTGGTGACCATGGAAGACCTGGGCATCTCCCCGCCCGGCAAGGCGCCGGAGGACATCCTCAGCGGCTTCTTCGACCTGGACGGGCAGATACCCTGCCAGCCGGACGGGGGACTGAAGTGCTTCGGCCATCCCATCGGGGCCTCCGGGATCCGCATGATCTACGAGATCTACAACCAGCTCCTGGGGCGCTGGCCGGAGGACCGGGCGGTGAAGAACCCCAAGTTCGGCCTCACCCACAACCTGGGCGGGGTTCCCACCCAGAACGTGTGCTCGGTGGCCATCTTCGGGATAGACTGACCCGGGATCGCGGTCGGGCTCCGGGTCATATGACCCGATCGGGTCAGGGAACAGTAAGGGAACACTTGGCCCGGACCGGACGGTGCCGTTGTGCCGGTCCGGGCTTTCCCTTCCCCGCGGCGGCGGGCGGGGGGCCGAGGATGGCTTAGACGCTTACTCGCCCCGGAATCGCGGCTCCCTTTTCTCCAGGAAGGCCCGCACCGCCTCCTGGAAGTCGCGGGTGGTCTCCGCCAGCAGCACCTGGTCGCTGTCCATGTGCATGACCGCCTCGTCCAGGGCCCCGGTCACGGCGTTCACGCTGCGCTTGATCATCTGCACGGCCACCGGGGCGCGGGCGGCGTAAGCCTCGGCCATCTCCAGTGCCCTATCCAGGAGCTCTCCCGGGGGGACCACCTCGTCCAGGAATCCCCACCCCAGGAGGGTCTCGGCGTCCAGCCTCTCACCCAGCATGAGCCAGCGCTTGGCCCTGGAAGGACCTACCAGGTGGACGCAAAGGGGGAGGCTGACCCAGGAAAGGGGTATGCCCAGGCTGCTCTCCGGGTACCCGATGCGGCAGTCCGCGGCTCCCACCCGGAAGTCCAGAGCGGAGGCGATGCAGGCCCCGCCTCCCATGGCCGCCCCGTGGACGGCGGCGATGGTCACCTGGTCCATTTCCCGGAGGGCCCGGATCATGCGGGGGCCGAGGTGGAAGAGGCGCTGGCGGTACAGGAGGGGGGCGGAGAGGGATTCCGCGTGTTCCGGGTCCCGCAGGTCGATGCCCACGCAGAAGTGTTTCCCGGCCCCGGTTAAGACCACCGCCCGGGTCTCCGTGTCCTCCCGGAAGGAGAGGGCGGCGTCCTCCAGTTCCCGCATCATCTCCACGCTGAGGGCGTTCCTGCGATCCGGCCGGTTGAGGGTGACCACGGCCACGTGACCCCTCCTCTCCACCGTCAGGTTTCGATAGCACACTGGTCCCACCTCCGTTCCCGCTACAAGACTTCTTTTTTTCACCACGGGAAGAGGGTATGGAAAGCGGGGAGGCCCCCCTTCCCGTGACCCGCACCCGGCAAGGATTACAAGGATTATAATGTTACCTGCCCCTGTCCTTCAGCCTGGCATGCGAGGAGGTCGCCATGGACGAGCTGGTGAACCGCTGGATAGCCACCTTGGCGCGCGTGCGCCTCATCACCTACCTGAACTGAAACCAGGCCACCTTCGGTACCCTGGTAGGGTACCTGGGATTGACCGACCGCAGCGCGGTGAAGGCCGCCTGTCCCCTGGAGGGGGGAGGGGTGAGCGAGGGTTCCACCTGCGGGGTGGTCTCCGGGGGCTGTATGTCCCTGGCCCTGGGACACCTGGGGGACCTCCTGGAGGAGGACGCGAAAACGGAGGATCTTTACCGGCGCATGCGGGAGTACACCGCCTGGTTCGAGGAGAGCTTCGGGAGTACCCTGTGCCGGGACCGCTGCGGGGCGGACCTCCGGAAGGCCTCCGGCTTCGCCGATTACATCCTCACCGGCAAGGTCCTCACCCGGTGCGTGAACCACATCGGCAAGGCGGTGGAGAAGCTCATCGAGATGGTCAACCGTCCCCTCGGGGAGAGGGAAATCGAGGCGAAGGGCGCGGTGGCCGCGGGCGGCGAGGCCCCGGCGCGCGAAGGGGGTGAAGTCCGCGAGGGCGCCTCCGCCCCGGCCGGCGGTTACTGCGCGGCCCCCGTCCTGCGCCGCATACGCAGAGAGGTGGGCCTGGGGAGCGATCTCCTGGAAAAAATATCCATAGCCCTGGACGGCGGTGTGGGCCTCTCCGGCGGGCTCTGCGGCGCCCTGGCGGGAGCCCTGCTCGCCCTGGGCGAGGTCTGGGGCATCGACCCGAAGGAAGAGGGCATCGCGGGGACCCTGCGCTTCTTCGTGCGCGGCCACCTCAACCTCTACGCGGGCAAGGGGAGCAAGGGGTTGTGGTCGGTGGGGAACCCCCTGGTGCGCGGCTTCCGGGATCGTTTCGGTTCCCTGGAGTGCCGGGAGCTCACCGGCCGTTCCTTCTCCACGGGTCGGGAACTGGCGGACCACATCGCCGGCTCCGAGGCCTGCGCCGCCATGATGGACTGGTGCGTGGAGCGGGCGGTGGAGGCCTTGAGGTGAGGTGATCCTATGAGCGTGACGGTGATCAGGGCGGAGGGCCCGCGGGATGTCCGCCGGGCCGTGGACCTCCTGGGAGGGATGGGCAGGTTCGTCTCCCCCGGGGAGAAGGTCCTGGTGAAGCCGAACATCTGCGCCGGCAAGCCCAGCGAGAGCGGGGCGGTCACCGACCCCGAGCTGGTAGCCGAGGTCTGCCGCATGGCGGCGGAGGAGGGGGCCGAGGTGGTGGTGGGGGAGAGCCCCATACACCCCTTCCGCTCCTCCCGCGTCTTCCCCCGCGCCGGGTACGGCGATTTCCAAGAGCGCTACGGGTTCCCCCTGCTCGACCTGGACGCCGCGGAGAAAGTGGAGATCCGCATACCCGGCGGCGTGGCGGTCAGGGAGGAGGTGGTGGCCAGGCCGGTGCTGGAATGCGACGCCCTGATCAACGTGCCGGTGATGAAGACCCACCTCCAGACGGTGGTCTCCCTGGGGTTGAAGAACCTCAAGGGCGTGGTCCCCACCAGGGACAAGCTCATCATCCACCTCCGCGGCCTGGACCAGGGCATCGTGGATCTCAACACGGTGATCAGGTCCCGCCTGGTGGTGGTAGATGGGCTGGTGGGCATGGAGGGCGCCCTGGGGCCCACCAACGGGAGGCCGGTCCGCGTGGGGGCCATCGTGGCCGGGGATAACGTGGTGGAGGTGGATGCCGCCTGCGCCCGCATCATGGGGGCGGATCCCCGGGAGATAACCCACCTCCGGCTGGCGGCGGAGAGGGGGTTGGGCCGCCTGGATGGTTTCGAGGTCCTGGGGGACGGCATAGACGCCGTGCGCCGGGATTTCGAGCTCCCCGCCCACCCCGACCTCAACCGCTTCATGATCACCGGCGTTTTTCTGCGTATCTACCACGCCCTTCGGCGCCCCCTGGACCGCCTCGCGGGCCGCGCGCCCTCTTTCCGCTTCGGAGAGGTGCGCCTGGACTCCGGGAAGTGCGATGGCTGTCGCATCTGCGTCAAGGCCTGCCCGGTGGAGGCGGTCTCCATGCGCGGCGAGCTCCCGGCCATCGACGCCGGGGCCTGCATCGCCTGTTTCTGCTGCGCGGAAGCCTGCCCGCGGGGCGCCCTGTCCCGAGCCTGAGGGGTCTGGATGAAACTGGAAAAGCAGGCCTACGCCACCATGTTCGAGAAAGAGGACGAACACTGGTGGTTCGTAGGCCGGCGCATGGTGCTGGCCGCGCTCCTGGACGGGCTGGGGGCGGGGGATGGCCGACGCATCCTCGACGTGGGCTGCGGCACGGGGGGGAATTTCCCCTTCCTCTCCCGTTACGGGGAAGTGGAGGGCTGCGACTACTCCGAGGAAGCGGTCCGCTTCTGCCGCCTGCGGGGATATGAGGGGGTCGTGGAGGCCAGCGTCTACGAGCTCCCCTACCCCGATTCTACCTTTGACCTGGTGACCTGCCTGGACGTCATCGAGCACCTCCGCCTGGACCTGCCCGCCCTCCTGGAAATGAAAAGGGTCCTCAGGCCGGGGGGATATCTCCTCCTCACCCTGCCCGGCCGCCCGGAATTGTACAGCGACTTCGACTGCCTGGCCGGCCACCTCCGCCGCTACACGCGGGGGGAGGTGAGGGGCCTCCTGGACGCCTCCGGCCTTCGTCCGCTGCGCATCACCTCTTACACCGTCCTCGTCCAGCCCCTGGTGCGCTACTACATGTGGAGGGGCAATTTCGTGGGCGGGAAGGGAGATTATACCCAGGGCATGGAAACGCTTTTCCCCGCCACCCACCGGGTTCTCCGCTTCCTCCTGGACCTGGAATCCCGCCTCATAAGGAGATTCGACCTCCGCGGGGGGACCTCTCTTGCGGTATTGGCGAAAAAGGTTTAAAATACCAAGTATTAAGCGTCAGTTAAGATTTTACTTAAGTCAATCGGCAGGTGAACGGACCTTCTTAGCGTGATCCGGGCTCGGCGTGAAGTGGTGGCGCACGGGGCGGTAATAGGTACGGCTCTTCGCGGTGCTTTAGGCTCGCCAAGAGAGACCGGCTTCCCGCGGCGCGGCGGAGGAGCTCGAGGTACGTGAGGTCGCACAACGCTTGGAAAAGGGCGGTTTCCACCGACCCCCAAAAGGGGAAATATTGTTGTGGATGGATGAAGGGCGAGAAACTTATCACCAATGGGCGATTCCAGGATGAGCATGGTTCAAGGGTCGGTGAGAACTACGGTTCTGGGAGGCGCTATTATCCGCGCCATGGTTTCCCGGCTGCTGGACGGAGAGCGGCGATATTCCCGAACGGTGGACCATCGGGGAAGGGCATCGAGTTTTACCCGGCGTCGATGAACCGCTTTTTCCCGCGATGCTTTCCCGGGAAACAGGCGACGAGCGATCTTCCGGGTCCCAGAAGCCGGGCCGAGAACCTGGGATCGAGACGAGGTCGGGAGAAGAAAAAGGTGAGAGAACGGAGGGTTTTCCATCGGGGGAGGTGAGGCGATAGCTTACCGTACATGGAAGATAGCACGGAGGAAGAAGGGTTGCCTTGGCCGCCGCTGTTCTCGACCCTGAGGCGGTATCCAGGGAAAAGGGCTTCCACGGACGAAGGAGGGAGATATGGGAACCACGGAAGAGACCTTTCTCACGCCGGCAGTCCCCTTGGATTTCACCTACAACTACTACATCGGCCAGTACCTGACCCGGTATTTCGAGGGCTTCAAAGAGAGAAAGATACTGGGCTCCAAGTGCCCGGGATGTAGCAAGATAGCCGTGCCACCGCGCAAGTACTGCGGAGTGTGCAACAAGGTCATGGAGGAGATGGTGGAGCTTCCCCAGGAGGGGATCCTGGAGAACTACACCGTGGGACACGTGGTCATGGAGAAGGGCGGCAAGCTCAGCCCCGCCGAGAAGCCCTACGTGTTGGGGCTTATCAGGCTACACGACAACGCGTCCCTTCTCCTGCACAGGTTGGAGGGAATAGACCCCGGCAAGGTGAGCGTGGGGATGAAGGTCAAGGCGGTGTGGAAGGACCAGGTCGAGGGGGACTACTGGGACCTGGACCACTTCGAGCCGGCGTAAGGGGGTGAGGAGGATGGAAAAGAAGGTAGCCATCGTCGGTTTCCGCATGAAGAGCGCGCCGGACCTGGTGACCACCCGCGAGCGCCTCACCTTCGAGCTCACCCGTGGCCTCTTCGACGACCTGGGCATCGACCGCACCGCCGTGGACACCACCATCTTTTGTACCAACGACTTCCTGGACGGTAGGACCATCTCCAACTGTTTCCTGGATGGGCCCGCGGGATGTTACATGCGGGACGAGAGCAAGGTGGAGATGGACGCCCTGAACGGGCTCATGTACGCCTGCATGCGCATCCTCTCGGGACAGTACCAGACGGCCATGGTGGTCTCCCTGGGCCTGACGGGCTACCAGGTCAGCCCCTACCTGCACATCGAGTACCAGTTGAGCCCGGTGTACGACCGGCAGATGAAACTGCTCAACGAGCTCAACGCCGCGGCCTTCCAGGCCCGCAGCTACCTGGCTAGGTACGGTTACTCCGAGGACCTGCTGCACGAGGTGGCCGCGCAGGCCCTGGCCAACGCCGCCGCCAACCCCTACCAGGCGCGGAAGATCCAGGGGGCAAGCGCGGAGCAGGTCGCCTCTTCCTCGCCGTACTACGAGCCCTTGAGGGAGCTGCACTGCTACCCTCCAACCGACGGGGGGTGCGCGATACTCCTGGCCTCGGCGGAAAGGGCCAAGGAACTCACCGACAAGCCGGTGTGGGTCCTGGGCATGGGGCAGAGCATCGAGACCTTCTACCTCGGGGAGCGCGACCTGGCCAAGTCGCCATCCACCGCCCAGGCGGCGCAGCGGGCCTACGAAATGGCGGGGATAAAGGACCCCAAGGCGGAGATTGACCTGGCGGAGCTCTCCGCCCTCTTCGCCCACCAGGAACCCCTGCTGGCGGAGGCCTTGGGCCTCCTGGAGGAGGGCAAGGCGGAGGAGGCCTACAGGGCCGGCGACACCGCCATCTCCGGGAAGATGCCCCTCAACCCCTCCGGGGGAGCCCTGGGCGGGCACCCCATCAGCGCCACCGGCCTCATCCGCGCCGCGGAGGCCGTTCGCCAGCTGCGCGGCGAGGCGGGCGAGAACCAGGTGGGCAAGGCGGAAGTCGCCGTGGTGCACGGCCAGGACGGACCCTGCGCCCAGCAGAACGTCGTCGTAGTGCTGGGAGTGTAGGAGGTGATGGAGATGCGTAACGTGGCCATAGTGGGCATCGGATATACCCCGGTCTTCGTGAGCAAGCGCCGGGACGTGTGCATCCCGGAGATGATCTCCGAGGCGGTGGAGAACGCCTTCCAGAATTCCGGTCTCACCCCCGCGGACATCGACGCCGTGGTCTTCGGGAACATGCAGACCTTCGAGGGGCTCAACCTCCCCCACCTCTGGTCCGCGGACTACATAGCCTCCCTGGGCAAGCCGGTGATGCGCATCGCCACCGGGGGGACCACCGGGATGTCCGCTTTCCATGCCGCCTATTATCACATCGCCTCCGGGCTGCACGACGTGGTCATGGTGGTCACCTACGAGAAGCACTCCGAGGGCGACGCCCAGGTGGGCCTCATGGGGATCATCACCCCCGAGATCATGGCCATGCTGGCCGCGGGCATAGACGTCACCGGGCAGAAGGGCATGGGGGCCATAGGGGGAGGGAGCGCCGGCGGCATCTCCTACCAGGCCTCCTCCTACCTGCACCATTCCGGGGCGGGCATCGAGCACATCGACGCCATCGCGGCCATGGAGAGGCGCAACGCGGCCAAGAACCCCTACGCCCACCTCAAGGACCCCGAGGCCACGGCGGAGAAGATCGCCCAGACCCCCCTCATCTCCTGGCCCATCCGCTTTGGCCACGTCTGTCCCACCACCGACGGGGCCACGGTGTGCATCCTGGCCTCGGAGGAGAAGGCGGCCAAGCTGGTGGACAAGGCGGCCTGGGTGTGGGCGGTGGCCAACTGCGCCTCCGACGCCACCACCGGTAACCTCATCGAGGGCATCATCACCGACCCGGGAGAACAGAGGCCGGCGACCATAGCCGCCCAGAAGGCCTACGAGAGGGCGGGCATCGAGGATCCCAGGAAGGAGATAGACTACGTGGAGATCTACAACGGCTTCGCCCACCAGACCCTCATGTTCCTGGAGAGGATCGGCATGTGCGAGGTGGGCGAGGCCCACAAGCTCCTGGAGAAGGGGGAGCTGGAGATGAGCGGTAGCCTGCCGGTGAACGCCTCAGGCGGGGTGGTGAGCACCAACGCCATCGGCACCTCGGCCCTTAACCGGGTCACCGAGTGCGCCCTCCAGATCATGGGGCAGGCCGGGGAGCACCAGGTGGAGAAGGAGGTGCACAAGGCCCTGGCCCACGGCTGGGGAGGGCTCATGCAGTACGTGACCATCACCATCCTGGCCGATAAGCCCAAGAAGTTGTAAGGAGGTGCAGGGATGGAAGTGACCAGGCAAGTGCAGGGCACGTGGGACCTCTCCACGTTCAAGTTCCGCATCGAGGGAGCGGGCATCAACAACATGCTCAAGGAGATGAAGGAGGCCAAGCTCCTGGGGAACCGGTGCCACCAGTGCGGCACGGTCTACCTGCCGGCCAACTTCTACTGCCGCAAGTGCCACATCGCCATCCACGAGCCGGCGGAGATAAGCGACCACGGCGAGGTGATGAGCTACACCATCGGCTACGCCGACGTGCGGGGAAACCCGTTGGACGAACCGCGGGTCTCCCTCATGGTCAAGCTGGACGGCTCGGACACCTGGATCATGGGCGCGGGCGAGGACATGAAGCCCGAGGACGTGCACATCGGCATGCGCGTCAAGATAAAGTGGGCCGAGCAGCGCGTCGGCAACCTCCAGGACATGGAGAGCTTCATCCCCGAGTAAAGGGGTCAGGTCTTGAGATTTGATACCCCTCGGGGTATCCGGTTCCGGCAACGGGGCAGGGAGAGGAGTTGCGGGGCGCGGGCAACCGCGCCCCGAGCCTATGGGGTCAGGTCTTGGATCGTGATACCCTGAAGCTTATTCCGGCGGGACGGCGGGACGACACCCATCAGGGACGGCGTTTTCGCCTCACCTCGTCGGCCGGGCGGTGGCCACGCCCTCACGACTAAAGACCCCTCTTGGAAGAGACAAAGCCGCGGGACTTCACCCCGGCGACCCGGCCGACACACCCGGTTTTTCCCGTTCCCAAGCGGGTTCCAGGCCAAGGCCACCGTCTTGCGAAGGGTAACGGATAAAGGGGGATCAGGGTTCGCGGCGGGAGATCTCCGATAGGGCGTGCAGCAGGGCGTCCACGTCCTCCGCGGTGTTCAGGTAACTGAAACTGGCGCGGACCACGCCGCGACGGAGGGTCCCCAAGGTGCGGTGGGCGAGGGGCGAGCAGTGCAGCCCGGAGCGCACGCAGATGCCGTAGTCCTGGTCCAGGAGGGAGGCCAGTTCCGAGGAGGAATATTCTCCCAGGTTGAAGGAGACGATGCCCACCCTCTTTTCCCATTCCCGGGGCCCGTATACCAGGGTTCCCGGTATGGAGGAAAAACCATCCAGGAGCCTTTCGGTGAGCTCCCGCTCGTGCCGCCTGATCTCCTCTACGCCCACCTCCAGGACGTATTCCACCCCGGCGCGCAGACCGGCCAGCCCGTGGGCGTTAAGGGTCCCGCTCTCGTAGCGGTCGGGTAAAAAATCGGGCTGGAGAGAGCTCTCCGAGCGGCTGCCTGTTCCCCCGTAGGTAAGGGGTTCCACCTCCCATCCGGGAGCCACGTAGAGGCCCCCCGTCCCCTGGGGGCCGAAGAGCTCCTTGTGTCCGGTAAAGGCCAGGTAGGCGATCCCCATCTCCTCGGGATGTATCTCCACCCGTCCCGCGGTCTGGGCGGCGTCGACGAGAAGGGGGACACCCCTCTCCGCCGCCACCTCCGCGATTTCCGCCACCGGAAGCAGGGCGCCGCTGACGTTGGAGGCATGGGTACAGGCCACCAGGCGGGTCTCGGGGGTGATGGCCTCCCTGAGATCCGTGAGGTCCAGGCTCCCGTCGGCCCCGCACTGCAGGATGGTGTAGGAGGCGCGGCCCTCCCCGGCCAGGGCTTCCAGGGGCCTCCATACGGAGTTGTGCTCCAGGGAGGTGATGATGGCGTGGCCGCCGTCCCGCAGCCTTCCCCGTATCGCCAGGTTCAGGGCCTCGGTGGCGTTCTTGGTGAAGACGATGCGCGAGGGATCGGCCACCCCGAAGAGCCTGGCCAGCGCCTCCCTGGCCCGCAACACCTCGCGCCCCGAGTCCAGCGCCCGGTGGTGTCCGCTCCTCCCCGGGTTGCCTCCCACCTCGCGGGCGAAACGGTCCATGGCCCGGTACACCGGTTCCGGCTTGGGATAGGTGGTGGCCGCGTTATCCAGGTATATGTCTCCGCTCACAATTTCTCCTCGCAGGCGTCGATCACGAGATATCGGGCAAGGAAATGATACCACGCCGTCGTTCGCCGGGCCGGGGAGGCGGGATTCGCGGGCCGCGCCGTGGCTTGGCGCCGGAGCGGGGTGCCGCAAGGGCATCACTTGCGGGCCACTCGGAGGGCCAGGAGATAGAAGGCCAGCGGTGCCACCACCCATACCACCAGGGGAAGCAGGGTAAAGGGCTCGCCTTTTACCTCGAAGAGGCTGGGGTTATACCATCGGGCCTGGTAAGCCCAAAGGGATCCCCCCAGGGACACCAGCTCCACCACGGCCTCTTGGGCCACACCCCAACCCAGGAGGACGCCCAATTCGGACCACCGGAAAGCGGCGAAATGCGGCGGCTTGAGAAGCCTGTGGACCAGCGCCACGCCGACCATGAACAGGGCCCCGTCCCAGAAACAATGGAGTATGTGCAGGATTATGGGCGGGAAGGGAGGGTCAGTCCGGAATAAGTAGAGGGGCGCGGAGGAGAAGCGGGGCCCCAGGAAATAGAAACCGATCTCCCAGGTGGCCCCTATACACGATCCCGCCAGGAACATGCGCCAACGCTCGCCTCCCGCGCGCCCTCTCCCGCGCATGAAGATGAAAAGGACGAGAAAGGCCAAGGCCGCGAACGCGTCGGCCACATACAAGGTTTGGCTCACCAAAAGGCCCTCCTGGACCGCCTTTCCACGCCGTTGATCCCTATAAGTATATAAGTATTAAAGGCAAACCGGCCCAAGGACGATTCAAGCGGACGGGACGAAGGGATGCACCATGCGCCCCGAGGGAGGGGAAAAAGATGCCCTGGAAAATAACGGTAAACACAAGGCGACCAAGGGATGGAAGGAAAGGCCCGCGTATGGCAGGCAATCACGGTCGCTCCGGGGGCAGGAGGTTGCCCGACCGGTACTCGCCCGGGCGCAGGGGACGTTTCCGTAAAGCCGCCGGGTTCCATGGAAGGCGATCCAGGGGAGGGAATGCCGTGCCCCACCTCCCGGCCGGGATTTTCGCCGCCGGGGGAAGGCGCCCACGGTACTTGCTCCGCGCCGCGGTCCTTTTGCCCGTGGTTCTCGTGCTCGGCCTGCTCCTCTTCCCGGCGGCACCGGGCAAGGCCCTGGCCCAGGCCTTCAACGATCTCCAAGGCCAGCCGGAGGAGATCAAGCAGGCCATCGAATACTCCGTCCAGAGGGGTTACCTGCAGGGCTTCCCGGACGGGGGCTTCCATCCCAACGACGTCCTTTCCAGGCTGGACTGCGCCAAGGCGCTGGTGCGCGTCTTCGGGCACGAAGGGGAGAGCGCGGATCCCAACATCCGCTTCACCGACCTCCCCGCTTCCCATCCGGATTTCATCTGGGCCAACCTGGCGGTGAAGCATGGACTCATGGACCGCCTCCCCGACGGCTCCTTCCAGCCCTCCCAGGGGACGGCTTTCGAGCGCGTGGCCGTGGGGGTGGTCACGGGGTATGGCCTGGGAGAAGCCGCCTCCAACGTCGACCGCCTCGTGGGGGGGCACCCGTGGTACGGTGGGGCGGTAGCCGTTTTCATGGACCTGCACTGCAAGTACCGCTACAGCAAGGTATGGCCGGGGCAGGGCTATCCCCGGGGAGAGATGGCCTACACCCTCTACCGCCTGGACCACATGGAGAGCTGGAGGCCGTGGTACGTGAGGGATTCCTTCTCCCCTTCCCGCTGCACACCTCCAGGTGGCTCCGATGCCCAGCGGCAGGCCTTGGGCTACGGTTTCGAGCGCCTGGGATGCCCATACGTGTACGGTGGGGAAAGGGAGTCGGAGGGGGGGTTCGACTGTTCCGGCTTTGTCTATAACACCCTCTCCATCCGCATGGGATACCCCATGATGCGGGTGGCGGACGACCAGGCCAGGGACAACCGTTATCTTTATGTGGCCCGCGAGGCCCTGCAGCCCGGCGACGCCGTGTTCTTCTACGAAAACGCCGGAGATAACCCGGAGGGGAATATAGGCCACGCCGGCATGTACGTGGGGAACGGCATATTCATCCATTCCACCGGCTCCAACGGCGGGGTCAGCCTCGACTGCCTGGACAACAACGATTATTGGAGGACCCATTTCGCCTGGGGAAGGCGGGTGGTGGGAGGTCCTTACAACGACCGCTTCGACACATGGCTCCTCATCTACAACCCCGGGGAGGATACCCAGCCGGTTGAGGTTAGGTTCCTGCGCTCCGGCAGGGCACCGGAGACCAGGTCCTACGACCTGGCTCCCCACAGCCGTTTCACCCTTCCTGTAGATGACCTCTACCCCTACGACGAGCTCTCCATGGAGGTGGAGGCTCCCCCTCCCGGGGTGGTGGCGGAGCGGGCCATGTACTTCGATTACGGGGACTGGGCGGACGACGGCCATGCCGGCGAGGGGGTTAGCCAGCCTTCCACACAGGGATATTTCGCCGAGGGGTACACGGGCAATGGTTTTCACACCTGGTTGCTGATGGTCAACCCCAACCAGGAGGAGGCCCGGGTGGAGGTCTCCTACCTGCCTGAGGGAAGGGCGCCCCTGGCCGTCACCTACGACATCCCGCCGGAGAGCCGTTTCACGGTATGGGTCAACAAGGTACCCGGCCTGCCGGCGGGGAGCGTGGGCATGAGCTACCGATCCCTGAACGGGGTGCCGGTGGCCGCGGAACGGGCCATGTACTTCGACTACTTCGGGCGGCGCGGCGGGCACTGCTCCGCGGCCGTGGAAAATCCTTCCACCCGCCTCTTCCTGGCCGAGGGATACACCGGGGGCTCCTTCGACACCTGGATACTCCTGGCCAACCCCAACCCCGAGGCGGCAGAGGTACAGGTCACCTACCTGGTGCAGGGAGGGAATAACGTGAGCGAGCGCAGGTCGGTTCCGGGCCGTTCGCGGGTCACCATCAACGCGCGGGACAAGGTGCCCGGGGCGTCCTTCGGCACGGTCATAGAATCCCTCAACGGTGTGGGGGTGGTGGCCGAAAGGGCCATGTACTTCGACTACTTCGGGCGGCGCGGCGGGCACTGCTCCGCGGCCGTGGAAAATCCTTCCACCCGCCTCTTCCTGGCCGAGGGATACACCGGGGGCTCCTTCGACACCTGGATACTCCTGGCCAACCCCAACCCCGAGGCGGCGCACGCGCGGCTGGAATTCTGCCGGGAGGATTCCTCAACTTCACTCGTGGAGTTGACCGTGCCCGCCTATTCCCGGGTCAGCCGATGCGTGGACGAGATCGCGGGGATGGAGGCCTGCGCCTTCGCCACCCGCATGGAATCCGACCTGCCCCTGTTCATGGAACGTTCCATGTACTTCTTCTACAAGGACCGCTCCGGCGGGACCAACTGCACCGCCCAGGAAGGACCCTACCAACACCGTTTCTTCGCCGAGGGATATACCGGGGGGTAGGGCCCCTCCCTCGCGTACGGGTCGATGGCCCCTACCGGGGTGTGGAGGTGCAGATCCTGATATGCCAGGGAAAGGGCCCGTTCCTCGGCGTACGGGTCCATCCGGGAGGAAAGGAGCGGGGAACGCGCGTCGGTTCCTGCCCCTGGCCGGCCGGGGAGCGGCGCGAGGAGGGGACGCGCATCCCCCGGGCCCAGGGGGAGGCTTTAACCGGGTAAGTACGGACAGGTGGCGCGGCGTTTTTCCTTCCGCGGACCGCCTGCGCCGCGTGTATAATCGGTGTCGTGGCGCGGTGCCGGCGAGGGGCGCGGGGGATGGTCCCGCGAAGGCGGCGGGTCGAGGGGCCAGGGGCGCGGGGAAGGGTGGCCCGTACGGAGAGGCCTCGTGGAGCCCGGGAGGTGAGTTCAGGCCGTAGGGAACGCGTCTCGAAATGCCCAAACTCCGTACGGAGAGGCCTCGTGGAGCCCGGGAGGTGAGTGGCGGATGTCCACGGGAAAAGAGATAAGGTTGAGGCGCATACTCGGAGTGAGTGGCGGTACGCTCATGATCGCCCTGGACCAGGCCGCGGTGATGGGCCCCGTGGGCCCGCTCGGGCGTCCGGAGGAGGCGGTTCGGCTGGTTTTGGAAGGCTCCCCGGATTCCCTCCTCCTGACCCGGGGCATGTTCCGACACGGGTTCCGGGAACTCCCCCCGGGCCTCGGCCTGGTGATGCGCGTCAGCGGGGGGTTCACCGTCCTGGAGGGGGCGCGGGAGTTCCGGGACCGCATTATAACCGGGGTGGAGGAAGCGCTTCGCTGGGGCGCCGACGGCGTGGCGGCGGCGGTGAAGTTCGGGCACGAGATGGAGGGCGAGTTCATCCAGGCTGTCTCCGCCCTCTCCGACGCCTGCGACCGGTGGGGGATCCCGCTGGTGGTGGAGGCCATGGTGGCCCTGCGGGGCAGTGCCGGGTTGAGCGAGGAAGAGGCCCTGGCGGTCACAGCCCGGGTGGCTGCGGAGCTGGGCGCCGATGCCGTGATCCTGAAATATCCGCTCAAAGGGGGGAACCTCGTGGAGGCCGTGGAGGGCTGCCCGGTGCCGGTGCTGGTGTCCCTGGCGGCGTCAGCCGGGGGTGAGAACCTGCTGGCATTGGCGGAAAGGGCCATAGGCGACGGCGCCGCCGGGGTGGTACTTGACGCCTCGGCCCTGGACCGGGATACCGCCAAGGCCTGGCTCCGTTCCCTTCGCGATCTCCTTCCGGGGAGATCCTGACCCGGGCCTGGCGATGGAAGAAGACATGGAGCGGGAGCTGTTCCGCACCCAGGTGTTCAAAGCCCTGGATGGACTTCCGCCCCATTTAAGGAAATTGCTGGAAAATCTGGCCGTGGTGGAGGACTCCCCTCCCCACCTTTGAGGGATCAGCTTTCCTCGCGTGCCGAGAGGGCGGCGCCCAAGGCACCGACGATCTGGGGATTCTCCGGAACCAGCATGGGGAAGCCGAGCCGTTCCTCGAGGAGAGCCCTTAGGCAGGGGTTGCGGGCCACGCCCCCGGCGAAGACCAGTTCCCTCCTCAGGCCGACGCGCTTGAGGAGGGCCGCCGCACGGTCGCAGACCGCCTCGTGCAGGCCCCGGGCGATGAGGGGACGGGGAGTGCCGCGGGTTATGAGTCCGGTGACCTCCGATTCGGCGAAGACGGTGCACATGCTGGAGATGTTCACCTCGCCCTCCGCCTGCAAAGCCACCTCGCCGAACTCCTCCAGGGACAGCCCCAGGGCGGAGGCCATCACCTCCAGGAACTTTCCCGTCCCCGCGGCGCAGCGGTCGTTCATCTGGAAGTCCACCACCCTGCCCCCGGGCCCCACGGAGATGGCCTTGGTGTCCTGGCCCCCGATATCCAGGATGGTCCGGCAATCTGGGAAGAAGTGGTAGCAGCCCAGGGCGAAGGCCTTGATCTCCGTGACCACGCGGTCAGCGAAGTTGGCCTGGGCCAGGTGGCGCCCGTAACCGGTGGCTACCAGGAGATCGAACTCGCGGTTCTCCAGCAGCCTCTTGCACTGCTCGAGCGGGTCGAAGGTGGTGTCCACCACCTCGCTGAAGGATATTTCCCCGTCGTCCATGGTGACCAGGGCTATGGTGCGCGATCCAATGTCCAGCCCGGCGACCTTCATCGCTCTCCTCCGTATAGATGAGACCCAGCCATATCGGTCGATCTCAAGGCCGCTCTATGCCCCGGTTCCCGCCCCGACGCTAACGGTGCACCCAAAGCATCGTTCTGCCGGGAGTGCAGGACGGTCTCTTCAACCGCTGGGCCTGACCCGGAACCAGGGCTCGCGCGGCCTCGAACTCACTTCGAGACCGTATTTTATAGGAATTTCTCGCCAGGTGTGCATCCGGCGCCTCGTTATGCCGGAATGACAAGGCAATCTCTCGACCTTTGAATCCGACCCGGAACCAGGGCCCGCGCAGTCCCGACCCCGCTTCGAGACCGTATTATAAAGGACCCCGCGCCGACGGTACACCCAGAGCCTCGTTCTGCCGGGAGGATCGTCCGGCCAATCAACCCCCAATCTATAAACAGCCTACCGAGACGATGCCGCATCGAAACCAGCCTGGCTTCGCCGCCCCGGGATCCCCACCACGTTTCCTTCGAGGAGGTGTATCATGCCCACGGGAACATGTCTCGCCCGCCCTGAGGAGAGACCGTGGCAGCGGGAAAAATTGCCTTCGGCGTTGTGGCGGCGGACATCCATTCTGGGTCAGCCGCATCCCCGGGGCCTTCCCTGGCGTGGATGACCCAGTACCCGGGGCTTACTCAGGCCCGTCCCTTTTCCCCGACCTCGAGCATCTCGACGAGGGCCTGGATCCGGGTGGTGAGCTGGCCCACGTCCTCCGTGCTGTAGTCGGTCTCCAGGTAGAGGAAGGGCACGCCTACCTTTTCCAGCTCCTGCTTTACCCGGAAAGCCTCCACGGTGTAGGGGTCGCAGAACTGCAGGGCGTAGTAGACGACCGCGTCGATGTCGTAATCTTTGACCAGCTCCTTTATGTGTTCCACCCTCTCCCGGTTGGGCGTGAAGACGGCGCAGTCTATCTGGAGGTAACGGTCGGCTATGGCGTCCAGCATCCCCTCCAGGTCGGTGGCATCCTCGCTCACCAAGTGCCGGAAGTACCTTATCCCGGTGCACATCTCGTCCATGGCCACCAGGGCTCCGGAGGTCTCGATGATGGCCGGCAGCTTCCAGTTGGGTATGGCCATGGGGCAACCCGACAGCAGGATGCGGGGCCGGTGGGCTCCCCCTATGGCCACTCCCTTTTCCCTCCTCTCCTCCAGCTCATCGCAAAGGGCGTTGACCTTCTCCGCCAGCCGCTTCGGGTCATCGTAGAAGGCGATCTGGTTGATGAGCAGGGCATCCCTGCCGGAGATCACCGGGGGGTCGCTCTTACGGAGCTCGGCCAGGCGCAGAAGGGCCCGTCGTTTCTCGTTCACCACCTTTATGGCCTCGCGCAGGGATTCGGGTTCCATCCTCTTGCCGGTGAGTTCCTCCAGGCGTCCCGCCAGACGCCTGACCTCCGACCTCCACAGGGCGCGGTCCGCCTCGTCCTTGCGCTGGGGGAGCTCCATCACGTGGACCGGCTGGAACTGGCCCAGTATCTCGTAGTATTTCTTCTTCCCGTCGCAGGTCGTCTCGCCCACCAGCAGGTCGCAGGACTCGATATAGGGGCACACCTTGGCCAGCTTGAATCCCAATGAGGACTTGATGAGGGCACAGAGGTTGCGGGGCAGGTACTGTTCCGCGGCCTCCTCGGCCACCTGGGCCCCCGCGCAGAGGCCCACGCAGATCCCCCCGGCGGCGATGACCAACTCCTCCGGAACGTAGGTGCAGAAGGTTCCCACCACTACGCTGCCCTGCGCGCGGTGGTCGACCAGCTCCTTGACCCTCAACCCGTGGATCTCTGAGAACACGAAGTCGAAATACTCCATCCCCCGGGGCCGGTTCTCCTGGCTCAAGATAGCCTCCTGGTAGATGGGTGGGAGGACCTCCAGAAGGCCGTCGTGGGCCTGCAGGTCCAGCCCCAGTTTCTCCCACATCTGGCGATAATCTGACATCACCTACCTCCTTTTCTCGCGCCGCTTTCGTCCTTGACCCCGCGTGAGGCCCCGCGTGAGAAGGAAAAGGATGTCCCGGTCAATGGCTCACCTTTTTCTGCCTCGCGTCCGGTAGGGCACGATACCTACGAAGGTTACCCCCGCCTCCAGCAGGGTGGTACGCGCCGTTTCCTCGGCCTCGGCGCCTATGCGCAGGGATATCCCGCAATCCACGCTGAACTCGCGGGGGGTGTTGATCACCGCGTGGGGGATGCCCGCCTCCTTGAGAGCCCGCTCTCCGCGTAGCGCCTGGTGAGTGGAGTCGAAGAGGACCACCCGGCAATCGATCTCGTCCATGAAAATATAAATTTTATTTATAAAATATATATTAATTACTAATCAACGAGGATGATAAACCATGGGGGCGGGTAGTGCAAGGCCCACACTGGACTGGGGCTGCCCAAGGAGGGGTCAAACGTGGCTTCCCGCTTCCTCGAAGCCGCGGACTTCTTTCGGCTTGCCGGTGCCGGGGTAGCAGAGATAATAGGCCGGATGGTCCCGCCCGTTGACGGGAACGCGGAGGAGATGCGCGTTCCTCTTCCTCAAGGCGGCCAGGCCGGGAGGGTCGAGGTGGGGCAGGGAAGGTCCCGGAATGGGTTTCATCTCGCACGCCATTCTAAGCCCAACTTTCCTTTCCGGGATGCCGATCGTGGATTCCGCTAGGCCGCTTTCAGGGGAAGGCCCAAGAAGATGCGTTCCGCTTCCTCGTGGCTGAGGGGGACCACGCTGGCTTCCTGTTCTCCGGTGTCCGGCTCCGCGAAGGGCCTTCCCAAGTACCAGAGTTCGACTTCATGATCGCTGTACATATACAATCCTTTCTCTACATCACAACTATTATGATTAATATATAGCATAGAGAGAAACATTATGTCAATATTTACATTATATTAAAACACAGCTTGGATCGACCGCCGATCTGCGCGAGAGGCCGCCTTTCGGTTCCCTGCACCTGATTTTCGAGGAAACCCCACCGTTGAGCGTCTTGGGGTAAGTCATTCACGTCTCCTCGGGGCAGGACAATGGCGCCGGCAAGGCATGGGCATGATTCTTCATGATCTCATAACATAACGCCGATTCTGTGAGGATAACATTATTTGCCTTAAAGAAAACAATATGTTATTTTAAGAAACAATGAATTTTCCGCTGGGTCCGATGTTCGGGTTATAGGGGATTGGTGACGGAGGACAGGAAAGGGATGCCTCGGGTGCGTGGGATGCGTCCCTTGAACCGGGAGCGCCGGAGGGATTCAACCCGGCGGGGTGCGATTCGCGCTTTTAAGGCATCTGGTCGACCTTGCACAGGGGATTGGGGAGATGGGAGTTGACGAGTTGAGCAGGAGTATGCAGGACGTGGGGAAGAGGCTCAGGGATTTGCGGCGCAGCCGCAAACTGTCCATCCGCAAGGTATCGGAGGCCACCGGTTTTTCCGTTTCTTTCCTGAGCAAGCTGGAGAACGGCAAGACCACCATCACCGTAAAGAACCTCATACGGCTTCTGGGATTCTATGGGGTGACGCTGCCGGAGCTCTTCTCCGAGAGCTCCGCGCGCAAGGTGACCTTCCGGCGGGAGGAGAGGAAAAGGGTCGACAGCCCGGAATCGGTGGTGCTGGAGCTGCTGGTCGAGCAGGAGGGGGCCTCAATGGAGCCCCTCCTGGGCACCTTCAAGCCCCGGGCACGATACCAGGAACCCATAGTCCACGGGGGAGAGGAACTGGCCCTGGTCATAAAGGGCGAGTTCCGTTTCGAGTTGGGAGGGGAGGCCCATCACCTGAGGGAGGGCGACTGCGCCTATTTCCGCGGGGGCGAACCCCACGCCTGGGAAAACCTCTCCCGGGAGGACGGGGTGCTCCTCATGGTCATCACCCCGCCCAGCGTCTGAGGAACCGGGTGCCTTCCGGCCCGGGAAAGCCCTTTTGTGCCTCCACGTGGGGGAGGCCGCGTGGCGCTGCGAGCAGCGCCTGGGCCTCGTCGGCAGGCGTACAGCGCGGCCCTCTCACGGCTCCATCTCCTCGGCGGTGTTCGTCACTGGGGCAAACGCCCGTCTTCCGCCCGCCGGCCATGAACCCGGTACACCCCGCTGGGGATCGAATATATGCCCCGCTGCCGGGGAATAATTTTAAGGCGGTGGGGTTGCAGGACCGGGTGTGCGGATCTTGCGGAAAGGAACGGTGGAAGAAACTCGGGAAGGGAGGGTGCCCCATGGTGGAAGAAGGCATGAAACGGGAGGACGCATATCGAAGGCTCCGCCTCTATAACGCCGTAATGGCCGGTCTCCACTTCCTGCAGGGCCTGCTCATGCTGGCCCTGAGCAGTGACTTCTCCCTGCCGGTGACCACCAACTACCTCAAGTCAGACCCGGCCAGCTTCAAACAGCCCAGCCTGCCCGAGGTGGTGGGCCACCTGAGGATCGGGCCACTGGTGGCCGCTTTCCTCTTCATGAGCGCCCTGGCCCATTTCCTTCTCACCATGCCGCGCATCTACCAGTGGTACGTGAGGAACCTGAAAAAGGGCATTAACCATGCCCGCTGGATCGAGTACTCCTTCAGCGCCTCCCTGATGATCGTGGTCATCGCCATGCTCTCGGGGGTCTACGACCTGGGCACCCTGATCCTGCTCTTCTTCCTCAACGCCATGATGATCCTCTTCGGTTGGATGATGGAGCTGGACAACCAGAACACGGAAAAGACCCGCTGGACGGCCTTCTGGTTCGGTTGCCTGGCGGGCATCGTCCCCTGGGTGGTCATCGCCATGTACTTCTTCTCCGCCCTCTCCAACCCGGGGGCCAAGGTGCCCACCTTCGTCTACTTCATCCTCCCCATCCTCTTCGTCTTCTTCAATATATTCGCCCTGAACATGGTCCTGCAGTACCGGAAGGTGGGCAAGTGGAGGGATTACCTCTTCGGGGAGAAGATGTACATACTGCTCAGCCTCCTGGCCAAGTCTGCCCTGGCCTGGCAGGTGTTCGGCGGTACCCTGCGCGGTTCCTGACCGCCCCCTCACGGACCGGGACTTCCCCCCCGCCGCCGGGATTTTCCTCTCCACCCGAGGAGGGAGACGAGTCCCATGCAGAGGCCCAGCATGAGCAGGGCGGCGCCGCTCCCGGTGCCGCAGGCCGAGGTGACCGTGAAGCCGCCCGGCAGCCTGGCCTCGCTCCCGTCGGGGTTGACCACCACCACGTCGTAGGAGCCCGGCTCCGCGCCCCAGGTCACCAGGGCGCACTCGATGCGGCTTTCCGAGGTCACGTTCACGCCGGTGGCGGTGATCACCGCCGCTCCCTTCTCCAGCCTCGCCGCGGCCCCGGGCAGAAACCCGCTGCCCTCGATGGTGGCGTTGAGGGAGAAGGCGAGCTGTGAACCCTGGTCGGGCTGGATGGAGAGCACCGTAAACCCTGTGCCGTAGTTGAACTGCACGCTGTTGGAGGTCCCGCTGGAGGTGGTGACGAAGACGGGCACCCTCAGGGCGGTAGAGCCCATCTCGGGGGCCCGGCACACTATCTCGGTGTCCGTCCAGGACTCCACGGAAGCGGGCCTGTCGCCGAAGATGACCGTGGACCTCCCCTGGCCGGATCCGAAATTCGCGCCCTCGATGGTAACCGGATCGTTACCGCCTCCGGAGGCGGGGGAGAGGGAGTGGATGACCGGGGCCGGCCCCATGTATCCCCCATCCGTGGTGTGCAGTATCGTATAGCCTCCCACCGCCCAAGCCGTGTCGCCGTCCACGGCGCTGATGTCCGTCGTCTGCACGTGGGGATAGCTCAGGTAACCGTCCAGCTGGTAGCTCCAGCTCACCCCCCCGTTCACCGTCCTGGCGATGCCCGTGTAGGGAGGCCACCCGGCGGAAGAGGCCACCCAGATGTCCTGGGGGTCGAGCATCTCCGCGCCGCTCTGGGGTACGTAGATGCCGGCCGTCTGGGCGGGGCTGAGGGCGGTCCAGGAGGTCCCCCCGTCCGCCGTCTTGCGGCATTCCGGGTTGATCTTCACCGAGGGCCAGGAACCCTCCACCGAGGTGCCCCAGACCATGGCGTTTTGGGCGTCGCAGGCGGCTATGCGCCACCAGCTCCGGTCCGTGGGCCCGCTGGATGCCCAGTGGGCTCCCCCGTCGGTGGTCCGTAGGATGACCCCCGTCGTCCCGAGATACATGATCTCCCCTCCCGCCACCCAGGCGTTGGCGCCGTCCGCGGCGGCTATGCTGTACAGGTTATGGTGGTGGTTGAGCACCTGGACTTCCCAGCTGCTTCCGCCGTCCCGGGTCCTGATGATGAACCCCCTGTCCAGCGAGGCGTTGGGAAGCCCGCCCCCCACCACCCAGCAGTTGTTCTCGTCCACGGCGGCGATATCGTAAACGCAGTATCCCGGCTGGGAGGAGACCACGTGCCAGGTCGCGCCTCCGTCCACGGTGAGGAGGAGGGCTTCCTCCCCACCCGCCCAGGCCACTTGGGGACTGGCCGCCGCTACCGCCAGGAGGTTATTGGTGACCCCCGAGTCCTGGGGCCTCCAGGTCGCTCCCCCGTCGGTGGTCTTGAGGATGGTCCCCCCCAACCCGACCGCCCAGGCGGTGTCGGCGTCCGCCGCGGAGACGGAGAAAAGGATGGCGTTGGTCCCCGGATCCTGCAGGCGCCAACCCCTGGTAGGGGGCTCCAGGACGGTGAAGTCCACCTTGTTGGAGGTCAGGCCGTTGACGGTCACGCTGGTCTCCACGGTCCCGGGTGAAAGGCCGGAGGGGATCCTGAAAACTATCGAGTTGTCCTGCCAATCGAGGATGTTGTTGAGGGGCACCGTCTGGGCGCCCAGGGAAAGCCAGGAATCCTTCCCGTAGGATTCGGGGGAAGGCCGGCTCCCGAAGTTCTCCCCGCCTATGGAAGCGGTGGAGAGGGGATAGCCGGAGGCGGGGGTTATGGAGGTTATTTCCGGGACGGGAGGCGGCTCCGCCCCCCCGTTCACGGTATGGAGGATCCTTCCATCCGATCCGGCGATCCAGGCCACGTCGGCGTTCACCGCGGAGATGTCGTAGTAAGTGCGGAGGTCGGGATCCTGGGGCCGCTGGGTGGTCCAGGTGTGGCCCCCGTCCGTGGACTTGACGATGAGGCCGTTCTCGCCCACGGCCCACAGGGTGGATCCGTCGACGACCTCCAAGGCCTGCAGGCGGTGCAGGTAAGGGGACCCCGTTTCCGAGAAGGTCCAGGTGCTTCCCCCGTCGGTCGTCTTGTAGACCCGGTTTCCGGAAACGCCGTAGGCGGTGCGGGCGTCCAGTGCCTCCAGGTCCATCAGGGTGTCGCCGGTCCCCGTGGACTGGTTCTGCCAGGTTCTCCCTCCGTCCGTGGTTTTCAGGAGGAGCCCGTTGTTGCACGCCACCCAGGCCGTGTCGGTATCCACGGCACACAGGTCGTTCAACGGTTCGCCGGTGGGAAGCACATGGGTGGTCCACGTTCTCCCCCCGTCGGTGGTCCTGCGCACCTCCCGCCGGTAATCGCCGAGGGAGGACACCCAGTAATTGCCCGCCACCCAGGCCACGGATGCGTTCACCGCGCACACGTAGAAGGGGTAGAAGTTCCTTCCCAGGCTCAACTTGGACCACGTGTTTCCGCCGTCGCTGGTGCGAAGGAGGACCTCTCCCGCCACCCAGGCGGTTTGGTGACTGACCACCGAGAGGCTGCGCAGTTCCGCGGTCACCCCCGAGTTCTGGGCCCTCCAGGTCGCTCCCCCGTCGGTGGTCTTGAGGATGGTGCCGTTGTACCCGGTGACCCAGGCCGTCATCTCGTCGACCGCCCCCACGGCCATGAGATGCACCATGGTCCCCGGATCCTGGGGGTACCAGCCCTGCGGCTCCTCCGCCAGGCTGGGCGGGCTCGAGGTCAAGGGCTGGACAAGGAAGACGAGGAGCGCTAAGGAGAGAAAAAGCGAGAAAAAGGTTTTATTACGCGCGCGGGCCATTTTTTCACACCCCCCATCACCGGCAATCCCCGAGAGCCACGCCGCCTCGAATCTGGTTACCGACGTGTTAATTTATAATATAAACGAATATTTCTTCTTGTAAAGTATATTTTGTGCCGGGATGACAGGGTGGTCTCTCCACCCACTCGGACCACCGAACCGCCTACTGAAAGGTGCGGCATCTTATGGCGCCCGACCCGCTCGGGGACTCGCCACTCGCCTGCCACGGGGCATCGCCCGCCCCTAACCGCCGGCGGAAATCCGTTCCCGGGGAACGCGCCCGGCCTCAGCGGCGCGTGTTCCTCGTCATCCCGCGGTGCTTTACGGCCGCATGGTGAAGCTGTTGATCCTCCTCCGTGGAGGTTCCGCTTCAGCCCCCCAGACGGCGGATGAACTCCACGCAGCGCCGGACGATGAGGTCCTTGTCGTAGTCCAGGGTGGCCACGTGGTAGGAGTTCTCCAGCCACACCAGCTCCTTGTCCCTCGAGCTCACGTGGTCGATGATGTAGGGACCGTTGGCCGGGGGTACCACGTGGTCCTCCCGCGAGGTGAAGACGAGGATGGGGGCGATTATCTTGGGCAGGTCCCTCCTGGTGACCTTCATCAGTTCGTGTAGCTCGGCGGCGGCGCGCACCGGGACCTTGTCGTAGCAGAGCTCCTTGGAGTCGGGGTCCTTGATGTCGCTACCCACGCCGGGGATGGTCTTCAGGACGTATTTGAAGATCGGCGTCAGGGGCATGAGGGGGTTGAGCCTGGCCACGGCGGCGTTGATGGGCATGAGCCCGGCCACCCGGTCGGCGTACTTTTCTCCGAGGTAGCAGGTGATGGTGCCCCCCATGGACAGTCCGGTCACGAAGACCTTTTCGCAGCGCTCCAGGAGGTCCCGGAGGCCTTTCTCCGCCTCCCCGGTCCATTCCTCCCAGGTCCGCCCGGCCATGTCCTCCACGCTGGTGCCGTGCCCCGGGAGCCGGGGGCCGAGGACCGTGAAACCGGCCTCCGCCAGGCCCTCTCCCAGAGGGCGCATGCTCTGGGTGCAACCGGTGAAGCCATGCACCACCAGGACCCCCGTCTTTCCTCCCTCGAAGCGGAAGGGCTGCGCGTCCGACCACACTTCCTCAGGCATTTTCCACCTCCCTTTACTCTCGCCGCGGTGCGCGAAGAATAGGCCGCAGGGGCACTTCTTCGTATCGGGACCCCCCTGGTTATTGAGCATCCTCTCCTTCCGCGGCCGCTTCACGTCTCCCCGGCCAAACCCTTGATCATTACCCCGCCCCAACCGGTGAAGGACGTCCTCGAGGGCGTTTTTCGCTCATTCCTCGAGTACCCAGTCCAGGCAACGTTCCACGGCGCGCCTCCAGTAGAGGCGCATGCTCCGCGCCCTCTCCGCCGCCGAGGGATCGGGAAGGGCTTCGCGGTCCACCCTCCAACGTTCCTCGATCTCTTCCAGGTCCTTCCAGACACCGGTGGCCAGCCCGGCGAGGAGCGCTGCCCCCAGGGACGTGGTCTCCGAGACCACGGGCCGGCGCACGGGAACGCCCAGGAGGTCGGCCTGGTACCGGAGGAGCATGTCCATCACGCTGGCCCCTCCGTCCACGCGGAGTTCCCTGAGGGGAATGCCCGTCTCCTCCACCATGGCCTCCACCACGTCGCATGTCTGGAGGGCCATGGACTCGATGACCGCCCGGGCCACGTGCGCCCGCCCGGTGCCGCGGGTCATGCCGATGAGCAGGGCGCGGGCGCGGGGATTCCAATAGGGAGCGCCCAGCCCCACGAAGGCGGGAACGAAGTACACCCCTCCCGTGTCCTCCACCCGGGAAGCCAGTTCCTCGATCTCCGAGACCTCGGATATGATCTCCAGCCCGTCGCGCAGCCAGTTCACCGCCGCCCCGGTGATGAAGATGGACCCTTCCAGGGCGTAGGTGGCCTCGCCGCCGATGCTCCAGGCCACGGTGGTGAGAAGCCCTTTCCGGGAGAGGGTGGGACGCTCGCCGGTGTTCATGAGGACGAAGCTTCCCGTGCCGTAGGTGTTCTTGGTCATCCCGGGGCGGAAGCAGGCCTGGCCGAAGAGGGCCGCCTGCTGGTCCCCGGCCATACCCGCCACCGGGGCGGCGATGCCCAGGAAGGAGTCGGGATCCGATTCCCCGAAGAGGCCGCTGGAATCCTTGACCTCCGGGAGCAGGGAGGTGGGGATCCCGAAGATGCGCGCCAGCTCCTCGTCCCAGGAAAGGGCGTGGATGTTGAAGAGGAGGGTGCGGCTGGCGTTGGAGACGTCGGTGGCGTGGACGCGGCCCCCGGTGAGGCGGTAGAGGAGCCAGGAGTCGACGGTCCCGAAACACAGTTCCCCAGCCTGGGCTCGCCGCGCGATGTCCGGCTCGTTCTCCATGACCCAGGTGAGCTTGGTCCCCGAGAAGTAGGGGTCCAGGACCAGCCCCGTCCTCTCGTGGACCTCCTCTTCCAGCCCCTCTTCCCGGTACCGGGAGCATATGTCGGCGCTGCGCCGGCACTGCCAGACGATGGCCTTGCGCACGGGTTCACCGGTCTCCCGGTCCCAGATCACCGCCGTCTCCCTCTGGTTGGTGATGCCGATGGCGGCCACCTCCCCGGGCTGGATTCCGGCCCCCTCCAGGGCGCGGCGCACGGTGTCCACCGTGCATTCCCATATCTCCCCGGCGTCGTGTTCCACCCAACCGGGGCGGGGGTAATATTGTGGAAATTCCTGGGAGTGGGCGGAGACTACCCTCTGGTCCCGATCGAAGCAGATGCACTTGGTCCCCGTGGTCCCCTGGTCGATGGCCAGCACGATCATACCGACCTCCTTTTGCGCCCTGCCGGCTTACACTTGGCGCCCGCCTTGGCGGGTCGTTTTTCTACGGGGGCACCCGGTCTTGGGCGTCTTCCTGTCGGGCGCGGTCATTCTTCCCAGCCTTCCTCTCCCTCTTCAAGACCCAGCGGAACCTGGGATCCCGTCCCCTCCTCCTCGGCTTTCTCCGGCCCGCCCTCCTTTCGGAAGCCGGGAGCCCCTGGCCTCATGTCCAGGAAGCGTTTCTCCCGTCCCTTGGTTTCCAGGCCCAGCCTCTGGAGGAGACGGGGGAGGCTATGGAAGACGATACGGGTGGGAGCGACCTCCACTTCCTTCTGCAGGAGATCGTAGAGCTCGCGTTCCAGGTATTTCCTGGAAACTCCTTCCGCGGGGGCGATGTGCAGGTGCAACTCGTCGAGGTCGTAAGGGTCGTCGTTGTGCTTGCGGATCTCCAGTTGCCATTCCAGCACGTCCTTGTGCCCGGAAAGCAAGGGGTAGAAGGCGTTGAGGTCCACCAACGTCCCCTTCAGCTTGGTGAGCTCGAACTCCTTGTACTCGGAGGTGCGGTTGATTTCCATCCCCAGCCGGGGAAGGGAACGCCCGCAGTAGGGGCATGGCTCGTGGACCACCCCACCCTTGACCAGGTCGCCGGTGCGGAAGCGCAAGAGCACGCTCCCCCGCCAGTCTATGTTGCTGTACACTATCTCCCCGTCCCGGCCCTCTTCCACGCGGGAGCCGGTTTCCGGGTCGATTATTTCCACGTATTCCATGTCCGGAAAGAGGTGGTATCCGGAGCTCTCCTCCCGGGAAAGGGCCGAGGCGCGGCACTCGCTCCAGGCCACCCGGCCTTCCGTGAACCCGTAGGTGGAGATGACCGCCGGCCGCTCCGAGCCCACTTTGCCCAAAAGCTCGAGCATCTTGCCCTTCAAGCCGGGAGGAAGCCCGTCCCCTCCCAGGATCACGGTGTGCAGGCTGGAGAGGTCGCGCCCTTCCCGGGCCGCCAGGCGCAGCAGGTGGTAGGCGTAGCTCGGCGTGGCGGTGAGCACCGTGCCCCGGAGGCGCTCCAGGGCCTCGAGAATGCGCTCCGTGCCCAGTATGCGTCCGCCTCCCGTGTGCAGGGCGGGCATCCCCACCGCCTCCACGGCGAAGTAGGTCATCCAGAAGGCCAGATGGGGAGCGAAGGGAAAAGCGTTGATGACCATGTCCCGCCGGTCGAGACCCGCCAGCTCGAAGATGCGCCTCCCGGCTTCCCGCAGCCTCTGCAGGTCGTAAGGGGTGTAGAGGATGGGAGTGGGAAGGGCCGTGCGGCCAATGGTGAAGTGGTAATGCACCGGCGAGAACTCATGGTGCAGGAGCCTCGCGTAGCCCTCCTTCCCGCGGGTAAGCCTGAGCAGGCGCTGCCGCCAGCGTACCGCGGCGCGGGATTTCGCGCTCTCCCCCTCCGGCCTGAGCACGAGGTGGAAGGGAATCTCGGGATCCTCGGGGAGGGGTGCGATGTCCGCCTTGGTGGTGAAAGGTATGCAGGACAGGTCCTTCAGGGTCTTTATGACCCCGGGCTTGATGCGGTTGTAGTCGAAGAGCTCCCGGTAGTAGGGGCTCATGGGGTAGACCAGCTCGCGTATGAAACGGACCAGGTGTTGCTCCTGCGCCGCCAGGTACTGCCTGGGCGGCAAGTGGTCCCAGAAGGTCTTGGGCATCTCCCTTCCTCCCCTTTCCAAGTGCTCGGACCCGGATGTGCGCTACTCAAGCCTCGCCTAACGATACTACCATGAAAGGGTGGATCGGCGAAGGAGCGATGATTTCCCTGCCGGGATCGGAGGAGGTCAAGAGGTGTTCGGGAAACGTTCCGGCAAACGGAGGCCAGATCCGGGATCCGAGAGGGTGAGAGGTCCTCTTGCCCTCTACGGGCAAAGTGCTAAACGGAGCGCACGTTTCGCGAATTCGAACCCCGATCCCATTCCCGCACGGGGCGCGGTGGATGCCAGGTGAGGAGACATGATCGCGAGGAAACAGGCGGGGCATGGCCCCGTTGGCGCGAGGCAGGCCCTCGCGGGTGCGGAAGGGGAGCGGGCGTGCGGACCGAGGTTCGTTTGCCACCCGTGAGGAGGTCGTGAGGCTTGGGGGATTGTTCGCCGTGAAAAAGGAAGAGCCCCGAGGGGCTCTTCCCACCGCATGACGCAAGTGGCCGACTGGGATAAGCCCCCGCGGCGGAAGGCCGCGGGGGCCTCGTACAGCAGCCCTCCGAGCAGTGAGCCACCCTTGGTACCATGAAGCGCTTCACCTCTCCACCTCCTTCCCCCTCGCTCTCGGGTTCAGCGCCCTACCTTCACGCCTGACCACGCTCATCTTCTCCCCGAGGACGCCCCGGTCATACCCGGCTCGGCATTTTACCCCGGGGTATTTTTATTTTACCTCCCGGATCCTTCAGCCCTCAGCCTAAGCCGTAATGTATCTCGCATTCCCCAACCACCCCGTTCTTGCGGACTTCCCGCAGCGTGGCCTTCTTCCCGGATACCCGGGAGATGGAGAACAACCCGGTGGGGATGATGGGGCAGAGGGTAGGAGCACCCTCGCGGCGGAGCTCCTCGTTTCCGTGGCAGATGTGGCATCCTCGCACCTCGACCCTCAGGTCGTCGCCGTTGCCCTCCACCTTGACCTGCTCGCTGAAACGCAGGTCATCACGAAGGTATTCCTCCAGGGCGCGCCGAAAATCCTCACCTTCCAGGCGGGTTGCAGCCTTCCTTTTGAAATCCTCCGCCCATTGCGAACCGATGCGGGATTTGACCTTTTCCAGGTCCCCGGCCAGGGACTTGACCACCGCGCGATGATATTTTTTCACGAATTCACGGTCCACTTCTGGCATTTCGCCGACCTCCTTTCTCTTTCCTTCCCCGTGTCCACGCCTTGCATGCCGGGCCCCGGGGGAGGGACAACACCCGCTTCGCGCCGGGGCCTTCCCTTTCCGTGCTCGGCCTCAAACCATGCGCACCGCCCCCCGGTCGCAGGCGTGGGAACAGTTCCCGCAGAGCCGGCACTTCTCGAAATCGATGCCCACCCGGCAGCCTGCGCCGTTCCCTTCTCCGCCGCGCAGCACCTGGAAGGCTCCGTGGGGGCAGAAGCGCGCCGCCTTGCACTCCTCGCACTTCTCGGCGATATCGCATCTCTCCACGTCGATCCAGGGCATCTTGTTCCGCATATCCGTCACCTCTTATGCCTATGGGGGTATTTTATCCACGCTTCCGCGCTTAGCCGATGATGCAGGTCATAATCCCCGCGTTTGCGTTTCCGGCGGGCGGCCCGTCGGTCGCCGGAGGGATTCCGCGGAGGTCTTAAACCTCCGCCCGTATTCCGCCAGGAGTATCGCCGGGGCGACGGCCCGCGCCGGAGATACCCGGAGGTTTAGATTTTTCGTGGATGTGGTAAATTATATTCGGGAGAAGGAAGAGAAGAGAGGGAACATCAGCTCCCGAGGATAAGCGAGATTGCGGGGTTCTCCGCGGCGAAGGCAGGATCAGGCTTTTCTCGGGAGCTGTTCCATTCCCTTGAGCGTGCCGCTCGGGGAGCGCAGGTTCTCGGACCTTCTTTCAACCCCAGTCTTTTTTCTGTCTCGTTTTGTTCCCTTCCCATGTTAAGCCTGGTCATGGCCGGTGTTTTATGACCTGGATCATCCCTTTCTGCCGAGCGCCTTCCCGCGGCCACCGGGGAACCCGGCATTTCCCGGGCCGCCCCGAGGGAGGTTTTCCGCTGTCCTTACGCCGTGCCTCTCCCCGGATGAGAAATAGATGGGATCGCGGTTTTCGGGGTTCCGGACAGGCACATGGCCCTCAACCCAGGGCCTCCCGGAGTATGCCGATCAGGTCCTCCAGTACCGTTTCCCTGGGATTGGAGGAGCGCATCCGCGTGTTCAGGAAGGCCTCCGCGGCCAGGGATTCCACGCTGCTCGCCGGTACCCCCAGGTCGCCTAGGTTTCGGGGCAGGGGGAGGGCGGCCAGCAGGCCCTCCACGGCCTCCACCGCCTTTTCCGCCGCCCGGAGCGAGGAGAGCCCGGAGATTTCCATCCCCATGGCCGCCGCCAGCTCCCGGTAAGCTTCCGGGGCGGCGGGGAGGTTGAAGCGCATGACGTGGGGGAGGAGCACGGCGTTCGCCACGCCGTGCGGGATTCCGAAACGGGCTCCCAGGGCATGGGACAGGGCGTGGGCCAGCCCCAGCCCCGAGGCGGTGAAGGCCATTCCGGCCAGGAGGGAGGCCAGGGACATGCAGTGGCGGGCTTCGGTGTCCGAGCCGTCCTGGCAGGCCCTCTCCAGGTAGGCGGAGGCCAGCCCGGCGGCCTTCAGGGAGAAGGCACGGGTGGGCTCCCAGGCCCTCCGGGAAACGTGGGATTCCACGGCGTGAGTGAGGGCGTCCATCCCCGTGGCGGCGGTGAGTTCCGGGGGCATGGTATAAGTCAGGCAGGGGTCCACGATGGCCAGCACTGGATATAGATACTGGCTTACGATGGACATTTTCTGGCCACGTTTTCCGCCGGATATCACCGCTACCCAGGTCACCTCGCTCCCCGTCCCCGAGGTAGTAGGGATGCATACCAGGGGTTTGGCCCGGCCTGGGACGCGCCCCACCCCCTCCCAGGAGGCTATATCTCCCTCGTTGTTCAGTCGCGCGGCGATGACCTTGGCGGCATCCATCGGGCTTCCCCCGCCGAAACCGATGACGAAGTCGCAGCCTTCCTCCCTGGCTTTTGTCACCCCTCTCTCCACCGTTTCCACGTCGGGATCCGATTTGACCTCCGAGAAGAGGGAGACGGAGATCCCCTCCCGGGTCAATATTCCTCGCAAGGTATCCACCACGGGCATGGATGCGGTGGGGCCGTCACCGGTGACCACAAGGGCGTGCTTGCCGAAGCTGCGGATGAAGGACCGGATTTCCTCGAGCGAGCCTTCGCCGAACACGATTTGGACCGGGAAACGCAACAGGTGCACGGCCATCTCCTCACCTCCACCCCGTGGCCTTCCCTCGTCGTCGCAGGGGGAATGTGGCCACGGCATGGATGAAACCCGCATGCCTCCGAAAAGGACATTGTGGTTATCGTCCGGTCCCCGTGAGGGGTTTAGCAAGGGCGGGCGGGAACCCGGCCGCGATGGGGGCCGGGAAGGTGGAGGAGCGGCGGGACTCGAATATCTTTACGGGGCAAACGAGAAGGTCCCAGGGGCGAAGGGGCTCTTCGTCGACCCCGTCCCTTGCCGCGATGCCGGGTAATATAGGAAAGAGGGCCATTTTCTATCACATGCCGGACGAAGGGGAGGAGGACGATGAGAGAGAGGGAAGATAGTGGCGTCCTCCGCGCATCCTTGCTCCTGGACGGGGAAGACCGCATTCTGGAGGGAAACCGCGACGCGGAAGTCTTTCTGGAAAGACCCCTGGAGGAGGTGCGCAAGGTCTCCCTCCGGGAGGTCAATCCCACCCTACACGCCGCCCTGAAGGACCTGCTGGCCAAGACCAGGCGCGGGCGCGGGGTGGAGAACTACGCCATGGCCTACAAGCTCGGAAAACACCTCCTGCGCCTGAACGTCTCCATCACCCCCTATCCGCTGGAAGCCCTGGGGAGCACGGGCAGCATGGTGAGCATCGCCACCACCCTACCGGGCGGTGCGGGAAAGGTGCCTCGCCCGCAGGGCTCGCAACTCTCCATGCTCGTCACGGAGGCCGTGGGGGAGTTAAGGACATTCCTGGACAGGATGGTGGACCCCGCTTTCCTCCTCGACGACCAAGTGGGCATCGTCTACGCCAACGCGGCCATGTGCCAGGCTATGGGGCATGGTACGGATGAGGTGCTGGGAAGACCCCTCTCCTTTTTCCTGGCCCACGAGAGGTCCAAGAAGACGGTGGAATACCTGGCGGAGACGGTGCGCGCCACTCCCTGGAGGGGAGAACTGGAGTTCAAGCGTCCGGAGGGGACCGTTTCCGTGGTGGCGGTAACGGTGATGCCCTGGGAGGGGGGCGGGGAGGTGGCCATGCTGGGCCTGGGAAGGAACGTCACCTCCGAGGCCCGGATGAAGAAGGAGCGCAACGAGGAGCTGCGGCGTTTGTGGAGTCTCCTGGAAAGCGCGCGGTTTCCGCTTATCTGCTTCACGCCCGATTACCGCGTCACCCTTATCAGCTCCACCGCGGAAGAGCTGCTGGGCATGCCGAGGGACAGGGCCATAGGGACCGTCCTGGAAGAGCTCTTCCCCGCCGAGGCGAGGGACAGGGTGAAGGCCCTGGTGGAGGATGCGTTGGCCTCGGGGGAGGAGAGGGAGGACACGGTCACCCTGAAGTCGAGGCGGGCGGTCAAGGAGCTGAGGATGGCGGTCAGGCACGCGTACCAGGTCAGGGGCAAGACCCGGGAATACGCCCTTGTCTTGCAGGAGGCGAGCGGGCAAGCGGGTGAGCTCGAGGAGCTCCGGAAGAGGGTGGAAGCCCTCGAGCGATACCGGGAGATCATGGAAAGGGCGGCGGAGAGCGCGGACTGGGAGGGATTTCTTGGTTATTGCCTGGAGCTTGCCGGGGAAACGGTGGGTTACGAGGCCGGGGCGGCGTTTCTCGTGGATGAGGGACTTGCCACCCTGGAGGCGGTGCGTGGGCTGGAGGAGAAGGGCCTGGAACCCTTCCGCAGCGTCAGGCTGCGCCAGGGATACCAGCGGCAGTGCCGCGAGGAAGGCCTGTTCAGGGTTAGCGTCCATGGAGGGGTCCCCCGGGAGGGGTGGGAGGAGATGGCCTCCGTGCTGGAGAGGCCAGACCAGCTGGCGGAGCTTCTGGGGGAGAAGAGATGGCGATCGCTAGTGGTGATCCCCCTCAGGGCCGAGGGAACGGTTGTTGGCGCCCTGGTCCTGGTGAACCCCCGGGAGAAGGCGGGCGAAGGGGAATGGAAAAAACTGGAAGCAATGGGAGGGAACGCCGGGGAAGCGGTGCGGGTGATGCGCACGCGCCTGGCCCGTCGCGGGGAGGCGGGAGGAGGGGCGGCCATCCCTGGACCGGGCGAGGCGGAGGAAGGCGGGCCGGCGGATCCTGGTCGGGTAGAAGGCGGGTTTCCGGGTGCGGGCCCTGCCGGAGGTAGGTCCGCGGGCGGTTCGGACCGCGGCGAGCTCCTCGGCGGAGGAAAACACGATTACCTGCAGATCGCCCGCCTTTCCAGAGAAGGCGAGGATCCTCCTGACCTCCTGGCTGCTCCGGGCGAGGTCCCCTTCCCCAGGGCGGTTCTCTCTCCCCGGGGCATCGACCTGGCCTCCATGGTCAAGGATCTGAGGGATTATTATGCGCGGCGCGGGAGGGGAGGGGAGATATTCCTCGAGCTGGAGGACGACCTTCCGCGCTTGCACGCCGACAAGAGGTTGCTCAGGGAAGCCCTGATGTGCCTCCTGGACAACGCCTTCCGGTTCTCCCCTCCCGGCAGCCCGGTGGTCCTGGGGGCTGAGAGGTGGGGAGACGAGATATTGCTGCGTGTCGAGGACCAGGGGCCCGGCATGCCGGAGGAGGTGTTAAGGGAACTCTCCCGCCCGGAGACGGTGGAGGAATCGGCGGAGAACGCGGGGAGGCGGGCCAAGAGCCTCTTGGTCTGCCGCAGGTTCGTCCGGTCCATGGGCGGGGAGCTTTCCTTCAAGGCCATGCCGGGCGAGGGCACGGTGGCCTATATCCGCATCCCCGTCCTTCCCTTTATAGGCGAGGTGTCATGAGTGCCGCGGCCGCCCTTCCGGAGGTGAGCGTCCTGGGGGTGTGCGGAAGCCCCGTCAGGGAGGGCAACGTCGCCGCGCTATTGGAAGCGGCCCTGCGCGGCCTCGATGGGATAACCGGGGTGAGCTGGGAGGTGCTCCACCTCGCGGACCTGCGGGTGGAAGATTGCGTCCACTGTAACTGGTGTTTGCGGAACCAGGAAGAAGGACGGCGCTGTTCCAGGAAGGATGACATGGAAAAGGTGTATCCCCGGGTGGAGTCCTGCGATGTGCTCCTCCTGGCCACCCCCGTGTATTTCGGGCGCCTCTCTGGTCACCTGGCGGCCTTCATCGACCGCATGCGGGTCTACGTGCATGGCAACCTAACCGCGGGGAGGTTGCGCAACAAGGTGGGAGGCGCCCTGGCCGTAGCCTGGTTCCGCATGGCTGGCCTGGAGATGACCCTGCTCACCGTGCACCAGTTCTTTCACGCCGTGAACATGGTCATCGCCTCTCCGGACCTCGGACTGCAGGGGGGAACGGCCTTTTCCTCCCTGGAGGGCACGGGCAGAAGGGAAGGCGAGGACAGGAAGCTGGTGCTCCGCGACCACCTGGGTGTGGTCAGTGCCGTTTCCACCGCCCAGCGGGCGGTGGAGCTCGCCCGCCTCCTCAAGGCCGGGGGGGAAGCCCTGTCCGGTCAAGCCTGGCCTTGAACGCGGGCAGGCGAGGACTGGCTCCCGCCCTCCCCGCGGGGGACAGGCCAGGCGGACCCGAACTTTCAGCTACCTCGGCTTTCGGCCTGACTTCGGACCCCTGCGGGGGAGCCTTTTCGCGGTTCTCCGGTGAACCGTCGCCCGGACCGGTGACGCGGTGTCCGCAGGAGTTAAAAGAGAAGCGCTACCTGCCGATAGATCATGCGTTAAACCGGTTAGCCTTCGGCGTTAGTGGAGGGTGGGGCTTCCGGCATGCAGCTATGACCTGGGATTTGGAGGTATGGCCATGGAACTCTGTGAAGGTTGCGGACTCCCAGTATTCATCGGAAAGGAGCATAGGTGGGAGCCGAACGGGGTTATCTCTCTCACCAGGTCTCCCCTGAATCGCATGGTTTTCTTCGAATCGGAGACCATAGACGGGGTGATAAGCGGCATCGAGAAGTTGATAGGCAGGCCGGTAGCACACATCGTCGTGGAGAGTAGGGCCCGGGAAACGAAAAGGTACATGCAAAGGATACTGGGGGAGGAGAGGAGTTTCCGCGAGGCGCTTGAGGAGGGCTGTGCTCCCGAGGAGAGAGAACGCATCATGGCGAGAGCGAGGGCCATAAGCGTGTCCATGATGGATATCGGGAAAGCTTACGGATACGGGGAGGGCCGACTGGGCGAGACCTGGGATGCCGGAGACCCCTATCCCTGGCGGGAAGAACTATACGTACATCCCTATTCGGTGTATTTTGCCGCGGCCGACCTCCTGGGAACGGTGGAGGTGTTCGAGAACCGCGAGATGTGGGTGAGGTACGAAGAGCTGGAGGAGGGCTATTACCGTTTCCGGGCCTTTCCGGCCAGCCATCCCGTGGAATTGAAAGAACGACTGCAGAGGAGAAAGAGGTATCCCTTCAAGCCGGGGACCATGGAGTACGAGAGATGCGGGGTTTGTGGAGTCCCCGTTGAGATATCAGGCTACGACTGGGACACGGAGAGAGGAGTGGTGGTCCATCCCCAAACGGGAAGGAGGATGGCTCTCTTCGGCCCCCTAGCCCTGGATGCCGTCTTCGATGACTTGGAGGCAGAGTTGGGCGAAGCGATACCGGAGACGGTCATCGAGGCCATGCGCAGGTACATAAGGGATGCATGGTCCAACGAGGAGTGGTGGAGGGAGGAGGATACCTTCCGCAACATGATAGGGGTGCGGGGCATGGGGAATCTGACCCGGTTCGAGGGCAAGCGGAGGGACCTTACCTTGAAAGTGGAGAACTCGGCCCTGCACCTCATGATGGTGGGAACGGTTCAGGCTCTGGTGGAGATGGCCTATCGGATGGACCGCTCCACCGTGGAATGGTCGCTGTCTGAGGACGGCGACCTGGAAATCTCCGTGCACCTGGCTTGAGCCCTTACGATAGGACCGGGAGAAAAGCCCCTCTTTTAAACCTTGAAACAACGCCCTGAAGCGGGGGCCCTGTGGATAGGCTTCCGGAGGCCGTATCCCCATAGAGCCGCCCATTGGCGACGCTCCCTGATGTCGATGTGCCCCAAGCCCTCGCTTCCATGCCCCCTTCCTCGAGTTCCATGACCGTGATTTTGAAAATGTTCCCGAAGCCCTCTCGCGTCTTTTACAAAAATAGACGGGCAGGGCAAGGCCTTATATTACCTGGCTTGCATTGTTCAATCTCCTTCACTTTTCAGTGGAGATAAGGGTAGGGGATCGTCCGGAGAGCGTCGTGGCCGCCCGGTGATCTTCTCCCCCGAGGGGGATGGAGAAGGGTAAACAAGGACTCTTGACCGGATGCATGGGACAGGTTTATATTAAGACTGACCGGTTGGTCTAATATTTTCCGAGGCCTGAAGGGGGTCAGCCTTGAGTCCCGGTAGAGGAACGACGGCCGGAGGGAGGAGCAGGAAGTCGCTGGGAAAGCGGAGAAACCCGCGTAAGGATCAACGGGAACAGGCCTTCAAGCGCGCCGCCCTGAAGTTTTTCTCCGCCAAAGGGTACCACCGCACCACCATGTCCGAGATCGCCCTGGAGGCCGGGTTCGGGAAGGGTACCCTCTACTGGTACTGGAAATCCAAGGAAGAGCTGTACTTCTCCCTCATCGAGGATATGCACCGGGAGTTCCTGGACCTGGTGGAGCGCGCCGTGGAGAGGGAGGGGAGCGCCTTGGACAAGCTGCGCTGGCTGGGAGAGGAGATCACCGACCTCTATTACCGGGACCGAGAGTACTGCAAGCTCTCCTGGAAAATGCGCGCCGAGGAGCTGGAGACCTTCTCCCCCCACCACGTGGAGCGCCTTTACTCCTACATCAACCGCACCAAGGAGAAGCTGCAGGAGATCATGGCCCAGGGCGTAGCCGAGGGCATCTTCCCTCCCCACGATCCCTATTACCTGGCCTGCATGCTCATGGGCCTGGTGGAAGGCATGGAGATCCAGTGGCTCGAGGACTCCAAGTCCTTCGACCTCCGCCGGGCCATGGGCATGGCCATGGAGATCCTTTCCGCCATCGCGGCCGGCGGGGGATCTAATGCCGCGGAGGGTCCTTTGCGGGCGGGGCACGGGGGAGCGGAAAGGGCAGGGTCGAGTTCGGGGGGAGCGGTGCGTAGGCGGGCAGACGTGGCGGGCCAGCCCGACGCGAGGGTGAAGGGGAAGCGTTCATGACCCGGGTGAAGAACGAGGCTGCTTGCGCCCTGGGTGGGATTTCCCTCCAGGGATTGATCGGAGGACGGCGGGGGCCCGGGAAGGTGGCAGGGAAGTAGCGCGGGTTGGCGGCAGCAGGTTTTGACCTTGTACCGGGAAGCGCATGAGGAACGAGAAGGAGGTAGGAAATGTCCAGGTTGACCATTCTCGGCGGATGCGGGGCGGTGGGGAGCACGGCCGCGCGGGCACTCGCCGCCGGCGATTATTTCTCGGAGCTGGTCATCGCGGACAAGGAGGAGGAAGCCGCGCGGCGTCTGGCCGCGGAGCTGGGAGGAGACCGGGTCTCCGCCGCGGGAGTGGACGCCGATGACCCCGAAGCCCTCAAGGAAGTCATGGCCGGTTCCGACGTGGTGCTCAACTGCGTGGGCCCCTTCTACCGCTTCGGCCCTCCCATCCTGCGGGCAGCCATAGAGGCGGGGGTGGACTACGTGGATATCTGCGACGACATGGACGCCACCCAGGAGATGCTGGCCATGGACGAGGAGGCCAAGGCAGCGGGAGTGTCCGCCCTGGTGGGCATGGGCAGTTCGCCGGGAATGGCCAACCTGCTGGTGAAATTCACCGCCCAGGCCCTACTGGACCAGGTGGACTCGGTGGACATCTACCACGCGCACGGGGGGGAACCCGTGGAGGGACCGGCGGTCATCAAGCACCGCTTCCATTCCATGGAGATAGACATCCCCATGTTCCTCGACGGGGAGTACAGGACGGTACGCCTCTTCGAGGAGAGCGGAAGGGCCCTGGAGGAGGTCACCGACTTCCGCGACGTGGGAACCTACCCCGTCTACGCCTATCCGCACCCGGAGACCATCACCCTCCCCAAGTACATCAAGGGCGTGAAGAGGGTCACCAACCTGGGACTGGTCATCCCCGTCTCCTACGCCGAGCTTATCAAGGACATGGTGCGCCTGGGCCTCACCTCCGACGAGCCGCTGGAGGTGCAGGGACAGAAGGTGATACCGCGCGAATTCGCCGTGGCCTTCGTGCTCTCCAAGCGCGACGCGTTGCTCAGGGAGGCGGGCATCACCTCCCCGCGGGGATGCCTGAAGATCGTGGTCAAGGGGACCAAGGAGGGGGAGCCTCATACCTATATCTTCCAGATGTCCTCCAGCGGGATGGGGATGGGCGAGGGCACGGGGATCCCCGCCGCCCTGGGGGCCATCGTCATGGGCCAGGGAAAGATAACCATGAAGGGGGTCTTTCCGCCCGAGGCCGCCGTGGACCCCATGGACATGATCAAGTTGGCCGGCGAGGTCATCAAGTCCAGCGGGAAGGGGGATCGCGCCCCCATATACATAGAGCACGTGGACAAGGACGGCAAGGTGGAGGCCTTGGACCTCAAGTTCTGAGAGGCCCGGGGAGGAATGTCGGGCGCTGCCCGGGGAGGCGTACCCGCTACGCGTGCGAGCGCTTTAGGGTGTGACCACCCGTGGGGTCATGCTCGCTTAAAAATGCGCGAATCCCCGGTTGGTTAACGGAACGGACAAGGTGGTGAACGGTGGTGAGCGCGGAATGAGCGAGAAGTTCGTCGTCTCTCACGACGTGGGGACGGGCGGGAGCAAGGCGGTGCTGACCGACTTGGGAGGCAACATAATCGCCTCCCGTTTCGAGCCTTATCCCACCTCCTATCCACATCCCCACTGGGCGGAACAGGATCCACGGGACTGGTGGAGGGCGGTGACCGAGAGCACCAGGAAGGTGCTCCGGGAGAGCCGAATCAACCCCCGCCAGGTGGTGGGCATGGGTTTCGCCGCCCAGATGCTGGGAGTCCTCCCGGTGGACGAAAAAGGAGTCCCCCTGCGCCCGGCCATCATCTGGATAGACAGCCGGGCCGACGAGCAGGCCGCCCGGTTGGTGCGCAGGTTCGGGGGCCCCCGGGTGCTCATGGCCGTGGCCGGGGCGGTTCCCTCGGGGAAGGACGTCATCTGCAAGATCCTGTGGATCAAGGAGAGGGAACCGCAGGTCTTCGCCGCCACCCACAAGATCCTGGACGTCAACGGTTACCTGGTATTCCGGGCCACCGGCAACATGATCATCGACCACACCGGGGCGGGGGTCACCGGTATCCTCAAGAACAAGACCCGGCAGTGGGACCAGGTGTTCGCCCGCCTCTTGGGGATACCCCTGGAGAAGATGCCGGATATCAAGAGCTCGGTGGAAGTGGTGGGGCTGCTCAACCGCGAGGCGGCGGAGGAGATGGGCCTGGAACCGGGAACCCCGGTGATCGGAGGTATGGGAGACGTGCCCGCCGCAGCCACCGGTTCCGGTGCCCTGGAGCACGGGGATGCCCATATCTACCTGGGGACATCGGGATGGCTGGTGGTTTCCGTCAGGCGGCCCAAGAACCTGGGCAAGAACGGCATCGTGTCCGTGGCTTCCGCCGACCCGGAGATGTTCCTCATGATCGGGGAGACGGAGACCGCCGGGGCCTGCCTGAAGTGGTTCGCCGACAACTTCGCCACCGCCGAGGAGAGGGAGGAGGCGGAGCGCAGGGGAGAGGAGATGGCCATCTTCGCCGTCCTGGACGAGGTGGTGGAGAAGGTGCAACCGGGGTCGAACCGGCTGCTCTTCACCCCCTGGCTCTTCGGGGAGCGGGCCCCCATAACCGACACCACCATCCGTTCCGCCTTCGTCAACCTCTCCCTCAACCATGACCGGGAACACCTCCTGCGTTCCATATACGAGGGAGTGGCCTACAACTTCCGCTGGCTGGTGGATACGGTCGCCGGCGCCGGTTTTCCCTGCCGCACCCTGAGGGCCATAGGCGGAGGGGCGCGGAGCGACGTGTGGATGCAGATCATGGCCGACGTGACCCGGAGGAGCATCGAGGCGGTGGCGGATCCCCAGGAGGCGGGGGCCATCGGCTGCGCCCTGGCGGTGGCGGCAGCCCTGGGAGAATACGAGGGCTACCGGGAACTGAAGAAGGTGGTGCGGATACGCCGCACCTTCGAGCCCGATCCCGCATGCTGCCAAGAATACGAGGATCTTTACGGGGTCTTCCGCTCCCTTTACCGCAACCTTTGCGGCATTTGCCGACACCTCAACGAACCCGCGGCCTGCGAAGCTTGATGCGAGTCGGGGGATTTCAAGGAACGCGGAAAAGCGCGGGGCGGATGGAGATGGAAGGGGGGATGGAGGACGGGAATGGGAAACGAGGGATCCCGGGGCCGGTTGGGATACCGTGCCGGCAACCCGGGTGTAGGTGGTTTGCCACGCGGGTGGTTCCCGATATGGAAATAAATGGCATTTTGGCCGCAGGAGGCACGCCGTTCCGCGCGGTGGACCTCCAAAGCCATCGGGATTGGTCGACGGGAGAGAAAGGATGGTAAAGGAGTGATGGACGTGCTGTTCTACGAAGCCCAGCCTAAGGCCCTCCCCGAGGGCATCGACTACGATGACTTCATCGTGGCCACCTACTACGCCGCCCTGCCCCGGGAGGCCATAATGTACTACCTGGCCCCCTTCCTGGCCATCGAGCAGTCCACGGGGACCTGGACCCCGGTCCCGGGGGAGACGCCGGAGGTGAGGGCCAAGCACGTGGCCAAGGTCATCGGCATCCACGAGGTGCCCTTCTACGAGTTCGAGGTGCCCAAGGGGGTGGAGGAACGCACCTACGTGGTACAGATCGCCTTCCCCTTCCGCAACATCGAGCACCAGATCCCCATGTTGCTCACGGCGGTGGTGGGAAATATTTCCATGGGAGGGAAGATAAAGCTTCTAGACCTCTACTTGCCCAAGAAGTACACTGAGGGGTTCCAGGGTCCCAAGTTCGGCATCGACGGCATCTACGAGGCCCTGGGGATCAAGGAGCGCCGCCCCCTGCTCAACAACATGATCAAGCCCTGCACGGGATATTCCTGCGAGGTGGGGGAGAAACTCTTCTACGAGGCGGCCCTGGGCGGTTGCGACGTGATCAAGGACGACGAGCTCATCGCGGACATGGCCTTCAACCGCGTGGAGGACCGGGTGCGCGCCTACATGGCCATGGAGAAGAGGGTCTACGAGGAGACCGGGGAACACACCCTGTACACGGTCAACGTATCCGACAACATCCCCAAGATGTTCGAGGTGGCCAAGCGGGCCGTGGACGCCGGGGCCAACGCCATCATGGTCAACTACCTGGCCGTGGGGCTCCCCGCCCTCCAGGCCCTGGCCGAGGACCCGGACATCAACGTGCCCATCCTGGCCCACATGGACTGTGCCGGGGCCCTCTACGAGTCGCCCATCTCCGGCATAGCCTCCCACCTGGTGCTGGCCAAGCTGCCGCGCCTGGCGGGGGCCGACGCCATCGTCTTCCCGGCCCCTTACGGCAAGGCTCCCTACCTCAAGGACCGCTTCGTGTACACCGCGGACGTCATGCACTACCCCATGCACAACATCAAGCCCTCCATGCCCATGCCCTCCGGGGGCATTACCCCGGAGATGGTACCCACCTGCGTGGCGGATATCGGCAAGGAGATCATGATCGGCTCCGGCGGGGGGATCCACGCCCATCCCATGGGTCCGGCGGCGGGAGCCAGGGCCTTCCGGCAGGCCATCGACGCCACCATGCAGGGCATACCCCTCCACGAATACGCCAAGGACCACCAGGAACTGGCCGTGGCCTTGGGGCTCTGGGAGGGCTTCTTCAAGGAGACCACCGCGGAGGCGGGAATCGAGGCCAAGACGGAACACCTGGGCTGAAGGAGGTGATCGCGCGCCCGGGATGCCGTCGGAAAGGATGCCTATAAGGCCAGGCGTCGTTCCGCCTCGGGAAGGAGCATACGGGCGCGGGGTATGTACAGGGAGTGGATGCTCTTTCCGGGAGCGATCTCGCGGATCTTCCTGGATATCCGGTGCTCGCCGAGGGCGATGCGGGAAGTACCCGGGATAAAGCTGCGGCCCAGGGAAGTGGAGATGCCCCGGATGGGTGTGAACAGGAGCTCCCTGTCCTTCACCGTGTAGGTGTTGATGTCGAAGTAGGTCTTCATGCGGGGGAGCGATTTCTTGACCTCCAGGGTGAGGATGTGCTCCCCCTTTTCCTTTAGCGTGCAGGTGACCGCCTTGTCGTCCTCCTCAAACTCGATCTCCCCCAGGAACTTGGGGTAACCCCAGATATCGACACCCGCGCGGAGGGCCATGTCGGTGGTGACCGGGAGCTGCCAGACGAAGGCCTCGAAGGACAGGGAGGCGGCCATGCGCAGGGGCGGGATGAGCATGGGGTTGAGGCGGGGCCGGTAGCGAGCGGGCACGGCTATTCCCATCTCCCTGTACGGCCCGATGCTGGTATCCCGGTAATCGAAGGCCATTATCGCCAGGAGTCCCTTGCCGGGCATCACCTCCACGGGAACCAGCTTGGAGGTGGGCAGGAGGTCCCGCAGCTTCAGGGTGGGGGCCAGGAAGATGCCCGCCACGGCGAATACCTCCCGGTAGAGTATGGGCACGGCGCAGGTCCCGCCGCTTATGTCCACTTCCCTTTGCTCCACTTCCTCGAGAAACAGCCCTTCCATGTTACCTCCTGCAAAGCGCGGTGCCGGCCATCATCGCCTACCCGGGCGCCGCGGAAGCCCTCGCTGCCTCTCCGCCCTTTGCCGCGGCGCGGTGTGGTTTCCATTATTATAACCGCCCGCCGGTCAGGTGTTTCCCTTCAGGGCTTAACCGTGGAAAAAGGCACCAGCCGGGAGTATTCAACGAGATCGGCCATGGCCCGGGAATAGGTGTCCACCCCCAGCTCCTCGGCCGCCGCGGGGGGGTTGAGTCCTCCCGCCACCACCAGTCCCACCCGTTCCCTGGCGCAGGGTATCTCCAGGCAGGGCTGCCCGGGTTTGCCCAGCACCACCAAGCCCCCCATGCGGGCCTCGCGCATCCGGTCGAGGATCTCCAGGGCTCGTTCGCGGGCGCTGGCCGGTATCTGGCGGAAGGAGGCGCAAATCCTGCCGCTCCCGGTGGTCCCCGCGGCATGGACACCGGTCATCTTGCCCTTGATGAATATCTCTATGGGGTCCAATGTGGACCCGGAGTAACTGATGATCTCCGTGAAGCGTCGCGGTTCCCCGTCCTCTATCTCCAGGAGCCCCCCGAAACTGGATTCCACGGGTATCCCGTGGCGCAGAAACACGGCGTTCAAGGTCACGCTGCACAGGGTGGCCCAACCCACCATCCCGGAGGGCACCTCTGCCTGGCCTATGCGTTCGCCGGGCCCGGCTCGCAGCACCAGGTCGGAGAGGCAGAAACCGGCCCGGAAGGCGCCGCGCATGGCCTCTACGGCTCTCGCTTCCTGCTCCTGGGGCAGGAAGGTGAGGTTCACCACCACGCGTCCCTTCCCGGTTCGAAGGTCGAAATCGGCCCGCCAGGCCAGGTCGTCTATACGGGCGTTCACGAAACCCAAGCGCTCCACGGCCAGGGCCCCCTGCACTTCCCGGGCGCCCCTTTCCGTGAGTACCCGGCCCCGCCTGCCTACCAGCCGGGTGAAACCCCTGGCGTCAAGGTGCAGCAGGTGGTATCGCACCGTCCTCTCGTTGAGGTCCAGGCCCCGGCGCGAGAGCTCCCTGGAGACGGCCCGGGCCCCCAGCGGTTTTCCGGCCTCCTGGAGGATCTCCAGAATGGCCAAGGTCTTGCGTTCCAGGATCCTGTCCCCGCTCATTTAGGTAAAAACTTTCCGCTTATGAACTTGACAATGGCTAATTTATCCTTTAAATAGGAAATAGGTTACCTATTACCTATATTAAAGACATCCCGGACCGTTGTAAATATCCCGGGCGGAAGACCTGTCACCGGCGAGTCTTATACTTTCCGTGACGACCGGCGGTTTTATATTATATTCGGAGTTTCGGGTTGAAGGAGGACGACGGAGGCCCTTCCCTTCAGAACCGTATCCGGGTCGGTTTGCTGCAGGGGATACGGCTTGCCGTTGCCCGGGGCGGGTGCCGGAAAATACGGGTTCCCGAATCGGCGGGCAAAAGAGGCGTTGGTTCGAGCTCGAGGTGGACAAAGGCGGTTGGGAGTTGAAACGCATCATCCCCCGCGAGGAGTACTGTATAGGGTGTCGTCTTTGCGAGATCCACTGCATAGTGCAGCACTCTAAAAGCCGGGACATAATCAAGGCTTTCAAGAGGGAGAAGAGGCCCCTGAAGAGGGTGGAGGTGGAAGAGCGGGGCCACGTGTCCTTTGCCCTCCAGTGCCGCCACTGCGATGAGGCCCCCTGCATCACCGCCTGCCTCTCCGGGGCCATGCACAGGGATGCCATGTCGGGAGCGGTGGTTCACGACCCTGAGCGTTGCGTGGGGTGCTGGACCTGCATCCTCGTCTGTCCCTACGGTGCGGTACGCCCGGATGGGGCGGAGAAGAAGGTGGTGGGCAAGTGCGACCTGTGCCCGGACCTGGAGGTGCCGGCCTGCGTGGCCAATTGCCCCAACGAGGCCCTGGTGCTGGTGGAGGAATAGGCGGGAGGAGGTCAACCGCGAGGCCGGAGAAACCCGCTTTCGCCGCTGGCGCAAAGCGGGCGGAGATGGAAATATGTGGCATGGAAGGCGGAGGAAAGGCAAGGGAAGAGAAAGATCGTTATGCAGACCTATGATTACGCTATAGTGGGTAACTCGGCGGCGGCCATAAACGCCTGTGACGCCATCCGCAGCCTCGACCGGGAGGGGAGGCTGGCGGTATTCGCAGAGGAGAAACGACGTTGCTATTCCCGTCCCCTCATCTCCTATCTGGTGATGGGCGAGATAGGCGAAAAAGGCATGTACTATCGGCCTTCCGGCTATTACCGCCGGTGGGGGATCGACTTTTACCCCGGAACCGCGGTCCGGAAGGTGGACGCCGAGCGCCGCCTACTGGAGACCTCGAGGGGTGAAAGGTTCAAGTGGAGGAGACTGCTCCTGGCCACCGGGTTCCGGCCTTTCATCCCGCCGGTAGAGGGCCTGGAGGAGGCCAGGTATCTCACCTTCGTCTCCTGGGACGATGCCCGGGCCATGATCCGCCTGACCTCCCGCCCCCTGAGGGCCCTGGTGATGGGAGCCGGGCTGATAGGCATGAAGGCGGCGGAGAGCCTCCATGCCAGGGGTTGCCATGTGGCGGTGGTGGAGAAGATGGACCGGGTTCTTCCACTTGCGCTGGACGAGACGGCGTCGGAGATGGTCGCCGCCCGCTGCCGGGAAGCGGGAATGGAGATCCTGACCGGTAGGAGCGTCTCGCGGGTCACGGCCGGCGGAGGTTACCGGGGAAGGGCGCTCCTCGACGACGGCGCGGAGGTGGATTTCGACCTCCTGGTGGTGGCGGTGGGGGTCAGGCCGCGCACGGAGCTGGCCGAGGAGGCCGGCTTGGAATGCCGGGGAGGGATCGTGGTGGACGAATACCAGAGGACGTCCCAACCGGGCGTCTTCGCTGCCGGCGACGTGGCCTTGGCCTTCGACCTGGTGCGGGGCGAGGCGGCGGTGAACGCCCTCTGGCCCGTGGCCGCCATGCAAGGCAAGTATGCGGGCCTGAACATGGCCGGCAGGGAAGTCCCCTACCCCGGCGGAAATTCCATGAACGCGGTGGAGTTTTTCGGGCTCCCGGTGCTCTCCGCCGGGGTGGTGAACCCGCCCGACGATTCATACGAGGTGATCGTCAGGCGAGGGGAGAACGGCGATTACCGTAAGGCGGTCGTCCGGGGAGATCTCCTGGTGGGGATGCTCATGGCCGGTAAGATAGAGAGGGCGGGCATCCTCACCTCCCTGATCCAGGAGAGGGCCAACGTGCGAAGGATCAAGAATTTCCTGCTCGAGGAGGGTTTCGGCCACATCCATTTCCCGCGCTCCCTGAGGGAGGAGCGGATCGTGGAGGCAGTGGCGGGCCTGGCCCGGGCGGACCGGGAGAGGGGAAGGGGATAAAACGCATGCTCAGGGAAGCGCGTTTCAGGGACGACAAGGAATTCTCCGGGTGCTCCATATTCGGGATGATGAACGTCCGGGGGGAGAGGTTCAATGGAGAACCCATGATCACGGCCATCGCCAACATGAAAGAGAGGAGCAACGGGCTGGGTGGCGGGTTCGCCGCTTACGGGATCTATCCGCAATACGCCGAGCTTTACTGTTTCCACATGATGTACGACGACCAGGGCGCAAAGGAGGAGACGGAGGGGTTCTTCCGGAGCCGGTTCGAGGTGGAGGGGGCCGAGGTCATCCCCACCCGCGAGTGCGAGGGAGTGGACGACCCGCCGCTTCTTTGGAGGTACTTCCTGCGCCCCAGGGAGAACCTGGTCTGTTCGGAGGAGGATACCGACGATTTCGTGGTGCAGGCGGTCATGCACATCAACGTCAATATCGACGGGGCCTTCGTCTTCTCCAGCGGTAAGAACATGGGGGTCTTCAAGGGGGTGGGTTTCCCGGAGGACATCGGCCGCTTTTTCCGCCTCGAGGAATACGAGGGCTATACCTGGGTGGCCCACGGCCGGTTTCCCACCAACACCCAGGGATGGTGGGGGGGAGCGCATCCTTTCAACATCCTGGACTGGTCGGTGGTGCACAACGGCGAGATCTCCTCTTACGGCATCAACCGCCGCTACCTGGAGATGTTCGGCTACATCTGCACCTTGCACACGGATACCGAGGTCATCGCCTACGGCGTGGATCTTTTGCTGAGAAGGCACGGGCTCAGTATCCGGGACATGGCCAGGGTCTTCGCCGCTCCCCTGTGGACGGAGATCGACCGCATGCCCCCGCGGGAGCGTGAGGTGCATACCGCCCTGCGCCAGACCTACGGGTCCCTGCTCCTCAACGGCCCTTTCAGCATCATCATCAGCAACCGGCATCAGATGATCGGGCTCACGGACCGAATAAGGCTACGGCCCCTGGTGGCGGGGCGCAACGGGGATTTCATGTACATATCCTCGGAGGAAGCCCCCATCCACCTGGTAGACGATACCCTCCGGGAGACCTGGATCCCCCAGGGAGGGGAGCCCATCGTGGCAGAACTCCTGGAGGCGGCGGAGGAGCCCGAGGAGGCCGGCGCGGAAGTAATCACCATTCCGGCGACGGATCGGGCTTGAAGTGGAGGCCAGGGGAATTGAAGAGCTACCTGCTGCCGCAGTTCCTGGTCGACCGGGACGATTACCGGTGCATTCGCTGCGAGGTCTGCGTTCGCCAGTGCGCCTTCGATGTGCACTGGTACGACGAGGAGGAGGACGCCGTCTTCGCCGACGAGAGCAAGTGCGTGGGCTGCCTGCGCTGTGTCACCCTCTGTCCCACCAATGCCCTGGTGGTCCGGCATAACCCCACTCAACATCCTCCCAACGCCAACTGGACGAAGGAGGTGCTGCAGAACATCTACAAGCAGGCAGAGACGGGCGGGGTGCTCCTAACCGGCATGGGCTGCGACAAGCCCTATCCCATCTACTGGGACCGCATCGTCCTGGACGCCAGCCAGGTTACCAACCCCTCCATCGATCCCCTGCGGGAACCCATGGAGCTGCGCACCTACCTGGGGGCCAAGCCGGATGCCCTCAAGATAGGCGGGAAAGGAGGCAAGCCCTCCCTGGAGACCAGGATCACTCCCCAGTTGAAACTGGAGACCCCCATCATGTTCTCGGCCATCTCCTACGGGGCCATCAGCTACAACGCCTGTGAATCCCTGGCCCGGGCCGCGGCGGAGGCGGGCACCTATTACAACACCGGGGAAGGAGGACTGCACCGCAACCTCTACAAGTACGGCGACCACACCATCTGCCAGGTGGCCTCGGGGCGCTTCGGGGTCCATGCCGATTACCTGGAGGTGGCGGCGGCGCTGGAGATCAAGATAGGGCAGGGTGCCAAGCCCGGGATCGGCGGCCACCTTCCGGGCGAGAAGGTGAGCGCGGAGATCTCCCGCACGCGCATGATCCCCAAAGGCACCGACGCCCTCTCGCCGGCGCCCCACCACGACATCTACTCCATCGAGGACCTCGCCCAACTCATCTACGCCCTGAAGGAGGCCACCCACTGGGAAAAACCGGTATCGGTGAAGATCGCCGCGGTGCACAACTCGGCGGCCATCGCCTCGGGGATGGTGAGGGCGGGGGCGGACATCATCGCCCTGGACGGTATCCGGGGCGGCACGGGGGCGGCACCCACCATGATCCGGGACAACGTGGGCATTCCCATCGAGCTGGCCCTGGCCGCGGTGGACGACCGGCTGCGCCAGGAGGGGATACGCAACCGCGCCAGTATCGTGGTGGCCGGGGGCATAAGGTCCTCGGCCGACGTGGTCAAGGCCATCGCCCTGGGCGCCGACGCGGTGTACATCGGGACGGCGGCGCTGGTGGCCCTGGGATGTCACGTGTGCCAGAAATGCTACACCGGGAAGTGTAACTGGGGCATCGCCACCCAGGATCCATACCTCTCCAAGAGGTTGAACCCGGAGGTGGGGGCCCGCAGGCTGGTCAATCTCCTCAATGCCTGGTCGCACGAGATCATGGAGATGCTGGGCGGGATGGGCATCAACGCCATCGAGAGCCTGCGCGGTAACCGCCTGCGCCTGCGGGGCGTGGGTCTCACCCAGGAGGAGCTGGACATCCTGGGGATCAAGCACGCCGGGGCCTGACCCCGGGAACCTTTCGACGTGCGGACCGGTCTTTCCGGGTGTGGGACCGGCGGCGCGGATGGAGGAATGAGCCGCTCTCCGAAGAAATAAGGAGCGGGAGAAAGGACCGGACCGCGGAGTTCAAGAGGTGATACGGGGATGAGGATCGACGTCGACCACCATGCCGGCCTTCCGGGTGTCTTCGTGCGCGTGGACGGCAAGGTCAAGATCAACGCCCGCCACCTGCATTACCGGGAGCTGAACAACATGGTCAAGGCCGCGGCCTCGGAAGGTGTAGAGGAGATCGTCCTGGAGAACGTCTACGGGCAGCGCTACATAGGCTCGGGCATCCGGCGCCCGGTGCGCATTCTGGTGCACGGGGTTCCCGGGAACGACCTGGGAGCTTTCATGGACGGGCCCCGCATAACCGTGGACCGCAACGCCCAGGACGGGGTGGGGAATACCATGAACAGCGGGCTGATCGTGGTGCACGGAAGGGCGGGGGATATAGTGGCCATGGGCATGAGGGGGGGCAAGATCTTCATCCGCGACGGCGTCGGTTACCGGGCGGCCATCCACATGAAGGAATACCGCAAGTTCAAGCCCATACTGGTGATCGGTGGCGATACCCAGGATTTCCTGGGCGAATACATGGCAGGGGGGCTGGTCATCGTCCTGGGCTTGAAAGGGAAGGGCAGGGGGAAGGTCAAGTTCAACGCGCGCCACATAGGCACCGGCATGCACGGGGGGACGATCTTCCTGCGCGGGGAGGTGGAAGACCACCAGCTGGGAAAGGAGGCGGCCGCCGTTCCGGCCACGGATGAGGACAAGGAGTTCATCCGTCCCTTCGTGGAGGAATACGCGGGGTATTTCGGCGCGAATGCCGCGGAGATCATGGGCTCCGATTTCCTCAAGGTCTACGCGCGGTCCCACCGCCCCTTCGGCGGCCTCTACGCCTACTGATATGGCCGGTGTCAGTGGCCCCGGATCCATGGCGTTATCAGCTTACGGCGGCCGTTTCCCTGTCTTTTTAGGTCGTGCACATGTGGTCCCGGGTCACCCGGTTGCGCGGTTTATCGACCCCCTTCTTTCTGCGCACGTTTTCTTTATCCTGGAAGGGGGGCTTCCGCGGCGGATCTTCCCGGAGGACCGGGGTTCAGGGGACACCTGGAGGAATTGATCGGGGGATTTCCGGGTCGATATAACCCTTGGGTATTCCCATCGCCGCACCCGGAGCCCTGGCTAACGATGGTAAGGGACGGAAACTCGAGGGTCCGAGGTGAGCCATGACCAAGATCTACCTTTCGGGCCGCGGCAGGGGAGCGGAACGCCTCAGGGAGATCCTGGAAGGCGAGTTCGAAGTCGTGGAATTCCGTCCGCGCGAACAGGAACCGGGACCGGGCGAGTTACTGCTCCTGGACCTGGCCGAGGAGCCGGAAAACCTGGGAAGCCTCGTCTCGGCCCTCAGGAAATCCCTTCCATCGGAGGCCAAAGTAATGGCGGTGCTCGGACCCGGTGGCCTGAAAGAGGCAGGCGGGATCGCGGAACTGGACGACTTCGTCCTCGAGGGTTCCACCGGCGAGGAGGTGCTGGCCCGGGTAAGGAAGTTGATGGGGAGAAAGAAGGAAGCGGCGCGGGAAGAGGGATTGGTGATTGACGAGGACCGCTACCAGGTCAGAGTGGACGGGGTTCCCGTGGAACTGACCTTCAAGGAGTTCGAACTCCTCCGCTTCCTGGCCGCGCGTCCGGGGAAGGTCTTCACGCGCGAGGTGCTCCTGGAACAGGTATGGGGGTACGATTATTTCGGGGGCACGCGCACCGTGGACGTGCACGTCCGACGCATCCGCGCCAAGATAGAGCGGGAGGGGAAAGCCTACATCCGGACCGTGCGGGGAGTGGGCTACATCTTCGAGCCGGTCGAGAATCCCTGACGCTCGGTTTCCATTTCGTGGCTCCAAGGTCTACCCGTGAAGCCATGGAGGCGACGCACGTGTTCACCTGCCATGGATCGGCGTGAAACGAGTCAGACCATGGATGGTGAGCGCTTTCAACCATGGGCGATGAAACGGTGCTCCTGGGATATGGGGGTTTTAAAGGGGTCAGGCCAGGCGGACGCTTCCCTCCGGCAAACTCCTCGTATGTCCGGTCTCCCGTTTCTTTAGGAGATCGAGCTCCGCTTCCGTGAAGGGCAGTATATCCACGCCCAGCCCCGAGTCGAAGAAAGGTATATATCGGCGTAATCTTTCCACGTGGTTCAGCCGGCTTTCCCGGAGGACCAGGAGGACGTCGGCATCACTGATTCCGGTGTGGTGGCCTCGAGCCAGGGAACCGACCAGCCATACCTCCTTCACCTCGGGACAGGTATCCTTGAGCCTGGCGGCGGCGGATCTCAACTCCCCGATGGCCGAGTCCCGGTCAAGCCAGATGCTCACGGCAGAACCGAAGGATCTTATCCGCCGCATCCACGGCCTCCGAGGCCATTTTCCGGTTGTAGTAATCGGCCGGTTTTCCGCTGTCGAACCCGTGGGGATAGCGGGAAGGGATGTAATAGGCGTCGAGCACCTGGGCCAGGCTTATCAGTTCCTCCGGTATCTCCAGCGCCTCGCTCAGGGCCCGCAGGATGATGCTTACCGCGTGTCCCCAAATAGTGAGTTGCCCGGACATGCCCAGGGCCTTGGCCGCCTTTTCCGCTGCCTGCGGGGAGGTGAAACACGCCCATTCGTCTGCCTGCTGGGAGGTGAAACACGCCCATTCAAAATAGGAGTGTTCGAGGTCCAGCCTGGCCTTGGAAAGGTCTCTCTCCGCCTGCTCCAGCCAATCCATGCTTCTGTTCGCGATGGGAAACCTCCACGCCTAGCATAGCATTTCAACCCTTCATACCCACGTCCCCGGGGTTTTGCCGGAAGCGGAAACCTCCCGGAAACGAAAAGGTAAAACGGATTTAACATCCCGGAAAAGAAGGCGAAAAACCGTTCCTTCAAGATGAGGGCAAGAAGCGGGTAAGAGCGAGGAGGTGGTTCAATTGACCGTTGCTATGCGCCGGTTCGGCCCCCTTGCCCTAGGGATCCTTCTGAGCCTGCTGCTCTTCTTGCTGGCCGGGGCGGGCGGAAGAGCCACCGCCGATGCCGTGGGCACGGACACTGGTTCTGGGCAGGATGTGAGCGGGGATCTCGCCCAGGAGGTGGGTCACGGAAAGGTGGCCCTCAATTTCATTTGGGTTTTCTTGGGTGCCATCCTGGTCTTTTTCATGCAGGCTGGGTTCGCCATGGTGGAAACCGGGTTCACCCAGCAACGCAACGCGGTACACGTGATGATGACCAACTTCACCATTTTCGCCATCGGGACCCTGGGCTTTTTCTTGGTGGGTTACGCTTTCATGTTCGGCGGCGTGGGTGCCTTGACCTCCCTGGGAGGCAGGGAGATACTCAATGCCAGGCTGGAACCGGTGAGGGGTTGGTCGCTCATCGGGCTCAAGGGATTCGCGCTCTCCGGGAGGGGCGTTTATGACGTGGGGGTCTTCCTTTTCTTCCTCTTCCAGGTGGTGTTCATGGATACCGCGGCTACCATCGTCACCGGGGCGATGGCCGAACGTTGGAAGTTCAAAGCCTTCATCGTCTACGGGTTCTTCATGTCCATGTTCCTCTACCCGGTGTTCGGGCACTGGGTTTGGGGAGGCGGCTGGCTTTCCCGTCTGGGCACCAACCTGGGTTTGGGGCATGGTTTCGTGGACTTCGCCGGCTCCTCGGTGGTGCATGCCGTGGGAGGGCTCTGCGCCCTTGCGGGCGCCCTGGTGTTGGGCCCGCGCATCGGGAGGTTCGATTCCGAAGGCCGGCCCCACGCCATCCCCGGCCATAACGTGCCCATGGCCATCATCGGAGTCATCATCCTGGTGTTCGGCTGGTTCGGCTTCAACGCGTGCAGCACGCTCAACGGCGGGGACCTCAGGTTGGCCGTGGTGGCGGTGAACACCCTTTTGGCCGCTTGCGCGGGTTGCCTTGCCGCCATGTTCTTTATGTGGAAAAAGATGGGAAAACCAGACCCGTCCATGACGGCCAACGGGATGCTGGCCGGCTTGGTTGCCGTGACCGCTCCGTGCGCTTTCGTTCCCGCCTGGGCGTCCCTGGTCATCGGTTCAGTGGCGGGGATCCTGGTCTGTGCCGGGGTATTTTCCCTGGAGCGGTTGGGGGTCGACGACCCGGTTGGCGCCGTGGCCGTGCACGGATTCTGCGGTCTTTGGGGAGTTATCTCCCTGGGGCTTTTCGCGGACGGCACCTACGGTAGCGGCCTGAACGGCGTCGAGGGTGCGGTGAGAGGTCTGTTCTTCGGTGACCCGGGACAACTGGCCGCCCAGACCATAGGCGCGGCTTCCTGCGTCCTTTTCGTCTTCGGAATTTCATATCTTTTCTTCAAGCTGCAGGACAGGTGGCAGGGCATAAGGGTTACCCCACAGGAAGAAGTGGACGGGCTGGACGGGCATGAAATGGGCGTTTCGGCCTACGCCGAGGAAAGTTATGCCGCCCTGCTCGGCGCGCGTGCCCCCTCCTTTAAGCCAAAGTTCCACCCGGAATAACCCCCGATAACAACAATAAAGCCAGCATAAACGGAACTTTTTGTCTCAATACTATTGTAAAATGTAGCCACGAATATATTGATTTCATGCTTGACATATG
>Ga0078972_1001860_pt1 | contig 74518 bp, 69 predicted proteins | sample YelNatPaOPGAMG01_FD_67568 | JGI IMG/M metagenome (GOLD analysis project Ga0078972, IMG submission 67568) | Hot spring thermophilic microbial communities from Obsidian Pool, Yellowstone National Park, USA - OP-RAMG-01 (SPADES assembly) (version 2) | ecosystem: Environmental > Aquatic > Thermal... | reverse complement strand
AAGTTGCTGATGAAATCCACGCCAGTCAGAGCCGGTTGACTGCTATCGCCATTGTACATTCCATTGTACATTCCGCCCCCCAGTTTTACAGCATAATTGCCCTGGAAACGCAGGTGGCGCAAAGTAGGGCTGCCGGCAATGTTGATCATGCCCCCTCCATAGCCATTAGGATACTGATCATCAGCCTGCCCGGCAGTGATGATGAAGCCGTCCAGCACGGCGGTGCTATCCGTCCCGCTGCCGGTAACAACGTGGTAGGCGTTGCTGCCCTGGATGTCGTTCCAGGTCTCGGCGATGTAGTTGCCGTCGGTGTTGGTGTCGTTCTGGTCAATATCGCCGCTGAGGATGGTGAGGTTGGCCTGCCAGTTCCGCTGGTCGCGGCTGGTCTCCGTCCCGGCAAAGCCGCCGTAGAGGGCCACGCCGTTCTTCAAGGTGAAGGTGGCGGTGCGATCGCCGGCTGCGCCCGGGTAATGAACGCCGGCCTTGACCCAAATTTCATTGCCGCTCGTCGCCTGAGAGAGCGCATAGGACAAGGTGCAGGCGTTGGCCCAACTGTCGCAGTTACCACTGGTTGCACCATCCGGCGCGGCATAGAGGATGGACCCCTGCGCCTGGGCCGGTCGCAGCCCGGCCAGGCCCGGGCTCAGCCAGAAGATCATCCCCAGCACAATCCACCATTGCCAGATGAGATGTATTCTCGCTTTCATGTCAGATACTCCTGGTATGAACGACCTGTGAGGAAGAACCCTCCAGTTTTATTATCCTGCAAACCTCGCCGCCCTGCAATACCCTTTGCAAAACTGTGGACTCTCTGGCGCCGGGGCAGGCGGTCAGTCCAGATAATATGTCATGCGTTGCAGGCCAATAGCCGGGTCAATGTACTGGACATGCACGTCGGCAGGCACGGACAGGCTGATCGGCGCGTAGTTCAAAATGGCTTTCACGCCGGCTTCCACCAGTTTATCGGCCACCTCCTGCGCCGCCTGCGCCGGGACGCAAATCATGGCAATCCGAATGCCCGCGGCGCGGATCGCCGGCACCATCTCTCTGGCATCCTGAATGATGAAATCGCCTACCCGCTCGCCCACCTTGGCCGGATCGCTGTCGAAAACCATCGCCACCCGAAAGCCACGATTGGTAAACCCCTGATAACGCGCCAGCGCGTGCCCCATATCCCCCATACCAATCACTGCCACATCCCAAACGCGATCGACATGCAGAATCTGGCGGAGTTTTTCGATAAGAAAGGGGACGTTGTAACCGGTGCCTTGTTTGCCAAACTCGCCAAACTGGGACAGGTCCTTTCGAATCTGAGCCGGCGAAATACCAATTTTCTCGCCCAGTTCTTTCGACGAGGTCGTGTGGTATCCCTGCTCCTGTAAATAGCACAGAGCGCGCAGATACACCGGCAAACGGCTGATGATGATGTCCGGAATCGTCCTCATAATTGCTCCTGAGACCAGATTCACTTGTACAATTTACCACAAAAGCGTTCTCTTGACAATCTGCCGTTCTGCTGATATAGTTGCGCCCAATGAAAAAGCCTCTACCCTTCCTGACTACCACTACTACGATGACCATGACCCCGCTCCCAGCCGGGGCGTTCGCGCGCAGGTGGTAGGACAGGCAAGTCCACAACCCCAATCCGCTCATCGCAACGCTCCGGCACAGACCGGAGCGTTTTTCATATCCTTAACAAGCGTTTGCTCTTCCGCTTACCCCCATCCCACTCAGGAGACTACCATGACATCTCACCGTAAACCCCAAACGCTGGTCATGAAATTCGGCGGCACGTCGGTCGGGACGCCAGAGGCCATGCAGCAGGCCGCAGAAATCGTGCAGCAGGCCAAAACCGACTGGCCGCATCTGGTGGTCGTCACTTCGGCGCTGGCAGGGGTCACCAATCTCCTGCTGGAAAGCGCGGCCCGTGCCGCCGCAGGGGACCGTGCCTTCGTCGCTCAGGCCGCCGAGGAGCTGCACCGCCGGCACAAGGAAATCGCGACTGCTCTGGTCGCGACAGAGGAGCGGCGCGCCTGCGTCCAGGCGGAGTGCGACGCCCTGCTGTCTGAATTCAACCTGTTATGTCAGGCCATCGCCGTCCTCGGCGAGGCCTCGCCGCGGGCGCTGGATGCAATTGCCTCGTTAGGCGAGCGGATGAGCGTACGCCTGCTGGCCGCCGTCCTTGAATCATCAGGGATGGCGGCGCAGTGGGTGGAAGCCACCTGCCTGATTCGCACCGATGAGGCTTTCCAGAATGCCCATCCGGATATGGAAATCACAACCCGACAATGCCGTCAGGTACTGACGCCGATGCTGGAATCAGGCCAGGTGCCGGTGGTGACCGGTTTCATCGGCGCAACGGCGCGCGGGGCGATCACCACCCTGGGACGCGGCGGCAGCGATTACTCCGCGGCCATCGTCGGCGCGGCCATCGAGGCTGATGACGTCTGGATCTGGACCGATGTCAATGGCGTGCTGACCGCTGATCCCCGCCTGGTAAGCGACGCCCGCACCTTGCCTTATCTGACCTATCGTGAAATGGGCGAACTGGCCTATTTTGGCGCCAAAGTGTTACACCCCAAGACGATCCTGCCCCTTGTCGAACGCGGCATCGGTCTGCGGATCTGCAACACCTTCAACCCTCAGCATCCCGGCACCCGGCTGGTGAAGGATTCCCGCAATCACGGCAGCGGCATCATCAAAGCCGTGACCGCTATCCGCAAGCAGCGGTTGATCACGATTGAGGGGCGCGGCATGATTGGCGTCCCCGGCGTGGCCGCGCGCACCTTCCGCGCCGTTGCCTCCACCGGCACCAGCGTCCCATTGATCAGCCAGGCCTCCTCCGAACAGTCGATCTGTTTCGCTGTGCCTGAGGAGGCTTCTGCACGCGTAGTGCAGGCGCTTCAGGAAACGTTTGCTCACGAACTGGCTGTGCGGGATATTGACCGCATCTGGATGACCGACGAGGTAGCCATTGTTACGGTAGTTGGCGAAGGGATGATTCACACGCCGGGCGTGGCCGGCCAGGTGTTCAGCGTCCTGGGAGAGAAGAACATCAACGTCATCGCCATCGCGCAGGGCTCGTCTGAAGTCTCGATCAGCCTGGTTGTGGCCGCCGGTGAGATGGAGGCGGCAGTACGGGCGCTGCATGGCCTCATCTTGCGTGACATGAAGCATACCTGACGGTAACTATTCAGCTCTGCATCCAGGCTGTTGTGTATGTCATTGCGAGGAGCGTTCTTTGCGACGAAGCAATCTCCAGGCGAGTCAGTCTTTTTGCCGCAGCGCGGCGCATATTTTCTACAAGGAGCAAAACATGGCAGAGAAAATCCCCGTTCTCATCTTAGGCGCGACCGGCAGCGTAGGACAACGCTTCGTACAACTGCTGGACGGCCACCCCTGGTTTCAAGTCGTGGGGCTGACGGCGTCGGATCGTTCGGTCGGGCAAAAGTACGGCGAGGCCTGTCGCTGGTTGCTGGCCGACCCTATGCCGGAGTGGGCGCGTCCGATGACCATTCTGCCCACCGAACCGGGCGTGGCAGAGGCGCGCATCGCTTTTTCGGCTCTGCCCGCCGAGCAAGCGCGTCAGATAGAGCCAGAACTGGCGCGCGCCGGTCTGGCTGTCTGCTCGAATGCTTCCGCTTACCGTCAGGAGGCCGATGTGCCTATCCTCCTGCCCGAAGTCAACCCTGACCATGTGGCGCTGATTCCCCGTCAACGCCGGGAACGCCGCTGGAGCGGCTGCATTGTCACCAATTCGAACTGTACCAGCACCGGCCTGACCGTGGCCCTGAAAGCCCTGCAAGATGTCTTTGGGGTCAAACGGGTAGTGGCTGTTTCGCTGCAGGCGCTCTCCGGGGCCGGTTACCCCGGCGTGGCCTCGCTCGACATTTTCGACAACGTCATTCCCAATATTCGCGGCGAGGAGGAGAAGGTCGAATGGGAGCCACGTAAAATGCTGGGGAAAATGAACGGCGAGACTCTCGAACTGGCGCCGTTCGTGATCTCGGCGCATACCAACCGCGTCGCGGTGGTGGACGGCCACACCGTTTGCGCCAGCGTGGAACTGGAACGCTTTGACGGCGTGGAAGCGGCCGTCGCCGCCTTGCGCGCGTACCAGGCCCCGGAAGTCAGCCGCGACCTGCCCTCCGCTCCCCAGCCGGTCATTCTGGTACGCGAGGAATGGGACCGGCCGCAACCCCGCCTGGACCGTCTCACCGGGAGGGGGATGACCACGGTCGTTGGCCGCCTGCGCGCCGACCCGATTTTCCACCTGAAGTTCGTGGTGCTTTCCCACAATACGATTCGCGGCGCGGCCGGCGGCTCGATTTACAACGCCGAACTGCTGGTCAAGGCCGGGTTGATCTCCTGAAGCCGTGCTCCAAAGAGAGAAAGCTTCGGGGCGCAGCCTGCGCTGCGCCCCGTTGTCATCGGTGGCCCTTTCCTTACCGCGCCCTGCCCTCCCAGCGCCAAAGGAAGGGATTGAAGTTGGTACTTCGGTCGTAGTAATCCTCGCCCTCAGCCCGCTTCAACCCGCTCACAATCAGGTAAGTCAGCGGGGTCATGAGCGCCTCCACCCCCACCTTGAAGAGATAATTCGTCAACGTCAGGGTCAAGAACAGGCTCCAGGGGAAAACGCGGAACAGCGAGGCGATGGCGATGAAAACAAGCGTATCCACCAGTTCGCCAACCAGGGTTGAGCCGATGGTGCGCGTCCAGAGCCAACGCCCGCGCGTCAGGATTTTCATCTTCGCCAGCACGAACGAGTTGGAAAACTCGCCAGACCAGTATCCAAGCAGGCTGGCCAGAACGATGCCGCCGCTGGACATTCCGCCCAGAATAGCCAGATAGGCGGCATCACCGGCATATTGCTGCCACCCGGCCTCGCCGGGCAGGACGCGCACCAGAGCAAAGACCGCCGCGGACAGCGCCAGACAGAAAAAGCCAGCCCAGATGACCCGGCGCGAATTCTGATAACCATAGACTTCGGTCAGGACATCGCCGAAGATGTAACTGATTGGAAATAGCAGCGTGCCGGCGTCGAACGCCAGACGCACGCCGAACAGGCTGAATCCCCAATCCACGATTTTGGCCGAGGAGGCCACGTTGCTGACAATCAGGACGGTGACAAAAAGGGCCATGATCCAGTCAAGGTAACGATAGCTACGCATGGTCTGACTCCCAAAGCAGAATCTGATCCGTTGCACGGGGTGTTTCCGCCAGCAGCCGGCCGGCGGGCGCGACTTCCGTCAGCCGGCGCGGCGGTGCACGGCGGTTTTGGTGCCGAGCGCCGCGCACGGCACGTATAAGGGTATCAGCGCGGCGCGCCTGGGGCTTTCACCCGTTCCAGCAAGCGGCAATAGGCGCACAGGTCTGGAGCCGAGGTCGGTTGCCCGCAGGAAGGACAGGGATGTAACGCGGCGCGGATGGTTTCCGGTGCGGCGAACAGTCCTGCGCGACGCGCTTCCAGAAAAGAAAGGTAGAAAGATAACTTCGCGCCAGGGCGTTCGTGCTCCAGTTGACTCCAGAGTTGCTTGTAGAAAATCGAGGTGGCCCCGGACGAAAAAGGACAATCTTCGCGCAGGTAATCAATGCCGCGTAAGAAAGCGTAGGCCGCCGTTTCGCGCTCGTAAATGCGGCAAAGCGGCTTGACCTTGCGCACCAGTCCCCCCTCTGCCGGCAAGACCGGTCCCTGACGCAGCAGATATTCCACCGACCAGGAGAGGGTATTCCCAAACAACACCGCCACTTCGTCGTCCAGGTTGTGGCCGGTTGCCAGCACGTCGTATCCTTCGCGACGAGCCACGCGGTTCATTACATGCCGTTTGATCATGCCACAGACCGAGCAGGGTTTGCCCCGACCGCGTTGCGTGCGCGCCGCCAGTTCAGGAATGGTGTAGCCTGTTTCCTCGGCGATGTTCACAAGATGCAGTTTCAGGTCACGCGCGGCGGCGAAGCGTTCAACGCGTTGTAACGACTCGGAGGCATAAGCCCGACCGCCATCAATTCCCGTGTAAATATGAAGACCATCGGCCTGATAACCCAGGCGATGCAGCAAATCCCACAGGGAAAGCGAATCCTTGCCACCCGAAACCGCAACCAGGATACGTTCCTGATAGCTAACCATGCGATATTTTTGAATCGCGCGCTCCACCTGCACTGGCAGCCAGTCGAGGAAGTGTTCCTTGCACAGCGCCAGTTTATGCTGACGCATCTGGATCACGGCTTTCGCTCCGCACAGACGGCATTTCATGACATCGTTCCCTCTCAACCGCCGGAAATGACGGAAATGAGTTGAATTTCGTCGCCTTCCTGCAGAATCTCGTCCTCGGTCAACAATTCGCCCCGGCGCGTGGCAAGGACGGTTTCCGGCAGGATGCCGTTCCGCCGCAGCGCCTCACGCAAGGTCATACCAGGCCGCGCCTCGTACTCGTGCTCGTTCAGGATAAGTTTGACCATGGCACTATGGAACAGGAAACATCCTCAGGGTTCTCACCACAAGGGTACTTCCCCACCCCTGTCATTGCGAGGCGGTGATAGGGCCACGCCGAGGCTCGCCCGAGTCGCCGCCGAAGCAATCCCCGCGCGAGTTTCATGAGAGTTCTTATCGCTTCTGTGAAACGTGAGATTGCTTCGCCGCCTTCAGTGGCTCGCGATGATACGGGTGGGCAGGTAGTGAGCCACAAGGAATAAATCAATGCTTACGGCGATACAGATTATAGTACCAGCCACCGTCAATCTTCAAAGGATAGAATTCATATTCCGCGTGAAATTCAGGATTATTCCATATTTCTACTACCGATTTATACTGCAACATATATTGATCCGGTTCAGCCACAGGCTGAGACGTGAGCAGATCCATCAGCTGAATGTAATCAGGATGCAGCGATAGGATATAACGGCCATCGCCTTTGTCGTGACCTGGCCGCCACGTCTCAATATAGTAGGGATCAAACGGTTGATGAGCAATCACAGGGTCCACGACGCCAACCATATCAATCACTCTCATTCCTGAATAATATCCTATCGCGCCAACGGGGACCACCGCTATTGATTCGTCCGGCGAGGCAACGCGTCGGAGAGTTTTCCCCATCATAACAAACCCCTGTACCCAGTTTGGATAGACTTCATAATCTGAAGGATTCACCAGAAGCCAATCCATCCTTTGATGAAGCACACTCCTCCAGGCATATTTTGTTTCTACATACTCGTCACTCTGAGAATAATGTAAACCTATCAAAGTCAAACCAACTATCCCTAGAGCAATGGCCAGCCACCGATGCCGGCGAAGCAGCTCCATAAAAGTACTTACGACGATGAGCGCTAAATAAGGCAAGGACGGTACAATGAAGCGACCGTAAGCAAAATGATCGCCGCCATTTAGCGCTGCCATACCCAAAATGCATATAGCTACAGTGATTAGATATGCCTTTTCCCAGCCAGCAGGCCATCGCTCCCCCCTCAAGAAATAGAAAAGAAGTGTCAATATTCCCATCAGCACCAGAACCCACCAGAAGTAAGCTCCAAACGCGGCTTTAAGTGAAGCCACCACATATATCAAGCCTTCCCTGATCTGGATGATTCCCCCTCCTGTCTTAGCATAGTAAGTGTTGGGAAAGAGGTAGCCAAAATAATTCCACCGCCAGAGAAAGTACGGAACATAAGCAATTGAAAATGACACTACCATTGTTAGCACATTCCTGACCCATCTCTCACGGGCCACTATAAAAAGCCTCACTGAATCACAAATCAATGTCGGCAAAAAAATAAGGATGCCTTCAGGACGCGCCAAGGCCAACAGAGCAAAACAAAGCCCCACCCCCCAGGCAGGAGCATTCCCATACATGTACTTCAAATATACCCAGGTTGATACCAGGAGCAAGAAAGTAAACAAAGGAACATCCATTCCCCGCATAGCCCAATAAACGAAATTAGGCGAGAAGCCGCAAAGAATCAAAACAACCAGGTCAGGCACCGATATACGACTCCGCAAGATGATCTCGGCCACCTTGATCGTAACTACCAGAGTCAGCGCACTCAGGATGATACCCGACCAGCCAAGTACTCGCTCACTGGTGAAGCCAACCATACGTAAACCTGTCAGGAGCATTAAGTACAGGAAGGAAGTATATCCCTCTACCGGAGCATCGCCTCTGTTCCAGACAAACCCATAACCATGCGCAATATTGTCTGCATAGCGCAGGAAAATGTAAGCATCGTCTTCATAGGGCAACCATGCCTGAAACATGGAGGCCGAAACCTCGATCACAAATAGAACGACCAACAACCATTTCCAGACAGGACTGGTGAGAATCCTGGCGGTCATATTATTCATATTGTCTGGTCTCCCTGAAACGAAAAATCGCGAAGGTTTGCAACAATTCTTACAAAGCAGGCTGACACAAATTTGCCCATCCCAACCTTTCAAAGATAACGCAGATATTGCGGCGTGTCGGCACAGGAGGCATAGACGCCGCGATACTCCGGGGGAAGCAGAGAAGCAATCTGCCCCATGATTTCATCGGCGATCTGGCGACGCAACGCGCGCGTGATACGCGGTTCGTGTATTTCCAGACGAAAAGGTCGCCCAACACGAATATGAAACTCGGTGCGCCTGAAGCGACGCAGATTGGCAGGGAATTTTTCCACGCCCCAATGCGCCAGCGGCAGCAGCGGCGCGCCAGAGTGCAGCGCCACCGTCACTACGCCGGGCTGGGCGCGCAACAAACGTCCGTGACGGGAACGCGTCCCCTCCGGCATAATAGCCAGGATATAGCCGGCTCGCAGGGCCTCCAGGCAACGGCGAACAGCCATTACATCGGGCGTTCCTCGCCGCACCGGAATGGCCTGGAACAGATCAAACAACCAGGCAAGGAAAGGATTATCCCAGGTTTCGACTTTGGCCAGGCCAGTCAACGGGCGCGGATGGAGGTGAGCATAGAGTAAAGGCACCTCCAGGGAACCAATATGATTGGTAACCAGAATGAGCGGCCCGCGCGGCGGAACATGTACCAGCGCCTCGCCATCAATCTGGCAAAGCACGCGGGTACTCTGACGCAGTAACCAGCAAACGACGGGGCGCATGGTCAGACCGACACCGGGCGCGTAATGAATTCGAGGTGTTGAGGAAGAATCTCGACGCGCAGCGACTGACCGGCATAACAGACAGTTTCGCCGTCGCAGTGAATGGGCAACGTCCCCTGTAACGCCGTCACCTCCACCCGACGCGCTCGCGCCGTCTTGACCTCCTTTTGGGTGGCCTGCGTGCCTTTGAGAAAGTAAGGGATCAGTTGCAAAATACGCAGGCGACTGGCCGACGAAGCAATGCACAAATCGAAGAGGCCATCGGTTGTCTCAGCATGTGGAGCAAAGAGGAATCCGCCACCCATACGCCGGCCATTCATAATGGAAACCATCAGCGAAGGTTGGACTGTTTCCTGGTCATCGCAGACAATGCGCACCACAGGCGGCCGGTAATAAATAAAGAGCGTCTCCAGAGCCGCCAGCAGGTAAAGCAACAGGCCACGCAGACGCCGTATCTTCGCGGCGATGAAGCCGGTCGCGGCATCGAAACCGATCCCCACCCCATTGCCGAAATAACGTCCCTGAGGGTAATCGCCGCCTTCAAGACGGCCAACATCCATACAGCGGCGATGATTCTCTGCCAGCACCCGGCAACCAGCCTCTACACCGGGGGGAATCCCCATGCCAGAGGCAAAATCGTTCCCCGTGCCAACAGCCAGGATGCCCATGGCCATGCTCCTATAGCCGGCGGCGCGAGCACGCAAGAGGCCATTCAGGACCTCGTTCGCCGTGCCATCACCACCGACGGCAATAACGGAATCATATCCCTGTCGCGCCCCCTGTTCCGCCAGTTCGGCGGCATGCCAGGGACGCCGGGTAAGGGTGACGTGATAGTCCACGCCATAATCCTTGAGCCGACGCTCAATTTCCGGCAAAGACCGCCCCGCCAGCCCTCGCCCGGAAGTCGGATTCACCACAAGTAACATAGAGGCCATAAGCATCTCCCGAATGGAACAGAATAGTGACGCGCCTGTTTTCATTGAAACGAATCAACCTTCGGGGCATTTGCGCGGTTCATCCCGAATAGACGTTATTTTACATGAGAGCAGGCAATTTTGGGAATATCTTGAGGACAATCGTGTCATCACGCACCGCAGCCGTTGCACGGTAAGGCCTGCCTTCGTCCATGATAAAATAACCCTGATGTTACTGATCCCGATGCTGGTTTGCACGTTGACTGGCCTGGCCCTGACTGGGCTACGTCTGAGCCGGCCTCAAAGCCGCGTGTCCTGGTGGCTGGCTATGATCGGCGCGCTGATTGCTTGGGGAAGCGTGTGGAGCTGGCAGGCGCGTCTGCCCATCCGCCTCTCGCAGATGAGCTGGGAGCCCCTGTTTCACGGTAGTCTCCGCTGGCTGGCAGATGGGTATTCCTGGCCTTACGCCCTGGCATTGACCACAGTCATGGCAGGAGTGATTCTGACCTCCGTGCTTTACCTGCCCGCCAACCTGCTTGCCTGGGCAGGTATGTTTCTGTTGACCGCTATCGGCCTGTTCAGCGTGACTGCTGAAAATCTCCTCACGCTCGTTCTAACCTGGGCCGCGCTGGATATCGCCGAGTTGATGACCATGTTGCGTTCCATTCCCGGGGAGCGGGCCGGCGAAGCGGTCACTGCCTTTGCTATTCGTCTGTGCGGCCTCGGCCTGGTCGCCTGGGCCGGCGCCAGGACAGATACGCTGTTAGATTTCACCAATGTTCCAACAGAGGCGGGGTTATATCTGTTCTTCGCCGCCGTGTTGCGGCTGGGAGTATTTCCACTGCACCTTCCCTATTCCCAGGAAACCGTTTTGCGGCGCGATTACGGCAGCGTCCTGCGCCTGGTTTCGGCGGCCTCCAGCCTGGCCGTGTTGTCTCGCCTTCCACTGCACGCGATGACGCCCGTGAGCGTACCTCTGCTCATGCTGACAGCCCTGACCGCCCTGTACGGGGGCTATGCCTGGCTGCGCGTCTCCGACGAAATGACAGGACGACCGTTCTGGGTATTGGGAATGAGCGGCCTGGCCATGACCGCTGTCCTGCGCGGGAGTCCTGTCGGCGTGACAGCCTGGGGAGCCGCGTTGATTCTGTGTGGAGGCATTCTCTTTCTATATTCCGCTCGCCACCGCTTACTGACCGGCCTGCTGCTGCTGGGAGCCTTCGGTTTGTCGGCATTGCCATTCAGCGCAACAGCCTCCGGATGGACGGGGGCAGGTACGCTGGCCTGGCCGTTCTGGATTCTCCTCTTGCTGGCCCAGGCCTGCTTGCTTGGCGGTTACTTGCGGCACGCCAGCCATGCCGGCGAGAGCAGTATTGAGTCATATCCAGCCTGGGCACAGGTCATTTACAGTCTCGGCTTAACGGCATTCCCGATCAGCATACTGGCATTGGGCGTGGGAGGCTGGCCCGGAGCCAGAATGCTGGGAATCTGGTGGGCACCGCCAGCCGTACTGCTGATCGCCATCGCCTTGATCTGGCTGACAGAGCATCGGCGGGACCGCCGTGGAGTGCTCCGTCAATGGAATGCTTTGCCCCCCCTGCCACTGCTCTATCGCCGGCTGCGGAGACTGGCAGGCTTAACGGAAAAAGGGATAGCCCTCATCAACGGTTTACTGGAAGGAGAGGGCGGAATGCTGTGGTCTCTCCTCCTGCTCGCATTACTGGCTTCACTCCTGACGGCGCGATGAACTCTGGCTGGCTGGCTTTCCTCTTGCTCTTCCTAGGCGTATTGCTGCTGGTATTAGCCCTTTCCTGGCGCTGGAAAGCAGGTGGGCTGGCCATCCAATACCTCGGTCTGTTCTGGCTGGTACAGCCTCACTGGCCGCTTGCGGTAGCCGCGGTAGCCCTGATCAGCGGCTGGATGGCAGCCCTCGTGCTGGCCATTACGCTGGCCACGCTTCCCCCTCCCGAATCGGGAAACCTGATCTGGCCAGGAGGGCGATTCTTCCGCCTGTTGACAATCTCGCTGGTTGTCCTGGTGACCTTCGCTCTCGCCTTGCGCCTGGCTGACTGGCTGATGATTGCTTTACCGGTAGCCTGGGGGAGCTTACTATTGAGTGGCACCGGGTTGTTGTTGCTGGGGCTCTCACAACAGGACCTGGACATCAGCCTGGGACTGCTGACTACGCTGGCTGGTTTCGAGGTGTTGTATGCCAGCCTGGAGACGTCCACGCTGGTAGTGGCTTTACTGGCCTTGATACATCTGGGTATGTCTCTGACAGCGGCTTATCTTCTATCGCTCAAGGGAGCAGCCTCATGAATGCTCCTCTGCTGTGGATTGGGGTTCCGCTGGCTTGCGCGGCGTTATTCTGGTTGCGCAGCCGCCGTCGCGGCCTGGCATTTAGCGGAGGCGCGCTGACGTTACTGCTCACGCTGGCAGCATTGTGGCTTCCGCTGGACGTTCCCCTGCAGGCAGGCAGTCTGGCTTTCCGCATCCAGCCCGAATTTCAAATCCTGGGACGGCGCTTCATCCTGACTTCAGCCGACCAGTTTCTTCTGGTGCTCCTCTATGGCGCTGTTTCTCTATGGTTCTGGGCCGCAGAAGCCGCTGGCTGGGCCAACCGCCTGATACCGTATGGGCTGGCGTTCAGCGCGTTATGCGTGGCCGCCCTGGCTGTAGAGCCGTTCCTGTACGCAGCGTTGCTGTTCGAGATCGCGGCCCTGTTGAGCGTCCCGCTGCTCGTCGACGAGAATACGCCGCGTCATCGTGGAGTATGGCGTTTCCTGATCCTGCAAACGCTGGCAGTACCTTTTATTCTTCTGGCCGGCTGGTTGCTTTCCGGTCTGGAAGCCGGGCCGGCCGGCCTGCAAACCGCCCGCCAGGCAACCCTGGCGTTGGCCCTGGGTTTTGCCCTGTTGCTGGCCGCTTTCCCCTTTTACCACTGGCTGCCCATGATGGCTGAGGAATCCCATCCCTACGCCGTGTCTTTCCTGTTCTGGATTTTTCCCACTGTCACCACCGTATTTGGTCTGGAGTTCCTCGACCGATATACCTGGCTGCGCGAAGCGGCGCAATTGACCCTTGCCCTGCGCGTCAGCGGCTTGTTGCTCCTGGTCATTGGCGGGACGTTCGCCGCCTTCGAGCGGCATCTGGGACGCGTCCTGGGATTCGCCATGGTAGCCGAAAATGGCCTTTCGCTGCTGACATTAAGTCTGGGGCTGAAAGACGGCGTCGTATTTTTCTTCCTCTTGCTCCCGCCGCGCCTCGTGGCTGTCGCTTTGTGGGGGCTATCGCTGGCTCTGCTCCAGAAAGCGGCTCCTTCCCTGACATTCGAGGCCGTCAAGGGCAAGGCGCGCTCATGGCCACTGGCCGCAAGCGGGTTGGTGATAGCCATGCTGACCCTGAGCGGCATGCCCTTACTGGCCATGTTTCCTCCCCGGCAGGCGATCTGGTCCATGCTGGCGCGCCAGTCAAGCGCGGCGGCGATCGGATTTCTGGCAGGCACCCTGGGGCTTGTGCTGGCCAGTATGCGCTCGCTGGCGACGCTTGTCGCCGCCCCCGCCGATGCCCGTTGGGAGGTGAGCGAGAGTGTTCCTCAACGCTTTTTCCTGGCAGCGGCCTGCCTGATGCTGTTCGCCGGCGGTCTGTTTCCCCGCTGGGTCTCCTGGGTATTGCCGCGCGTTCCGCTTCTGTTCGAACATTTGGGCCGATAGGGCCGTCGTCTCCTCTGGAGGTACTATGGACCTGGAACAACTACATTCTCGCCTGGAGTGGCTGGATGAAGAACGTCGCAAAGATCGAACCATTCTGGTTTCCCTCGAAGAGCGACTTAAGGGAGTGGCAGGCGAATTGACACACCTGCAGGCGCAACTGAAAGCCATGGAAGACTCTCTGGCCGCTCCCTCCAGCCTGGCTGAACGCCTGACGCAGTTTGAGCAAACACTGGCACAACAACGCATCGAGAGCGGTCGCCAGGTGGCCGAACTGGAAAAACAGGTTGAGGCCCTGCGCGCTACGGAAGCCACTCACTACGCCGAACTCGACGGGGTGCGCAAGTCTATCGCGCAGTTACGCAAATCACTGGACGCCAGGTCACTGCGTCACGAGCTCCAGGCTCGCGTGGAAGAAGAGGAACGCCTCCAGCGCGAACTGGTTGAACTCAAGCAGAAAGTCGAAGCGATTGCCCAGGCACAAGAAGAGATGGGCAGAACACAACAGGTCATCGAGGAGGGGCAACGTCAGGGCACCGCGCGCCTGACCGATCTGCAGGGCGACATCCTGGCTACCCGTAAGCGGCTGGACTCGGTGCGTGAGACGATCACCCTGAACACAGATGCCATGCGCCGATTGGAAAGCCGTCTGAACGAGTTGCTGGCCAGCGAGGCCGAACGACGGCAGGCGCAAACCGAATTTCTTGAGAATCAGGCGCGCTGGCAGGTCGAACGGGAGCGCATCTGGAAAGAATGGGAACAGCACTTTGAGGCCCTCACCAGGCAAAGCGGGGAACTGGAGGCTCAGTTGCGCGCCTGGGAGGTCGCCCAACGCGCCGTCAAGCGAGCACAGGAGACCTATGAGGAAATCCTTCAGAAATTTGAGCGGCGCATCCACGAAATGGTGGAGATGCAACGACTGGCAGAAGACCGCGCCCGCCAGGAATGGGCCGCCTTCCGCGCCGAAGACCAGAAACGCTGGGCAAATTACACGCTGGCGCAGGAGGAAACGCTTAATGATTTGCGCAGTGAAATTGAACGTCTCGAAACACGCCTGGCGGCGGTGGAAGACCTGGCACAAACGCAACAGGATATTCTGCTCCAGACGAAAGAGGCAAACGAGCAAATGCTGCATGCTCTGCTGGCACAAATCCACGACCTGCTCTCTGCCTATGAGCGCATTCTGGGAGTAATCCAGCCTGGCCATCAAGCGACATGACCGTTCGGCCCAGAGATCGCCCATCGCCGGGGAATGTCATCTCCATTCTCTGCCTGACGGCGCTCTGCCGGCAGCCTTCCACTGGCTAATAGAATTGAAAACCATCCCGACACCGCCAGGCTCTTTTCGTGGCGCGCCGTCCTTATTGTCCAACAGGAAGTCTGATATAATACCACCGTGACCGTACCCTCATCGGTCAGGATGAGGTGGAGTTTGTTGTTCTTGCTTTTTCCATGACCCTCGAGCGTGGTTATCTTCTCCACAAACGTTATCGCATCCTCGAAGTCCTGGGCCAGGGCGGCATGGGGTCCGTCTATCGCGCGCTGGATGAGAATCTGGGAATCGAGGTAGCGGTCAAGGAAAATCTGTTTACAACCGAAGAATACGCTCGCCAGTTTCGTCTGGAGGCCGTGATTCTGGCGAACCTGCGCCACCCGAACCTGCCACGCGTGACCGATCACTTTGTCGTCAGCGGCCAGGGGCAGTATCTGGTCATGGATTTCATCGAGGGGGAAGACCTGCGTCAACGCATGGAACGGCAGGGCACGATTTCCGATCAGGAAGTGATTCTCATTGGCGCGGCTATCTGTGATGCCCTGACTTATCTGCACACCTGCCGCCCGCCCGTTATCCACCGCGATCTCAAACCCGGTAACATTCGCATCACGCCGGATGGTCGCATTTATCTGGTGGACTTTGGGCTGGCGAAAATCGTGCGCGGCACTCAGGCAACAACCACCGGAGCACGCGCCATGACCCCCGGTTACTCGCCGCCCGAACAGTACGGCACAGCGCGCACCGATCCGCGCACCGACATTTACTCACTTGGCGCCACCTTATACGCCGCCTTAACCGGCGTCATCCCCGAAGATGGCCTGGCGCGCGCCATGGACGAAGTGGAACTGACCCCTATTCGCAAACACAACCCTCGCGTCGGGCGCCGATTGGCGGCAGCAATCGAAAAGGCCATGGCGATACGACCCGAAGACCGTTTCCAGACCGCCGAGGATTTTAAGCGCGCCTTGCTGGAGGCCGGCGCCTCCAAAACTCAACGTCTCAATGGGGAAATCGTGGTCGAACCGCCGCCGGCTGCCATCACGAACCATCTGGCAACATCCGAAGAGAAAACTCTGGAAGGCGCATCCCCGGAAAATCCCCTGGCGCTCTTCCCATCCACGCCGATTTCCCCCCCCACCCCGCCACGTCACCGCCGCCTGGGAAGTGGTTGCTGGGTGTCTCTGTCTTTCTTTTTGTTGACTCTGCTGGCAGGACTGGTGGCGCTCTGGTTATTCTGGCCGCCCATTGCAACGGCGCTGGGCCTGGCCACGACTTCACCTGGCGCCGAGCGATCGCCCGTCTCCTTGCTGAAGACAGCGACCCCGCTTACGCCAACCATGCCCATCGTCATCATTCCCTCCTCGACGCCAACGCCGACGATCACGCCTACTCCCACAGAAACCCTGACGCCAACCATTACCCCGCAAGGCGGCGGTTATGGGCAAATTGCGTTTGCTTCTTCGCGCGCCGGCTTGCCGCAAATCTTCTTGATGAACGCCGATGGCACTAACCAGCGCCAGTTAACCGGCATGCCGGATGGCGCCTGTCAGCCGGACTGGTCGCCGGACGGGAAACGCATCGTCTTCATTTCCCCCTGTCCCAACCGACAGGACATGTATCGCGAGGCGCGCCTCTATATCCTCGATCTCGATAGCGGGGATGTTACCGAACTGCCCACCGAGAGCGGCGGCGATTTCGAACCCGACTGGTCGCCCGTTGACCCCACGCGTATCGCCTTTACCTCCCTGCGCGATGGCACAGCCCAGATCTATGTCCTTAATCTCGCCGATAACTCCGTCACGCGCCTGAGCGACGGTTCTCAAAAGAAAGAGTATCGTTATCCAGCCTGGTCGCCTACCGGCCTGCAAATCCTGTTCACGCTACAGCGTCCCTCCTATCCCTGGCAGATTTGGGTGATGAGCAACTACGGTAAAGGGCCTGAGCAGGTAGTACGCAGCGGCACAAAGTTGTGGGATTCGATGCCGGTCTGGTCTCCAGATGGGTTGACAATCCTTTACACCCAAACGCGGTCAAGAACCGCCGGTTTAGGCTGGCTAATGACCATCCCGTACGCGGAACGCGGGAATGAGGGGAAAGGCGTTTCGGGAAGCACCAAAGCGGCTAATGGCACCTATTCCCCCGATGGCCGCTGGATCGCCTTTGAAAGCATTGACCTTCAGGCTACCATCCTGAACTATGACATTTACCTGCTCCCAGCCGAAGGGGGAAAGCGTATTCGCCTGACGACCGACAAAGGGCTGGATTTCGATCCCGCCTGGCGACCGGCGCCTTAAACCGGCAAACCGCCCACCAAAGGCCCCAACTGCTGCTGCTGGAGCAGGCGGGCTTTCTCCAAGGCCAGATTGACCGCCGTCAGCACCAAATCCTGCATCATCTCCACTTCTGCTCCGTTCAGCAACGCCGGATCAATCTCTACCGCCTGACAACGCAAATCGCCGCTCATGGTCACCTTGACCGCGCCTCCCCCTGCGCTGGCCGTGACTGTTTCCTGAGCCAGACGTTCCTGCGCTTCGGCAATTTGCTGCTGCAAACGTTGCAATTGCTGCAGCATCCCCATCGGAGCGCCAGCCGGACGACCAAGACCTTTACTCATACTCACTCCTGAATCTCCACGATTTGACCGCCGGCCTTGAGCGCGGCGGCGACCATACCATCAGCCTGCACCTCAGGCGGCGCGGCCTGACGCGCCCCCGTCACCACACAGCGCACTCCCAGACGAACACCCAATACCTGAGCGATGGCGCGCGCCGTCAGTTCGATTTGCTCCGCTGTATCCGCTTTCGAACGCAAAATGTCGCTGGAAAAACCGAGAACCAATACCCCGTCCTTGATTTCCAGCAATTTACAGGAATTAAGCAACCCATCCAGGGAAGGACTTTGGGGCTTGATGATGGCGCGAATCTGCTTCCAGGCTTTATGCACCTCGGCCAGCGATGGGAGAGCCTGCCCTTCCCGCGAGGCCATTTCAGACGGTTGGGGAACACTCTCTTCCGGCGCTTTTTTCGTCAATGTTTCTGTCCCCACCGTCACCGGCGGGACCCTGGCCGGCGCCGTTGCCACCGCTGGCTTTGACTGAGACAGACGTGGTCGCGGGGGCGCCGATAGGCCTCCACTGCCTGCCGCAGCCGGCGCCAGCGAAGTGCTGGCAGGAAGCGGGCCTTCCAGCGCCTCGGCCAGCGCCAGTTCCAGCGGCAGCGACGGCTGCCAGCCACCGCGCAGATCAGTGGCGGCCTGGTTGAACAGCCGGATTAGACGCATAACCTCCGTTCGAGAGAACAGCGAGGCGTGTTGCGTCATCTGGGCGCGCAGGTCTGCCGAAGCGTCTACCACCTCACCGTTGCCCATCTGGAAAAGCAAAACGGAGCGTAGATAGTCCACTACCTGACGTGCCAGCGTGCGCGGATCGCTACCACTATCCAGCGCGGCATGGAGCGCCTGCATCCCACCGGCGGCATCCGCGACGCGCATGGCCTCGACCAGTGCCAGCACCGTTTGCGAAGGCGCTGTGCCCAGTACCGACTGCGCCAGTTCAACCGTGATTTCCTGACCGGTAGAGGCCAGTTGATCGAGCAAAGAGATGGCATCACGCATCCCGCCCGCCGATTGACGCGCAATGACCGTCAGGGCTTCGGGACGAGCAGTCAACCCTTCGGCGCCACAGATAGCCTCCAGCCGCTGGACAATCTCGGCTACCGTCAACCGACGAAACTCCAGCCGTTGGCAACGCGAAAGGACAGTCGCCGGCAGTTTGTGAATCTCTGTCGTCGCCAGAATAAAAATGGCATGAGCAGGCGGCTCTTCCAACGTCTTCAACAGGGCATTGAAGGCCGCCATGGAAAGCATATGGACTTCATCAATAATATAGACCTTGTAACGGCCTTGCGTCGGCGCGAAGTTGATTTTGTCGCGCAGGTCACGGACGTCATCCACGCCCGTGTTGGAAGCCGCATCAATTTCAATCAGGTCCATGAAGCGTCCTTCGTTGACCGCGACGCAGTGCGCGCAGTGATTGCAAGGTCGCTCTGCTTCCTCCGCCAGGCAGTTCACTGCCTTTGCCAGCAGGCGAGCAACGGTTGTCTTACCCGTGCCGCGCGGGCCCGAAAAAATGTAGGCGTGAGCCACCCGCCCTCGCCTGACGGCGTTTCGCAACGTTTGCACCACGTGATCCTGGGCTACTACTTCATCCCATGTCTGAGGTCGCCACTTACGATAGAGAACCTGTGCCATAAGCCAACCTTTAAGGGATGGTGTACAGGGCGCGCAATGTGCCCTGCGCATCAAAGAGGGAGACAATCTCACCCGCTTCCCAAACCGCGCTCGAACGATTCCAGTACAGGTCAAGCGGGGTGTTCACGCCACTGGCAGTATGCACCTTCAGCATGCCCTGCGGGTACACCGTGAGCGTCGGGAAGGTGTAGACAGCGCCATCCGCATCTCGCAACGTCCAGCCGCTCAGGTCCACAGCCTGCAAACCGTTATTTTTGATGACCACGACCTCCGTAGCAACCACCCCGGCCCCGCTGACGGTGAGGATATCCACCTGATCCTCCGTCAAGTGATCCGAAGCCGCGCCAGTCGCAGGCGCCGGCAAAGGCTGCGGACAGGCCGAACGATGGTAGCGGTCATAGACGAACAGGATACCGCCAGTCACACAGGCCGAGACGAGAGCATTGAGCAAGAGGTAGAACCACCAGCGCCGCGTTCGCATCGCGCTCAAATGATAGCACAAAAACGCGTCCTCATCAGCTCAACCTGGTAAGTCGCAAAGCGACCCAGTCTTCCTGCTGACGACGTTCCTGCAGCACCAGGCGTTCCGCGCGCGCGGCGGCCAATATTGCATCCTCCTGCCCCGTCAGAATGCCAGAAAGAATGAGCGCGCCACCAGGGACAACCAGACGCGCCAGACCATCGCCAAAGAGGCGCAAAATGACCGGCGCCAGGATATTGACCAGCACAAGTGGAGCATGCCGCAACGGGAAGCGGCCCTGACAAATCTCGTTCACCGAACCCAGACCAAGCAGGTACTGCGCGTCATCAATCCCATTGAGCCGGGCATTCTGGCGCGCGGCCTGCACCGCCTCCTCATCCACGTCCACGCCCAGCGCAAAGGCCGCGCCCAGTTTCAGCGCCGCAATCGAAAGAATACCCGAACCACAACCAACATCCAGCACCGTAAACGGCGAGGGATAACGCGGCCGCGCCTGAGAACCGGCCTCCTCCAGAACTTCTTCCACGAACTCCAGGCATAACTGCGTGGTCGGATGTGTGCCCGTGCCAAAGGCCATGCCAGGATCAATGCGGATCGCCACGCGCTCCTCCGGCGGTGGTTTCAACCAGGCCGGGACAATGATCAGCCGCCTGCCGACCGGGATGGGACGATAGCGTCGTTTCCATACCTCCATCCAGTCCTGTTCCATCACCGGCGTGAAGCATGGAGCAGGCAACGGCTGAATCGTCCCCAGATAGTAAAGCGCCTCCTCCAGCCTTCGACGAACCTGTGGCAGGTTGTCATCCTGAGGCAGGTAAGCGCGCACGGTTACCGGCCCAAATGGCGTTCCCTCATCCTCTGCGTCCGTGTACTCCACCGCCTGTTCGGTCAACACACCGCCCGGCGCAAAACGCGCCAACACTTCCGCCACCGCCTCGGCCAGTTCGCCGCTGACGGTCAGGGAAACTTCCAGCCAGGCGCTTGTCTTCGTCTCACTCATACTTAAGCGCCGTGACCGGGGTTAACGTGGCAGCGCGCAGCGCCGGAAACAGTCCCGAAACCATGCCGACCAGGGTAGAGAAAAGAAGCGCCGAAAGAGGCAACCAGGGGGGAGTATAGACCGCCACGCTGGGCGGCATGCCCCCCTGCGAGGCAGTTTGCTGCGTCAGGTACACCAGAGCCAACACGTTCAAGCCCTGACCAGCCAGCCAGCCGATCAACACACCTCCCAATCCTCCCAGAAAGCCAATGCCAGCCGCCTCGCCCAGAAAAATGGAAAGTACATCCCGATTGGTGGCGCCTACGGCTTTCATCAGACCAATTTCGCGCGTTCGCTCGAGGATGGACATGGTTAGGGTATTGGCAATGCCGATCGCGGCCACCAGCAAGGCGATCGCGCCCACGCCGCCAAAGATGATTTGCAACACAAGGTAGAAATTGTTGATTCCCTGAACGAACGATTGCGGCGTATAGGCCTGAAATCCCATCTGGGTGATCTGGTCAGCCACATCCAGCGCCAGTCTGGCATCAGCAACCTGAACGGTGACCTGCCCATACCCATTTTTGTTGTAATTGATACGCTGCCCCGTAACCCACTCGTTGAGCGCTTTGACCTCGTCCAGCGACAGATACACCGACCAGTCCGATTCGCCGCGCGTTTCGGTCAGGACGCCAGTCACGCGATAAGGCAACATGCGACGAGTCTCGTTGCCGTTCTGATCCCAACGGCTGATGACCAGCGTCACGGATTGATTGTACAGATCAGGCGGTTCGGGCGGATTTTGTCCGGGACGCAGGTGAGGGTCGTAGAAGTTGCGATTCACCAGGGCGCCGACGATCATTGTTCCTTTGCGCAGTTCCAGCGTGCCCTGTGCGGCTTTCAGGTTCAGGTCAGCCAGACTCGCCGTGCCAACGCCAATCACGCTGACAGAGCCTTCCAGGCGACCACACTTAATGACTACGCCTCCGTAAAAGTTATCCCGTGGGATGACCGCGACCACACCGGGAATGGCGCGCAGTTCGTCCAGCACGGCATTGGTCAACAGTTTCGGTCCCCCTACCCCGCCTCCGCCTCCGCCCCCGCCCTGCGGGGCAATTTCCATCGCCACGCCCCTGCCACCTTCGCTGGCTTCACCGGCACCGGGCCAGACCTGAATCTGGGTCAATTCGCCGATGCCGTACAACTGCTCATGGGCGTTTTTCTGCAATCCACTGGCAAGCGAAATCAGAATCACCACTGCCGCCGTGCCGATCACAACGCCAACGGCCGTCAGCGCGACTCGTCCGCGCGTCCGCCCCAGATTGCCAAGTACAAGACGAAGCAAGTCAAGGAAGCGCATGGCCCTGCTCTATCGTTTTCCGCCGGGGAAGGTCACCTCTCCCTGAAGCGGCGCGGGAGTGGCCTCACCAGGAACGGGTGCGCGCTCCGGCCGGCTGCTATCCAGCCCCAGCAGGCCCAGAAGGAAGCGCCACACCTTCTGCCAGAATGTTTCCTCGCCGTCAGGCAAGGTGCCACCATCTGGCGGAAGACCGCCTGTTTCTGGCGGCACTTCCGACGGCGCTTCCGTCACCTCTACGGAGAGAGTTTTCTCGATCAGGCGCGGCTGGTTGAAATCATCTGTATACTCAATCGTAACCCGCAGGGTCAATGGACCAGCGGAGATTGGCGAGACGAGCGCGTCCAGAGTGAAATAACCGCCAGGGTCGAGAGAACCGACCAGCATTTCACCGTTTTCCACGCTCCCGCCCTCGGTTTCCACACGCAATTTGCCCAACACGACAGTCCGTTTCCCCAGATTGACCACCTGCAGGGGCAATAGATTGGGCTGTCCAGCCATCCATGGCGTCAGTGGTTGATAGAAGCCAATATCCACCACCGGCAGCGACGTCACCAGCAACGTAATTACCTGCTCGTCATAGAGCATACTCCCGTTGGGGGCGCGGTAGGCAAAGGCAATCCGCATCGGGTAGGCGCCCGGGTTCGTGGAAACGTTGACAATCAACTGCTGATCAGCCTCCAGCGTGGCTTGAGGGGCAAGATCACCCAGCAATTGAACATTGGAGGAACCGACCGGGGCGAAGTTGGTGAACTCGCCGCTCCCGGCGGAAATACCCTCCGCCTGCGGCGTCCCGCCCCCTCCTGCGGAACCACCACCAACGATCATTGTCACCCCCTGAGCCGGCGCATCGCCAGCATTCTTGACCGTTAACCGCAGGGTAAAGAGAGTGCCCGGCTGCAACGGTTCTACATCGGTTTGATAGCGCAGGATAACCAGACGTGCCTGTCGAAAGACAGTAGGGGTGGCCGTTGCTGCTGGCGCATAACTGCCGCTTACCAGTGCCGGCAAGTAGAGCAGGAATTTCTCACTGAACGGCGTACCGCCAGCGTCATAGTAATTGACCGTCATCTCGACGGCAACACGTGAGGTAAAGAGCGGAATAGCGGCAGTCATTGCCTGTTCAAAGGTGGTGGTACCGCCTCCATCCAGGTTACCTATCGCTTCCACGCCGCCGTTGTACAACATCAACAGATCAGTAGAAGCAAAGAGCGCTTGAATATTGTAGGCTGGCGTCCGACCAGCGTTTTTGAGACGGATGATTACCTTAAACTCCTCCCCATACCGCACCGCTGAGACGTTAAGGGAATAAGAGTCCAGCGCCATTTGCGGTCGTGTATAGGGAGTGCTGGTCGGAACAGGCGTATCCGTATCCTGGGCCTGCACCAGGAACCCCGACGGGAAAAACAGGCCCAACATCAGTACACCGAGGCCAAGCCAGAGAATAAGAAAACGGCAACGGTATTTCATACTCAACCTTCTCCTGTTTCAAGGCTGATGGCACGATACCTCTCTTCACTGACCACACGGCCATCAAGCAGGTAAATGCGGTGAGTAGCAAAGCGCGCCATACGCGGGTCGTGAGTCACCACAATGACGGTACGGCCTGCCTGCTGCAAGGTTGCCAGCAGGCGCATCACGCTCATGCCGCTGGCGCTATCCAGATTGCCGGTGGGCTCGTCAGCCAGGATCACCTGTGGATCATTGACCAGCGCGCGCGCAATGGCTACTCGCTGCTGCTCACCGCCGGAAAGTTCGGTTGGGCGGTGGTGGCCGCGCTCGCGCAACCCCACTTGAGCCAGCAGGTCAAGGGCGCGCTGTTTTCGTTGACGGGCTGGCACGCCGGCAAATTGCATCGGGAAACTCACGTTTTCCTCCGCCGTCATATTCTGGATCAGATTGAAAGCCTGAAAGACAAAGCCAACCGCATGACGGCGGAAACGCGCCAGTTGATTCTCATCCATATCGTTCAGACGATGACCGCCGAACACAATCTCACCGGCCGTCGGTCGATCCAGGCCGCCCAACAAGTACAACAGCGTGCTTTTGCCCGACCCCGAAGGCCCCATGATCACCGTAAACGTATGGGGAAATATCTCCAAATCTACCCCATCCAGGGCACGGACCATCGTCTTGCCCAATGAAAAATGCTTCTTTACGTTTTGCAAACGAATCAACGGTTCCACCATGATTAGAATGGGCGAAAGATGACCATCCCGCTCAAACGGGCCCCAATCGCGCCCAGGCCGGCAGTCGCGGCCAACACCAGCAGGGCCGCGAGCGCGACTGCCAGCCAGGCTTTACCACGGCTCAAACCATCCAGACGCTGCAGGCCCAGAGCCAGCAAAGCCAGATACCAGAACAAAAACAGATCGGTCTGCTTGAGCATCTGAGCCAGAAACAGAGCGCCGCTGCTGGACGGCAGGACAAAACCCGAAAGTCCGGGGCTGACAATCGTATGCCTGGCCAGAAGCATGTACCCTGCTTGAAGTAAATCTCGCAGGGCAAACGGCAACAGCGACCAGGCCATCAGCGCCAACGCGGAACGCATGTTGCCCCGTCCACCAAACAAGGTGGAAACCAGATGTAATACGCCGGCCACAATCAGCCAGCGCAGCCACAGGCCTGTCATCCCCAGGATAGACGGTATCACGTAGAGAAATGCCGCCCCCTGAGTCACCTGCAGGGCCTGCATATAGTTGTCTTGCATTTCCGGAGTCCACCACTCCCAATCGGGCGGCAGCGGCGGTTGCCCCATGGCGGCCAGGCGAGCGCGCACCGCGCCCGTGACCACCAGGCGCAGAAGCAACGTCAGGCTAACCACAAGCATCGGCCAGCGCCAGAGGGCTCCTGCCTCTATGGCCATCAAACGCTCCAAAGCAGGAGCAGGGCGGGCGAGAAAACGAAATACATCCTTGAGCGTCAGGGAAGGCGGAGGTAAGGTTTCTACGGAGGAATCGGTCATAACACACCCCGGGCAGGAATCGGTGAGAACAGGGGAATGCGCTTCGTTCGTTCTCGTCAACTACGGTAACTACTCAGCCATGTCATTGCGAGCCGTTTTTTGGCGAAGCAATCTCCTGTTTATCAGGCTAAATTCACCGCTTGGGGATTGCTTCGTCGCAAAGAACGCTCCTCGCCATGACATCCACAACGGTTTTGAGACAGGGTTAAATAGTTACCAGCTACGAACGGCCTGGAGGCAACAATGGCCTGCTACTTTAATCGCAAGCGCAAGCCTACCACAACCGCGAAGACTCTGTGGCCAGCACTGGCCGGCCAGATAAGCCACTAGCGCAAAATCTGCTTCCGTGCAGGAGCGATTCTAACACACAATCCCGTTCTGGCAGTGTTCGAAGCCGACTCACAAAGCCTCTTCAAACAGGGACGGCAGAACGCGGTAAAAGGTTCCTTGCAGGACAATGCAGATTACTCCGGCGGATGCCCTGGCTTTTCCCCTCCCTGCGAATCAACGCACACCCCTTCACTGCCCTGGGCCACACACACGGGCATAATTCTCCAGCGTTCGCGTCACGTGTGCCATCAGCAGAGCGCGCGGTTGAGGGGAGATGTTCCCCTCGCGCACTTGCTCGTATTCCTGCGGCAGGTACTGGCTGAGCAGCGAGAGCGGCGGCGGGGTCTGCTCCAGGTTGCGCAGCAGACGCTCGAAGGCGGCCTGTACCGACGGTACGTTCCAGTAGTAGCGGATGCGGTCGCTGAAACTGTAGGCGCGGGCGAATTTCTGACGCGGCGGGCTGCCGCCGTAGTGTTTTTGCCAGTGAACAGGGTTGGCGAGCATGGCCTCTTCCAGCGCCTCGCGAATGCGGGAAGCCGGCTCCAGTCCCAGGGCGGCTTCCATCTCCGCCAGGGCAAAGACGGCCTCGCGCAGCGCAAAGGTCAGCGCCGGGCCGACTTTGAGGATGGCGAAATGGTCTTCGACCAGGGCGCGCAGGGCGGCGGGGGTCTGGTAATCGGTGGAGTGGGCTTCATAAACCATGCCCGGCACGTTTTCGATGAAACGGGAGAGGGACGCAGCCGCGGCGCGGTCGTACTCGTGAATGGTCTCGTCGCCGAACTCGACGCCCGGCTGCACGACCAGGGCGCGGACGCGCTCCCAGGCCGCATCCAGGCCGCGGGCGTGGAAGGCGCGGCGCATGGTCTCCAGCGTTTCGGCAGCGGACTCGGGCGCGGTCACGGTGAGATGGGTCTCCCCGGCCTTTGCGCCGCCCGCCGCGGGGACCTCCGATCCGACGATGTAGCGCAACGCCGATTTTGCCTCTATCTGTTCGGCAGTGCTTTCGGCGATCTCGGCCAGGAATGCGGTGCGTTCAGCAATCGTCTCCACGGAGAGATGGCGTTCGCCGCCGAGGGGCATGGAGCAATCCAGATGGATTTTGGTATAGCCAGCCTGGACGAAGGCGCGCACCAGGTCGGCGGCCTTTTGCATGGCGCTTGCGGCAGGTTCGCTGGCCCAGGGCAGCGGGCCGAGATGGTCGCCGCCCAGGAGCAGGCGCGAGCGCGGCAGGCCCAGGCGGTCAGCGGTCTCCTGCACGAAGCGGGCAAAGTCGGCGGGGGTCTGGCCGGTGTAGCCGCCAAACTGGTTGACCTGGTTGCAGGTGGCCTCGATGAGAACCGGCGAACGATGGGTCAATCCATGGCACAGGGCGGCTTCGATGACCAGTGGGTGCGCCGAGCAGACGGAAGTCAGGCCGATGGGTCGGCCAAAGTGGTGGGAGAGGGTGAGGTAGTCGAGGAAGTGCATAACTGTCAAGTGTCAAGCGTCAGGAAGGCACGCGCCTGGTCGAGAGTGGGCTGTGCTGCCGTGCCACCCGCCGCCTGCGTGGAGAGCGCACCGCAGATGGCTGCCAGGCGCAGCGATTTTTCCAGTGGCCAGCCGCTGAGGTAGCCATAGAGGAAGCCAGCGTCGAAGGTATCGCCGGCGCCGACGGTATCCACGACGCTGACGGGAATGCTGGGCACGCGGACTTTCTGACCGCGCGAGATTCCCAACGCCCCCTCCTTCCCCAGTTTGATGGCTGCCGTTTCCACCCGGACCTGGAGCCTGGCCGCCGCTTCGTCGGCATTTTCCGCCGCTGTAAGCGACTTCGCTTCAGCCTCGTTGGGCAGGAAAACGTTGACGAGGGGCAGCAGGTCGAGGACGCCGGCCCAGGTTCCGGCAGGGTCCCAGTTCGTATCGAGGGAGGTGGTCAGGCCGAGGGCGCGGGCGCGCTCGAAGAGGCGGGGCAGGCCGGGGCGCAGCCCATCCTGTAAAAAGTAGGAGGCAACGTGCAAATGACGCGCCTGACGCAGCAGGTCGTCTGGGATGTCTTCAGCGCGCAGGGCCGGGATCGTGCCCGGATAGGTGAGCATGGCGCGGTCGTGGCCTTTGTTGAGGATCACGGTCAGGCCGGTGGGGCGGTGCGGGTCCACGATGACGGCGGAGGTGTCTATGCCACGTTTTTGCATCTCTTCGAGCATGAAGCGGCCAAAGAGGTCGTCGCCGCAAACGCCAATGAAGGCCACTTTCAGGCCGAGACGGGCCGCGCCGCAGGCGGTGATGACCGAGGACGAGCCAATGGTGAGGGCAGCGGATTCGACCAGTTTTTCCGCCTGACCGAACTGGGGTTCGACATCACCGCTGAGGATGAGATCGGGGTTGATTTCGCCGGGGATGAGGAGGTCAAAGGTTTTCATGGAGTATAATTTCCCTGGAAAGGATGGTCGTATGTTGCTCGAAAAAGTTGCTTCACAGTTGAATATCCAGCCAGAAACGCTGGAACGTGAAAGCCTGAAAATCTACCTGGAGCGGCAATTGCGCATCGTGGAAAGTGAATTGCTTACCCTGGCGCAGCGCTACGGCGTTCGCAGCGTCCTGGAACTGGATGAGAAAATCCAGCAAGGCGCTTTTCACGAAACAGAAGCCTTCGACGACTACTTCCGCTTCGATTTTCTGGAAAGTGAACGCCGCAAACTTGCCGAAATCCTGGCTGGGCTATGAATCCTGCGCTGGAAACGCTGGCGAGAATTGCCGAAGTCGAGTTCTCGCAAATTGTGGTAGATAGTGCGGTGATAGGCGAAAAATTGCGCCTGTTCCTGTCTGATTCCAGCATCATAGACGTTTGGGTATCGCGCGTGCTGGAAGGGCGCTTTGGCTTTCACTGGGAGAAGTTCCATCGGACAGGGGGAGCAGAAATCCTGTTTCTCAGTAATTTTTGTACCAATCGAAGGGCGCCTCGGTGGTGCAGGTATCCGTCCACGGACGGGCGAGGGCCTGGGTGAGGGCATTCAGGCGGATGAGACGCTCGCGGGCGGTAGTGCGCAGGAACTCCAGGCGCGCCTGACCGTCGAGGTGAACCGCCTCCTGCCAGACGGCGCGGCCAACAGCGACTCCGCTCGCCCCGGCCTGACAGGCGGCGATGACCTGCTGCAGGTAGAGGTCGAAGGAGACGGCGGCGGAGAGGACGATCCAGGGGACGCGGCTGGCGGCGTTCAGGTCGGCGCAGGCGGCGGACCACTCTGGGGGAGGGGCCTCAGCGGGGAGGGGGAATTCGGCTTTGAGCAGGTCCACGCCGGGGATGGCGGTCAGGCGGCGGGCGGTCTCGATGACGACGCGGCGCTTTTCGTCGGCGCTCAGTTTTTCGCCCTGCAGCGGGTAGGAGAGCGGTTCGAGCATCAGGGCCAGGTCATAACGCTGACATTCGGCGGCGACGGCGGCGGTGAAAGCCTCGATTTCGGCGGCGGTGGGTGAATCGGGGTGGTAGTAAACCAGCAGTTTGGCCATTTGGGCGCCCATGCGTTTGGCCTTTTCCACGCTCCAGCCGGGCAGGATTTGCGAGCGGCGGGCAGTGGCTTCGCCCGTGTAGCCGGTGGACTCGAGGGCGACGACCAGGCCGCGGTCACCGGGCAGGGCGCCGGCGGCAATGGCCTGGGCGGCGGAGACTTCCGGGTCGAGCAGGACGGCGGTGGCATAGGGGGCCAGTTCGCGCGTCACGTCCAGTTTGAAGCGGCTGAGTTCGGCCTGATCCTGAAAGCGCGGGTTGGCGCGGCGCAGGTTCTGGCGATGGTCGAGGGCGAGGAAGGTGAAGGTGCCGCGCAGCGAGGCGGTTTGCTGGAAGGAGCGGTATTTGGAGAGAGAGAGAGGTGTCATGGTTGGTACCTGCAGATTCGGCTGTATAATGAAGAACGAGTATGAAAGACTATCACATCAATATTTTCTATAGCGACGAAGATGGCGGCTATATCGCCGATATTCCCGATCTGGTTCACTGTTCTGCATTCGGGCAGACGCCAGAAGAAGCCCTGGCAGAGGCCCTGCGCGCAAAACAAGCCTGGTTGGAGGCGGCACGAGCAGAAGGAAAGCCCATCCCTGCGCCGCGCTATCGTCCGGTCATTTATCAACTTGCCAGAAGCCTATCGGCTTGAGAATTCCTCCCCGTCCCTCTCCAGGACGGGGATTTCATTTCAGATACGCAGAAAAAAATTCTCCAGACGGTTTCAAAATCAATCATGGGCAGGTCTGCCGCCAGGCGGTGAGAATGCGCGGCTTGAGGATGAAACTGACGTTGTGCTCCCGGCCCCACTCGCAGGCGGCGGCGAAGTCCACCGGCATGTCGGTGTACTCGGCGGCAAAGACAGCCTTGCCGGCCTCGACGAAAGGCAGCATCTTCTCAATCCAATTGTAATAGAAAGCGTCTTCAGTGATGGCAAAGTCGAAGAATTCGAGCGAATCGGCAACCATGTCGGGGGCATTCTTGAGACCGATGGCCAGGCCGCGGGCGTGGGCTTCGTCGGCCAGCCAGCGGGCATAGGCCAGTTGGTCGGCGTAGGTGAGCGGGAAGCCGGTGCGGTTGTCGTAAATTTCGATGTTGTCCGGCTCGACGCCGTCGAAGCCTTTGGCGGCGCACAGGTCGAGGCGGGCGCGCATGATCGGGGCCAGCAGGTCAAGGCGGCGGATGTCGAGCCAGCGTTCGCCGGGCCAGCCCTCGTAATCGCGGCCGAGGACTTCTTCGGGGAACTGGTCTGCGTCGGGGCGCCAGTTCTCCCACGAGCCAACCGAAATGTAGCAGATGACGCGCACGCCGCGGGCGTGGAGTTCGTCAATGACCTCTTGCGGGGCGTAGAGGTCAATATCGTACACCTCCGCCTCAACGGAAGTGTCCACTTCCTCGTCGAGTTGCCATTGCCAGGTCAGGCCGGGGGCGGGGCACCACCAGTCAGCGGCGGGGGGAGGGGAGAAGGGGATAGGAGCAGAAGACACAGGCGCTGGCTCAGGGTAAAAAATACAGGAAACAAGAACCAGGAAGACAAGGGGAAGAAAACGTCCCATCGTTGCCGGCCATGTTGGCCGGCTGCCCGCCTGGAGGCAGGCAGCCGGCGCCCTTCGATAAGGTTTTTCTATCCTTTAGCGGGTTTCATCAGCACCCAGGTCAATGTTCGTATTTGATATCAAGGCTGATTGACAGCATTCAGCTCATCGCTCCAGTAGGGGTCCGATGGCAGAGTATCCCAGGGATTGGGCAGGTCGTCGTTGGTCACGTACACCCAACCAGCATGTCGCTGCTTCGACCAGGTGATGGCCTGGGTCATATCGGCTTCACTACTCGCCCCTATCACCAGGTGCCAGAATCGCTCCGCAGGGTAGTTGTATTCCCAGCCGCTCGGCGACCAGGTGGTATAGGCGGCGAAGTTGTCCTCAAAGGTGACGAGGATGTCACTGGCGTTGACATAACACTCGCCGGTGTTGATGCCCGGATTCAGCACCACTTTTGCCTGACCACCTTTCGCTTTGACGTAATTGTACAGGTCCTGGTAGTACGAAACTTTAGCACAGTCGTTGCTGGCTTCGTCAAAGAAAATGCCATCCACTCCATACCAGGAATAGTACTTATCAATGTCTGCCTGAACCGCGGAGGCACGGCGTGAGCCGTATTTGGTATATACATATCCCAACACCGTGATGCCGCGCGCTTGAGCCTGTTGGACAGTGTTCAGATAGTTGCTATCTGCCTTTTTGCCAGGGCCGCTGGCCGGGTTGATGATGGCCAGCCCAACCGTAGGTGCGCCGTTGATCAGTTGCGTCCAGTACGCGCCAGGGTAGAAGTAAGAAGGGATAGCCATTTTCTGAACGCTCTGAGCGGGAACATTCTGCAGCGGTTGAAGCGCCAGGAGCAGAGCAAGAGCCGAAAGAACAAAGAGGGTCTTTTTCATAGTTTTTTCTCCAAATTAGAAATATTGATAGTTACGGCACTACTGCTGCGCGTGCCACGCGCCTTGAACGTAAATTTTGCCATCCTTCCGGTATACCATCACCTCCTTTCTGAAACTACTGTAATGCAAAAGGGAACAGTTTTCAATCACGGATTTCCGTGTTTTTGCTCCTGCAGCCACTGTTCATAATATCGGATGGCCTGAAGGCGGCTGGAGACATCGAGTTTCCGAAAGATGCTCTTCAAGTGCGTCTCCACCGTATTCTCACTGATACACAAACGCGCCGCGATTTCCCGGTTCCGTTTTCCTTCCCATACCAGGCCCAGAATTTCTCTCTCGCGCCGGGTAAGAAGAGATAGCAGCAGGGAAATGTTCTCAGGCATCATGAGCATTGGCGCCAACGCAGAATCAGACTTTATGTACCTTGAACTGCGGCAGGTATTCTTTGTGAACGGCAAAGAGTTCATTGGTCATCTCCCGAATCTCGGCCAGCGAAAGGACGGCGGCGGTCAGCGGGTCGTGGCAGATGGCGCGATAGACCATCGTCGGGTCGCCGGCGATGGAGGCCTGCACGGCCATTTCCTCAATGCCACTGGAAAGTTGGGTCAACAGAGCGCATTCGGGCGGGAGCGCGCCGACGTGGAAAGGATGGAAGCCGACGCGGTCCACCAGCACCGGCACCTCGACGCAGGCGCCTTGCGGCAAATTCGTGATCAGATGCGTATTGCGGACATTCCCATTGAAGCGGAACGGCTCACCACCCTGGAGAGCGTTGATGATGTAGGCCGCGTATTCATGGCCGCGCTGGAGGTCTTCCGCAGTCAGCGGACGTTCGAGTTCGGCCTTCACCTGGTCTTTCCAGGTGGCCTCGTTGCGCTGGTATTCCTTCAGGATGTAGGCATACTCGCCGGGGTTCCAGTTCGTGCCGTGCGTGCAGTATTTTTCGATCAGGTCGGGGCGCTTGCGGAACCACCAGTTGTACTCCGAGTTGTGGCCACTCGATTCGGTGACGTATTTGCCCAGCGCCAGGTACATTTCATTGCGCACGGGTTCGGCGTTGTAGATTTCGGGGCGGGTGGTGATGGCCTCGTGAATCAGCGGGTAGGCATCCCTGCCCCTCCATTTGTATTCGAGATACCAGGCCTGGTGATTGATGCCGGCGCAGAGATAATCTATTTCCTCATACGGCGCGCCGATCCATTCGGCCAGCATCATGGCCGTCCCCTGTACCGAGTGACACAGGCCGGTGACGGTGATGAAGGATTGTTTCTGAATGGCCGAGACGAGCATCGCCATCGGGTTGGTGTAATTGAGCAGGACGGCGTCGGGGCAGTAGCGTTCCATATCGCGCACGATGTCCATCATCGGGTTGATGGTGCGCAGGAAGCGGAAAATGCCGCTCGGGCCGCGCGTATCGCCAACGTTGATGTCCACGCCGTATTTCTTGGGGATTTCGATGTCGTGTCGCCAGACTTCGGTTGAGCCGGCGAGAATCGTGGTCAGGACGACGTCCGCGCCTTTGAGCGCCTCGGCGCGGTTGAGCGTGGCCTCGACCCGGGCGGGATGGCCGCCCGCGGCAATCAATTTTTCCACCCCCTTCCTGGCCCATTCCAGGCGTTCGGCGTTGATGTCCATCAGGGCGATGGTCGCGTCCTGCAGCAGGGGGAAGGTGAGAATGTCACGCACCAGTTGGTGAGTGAAGCCAAGCGAACCGGCACCGATAAACGTGATCTTGGTCATAGAGAATTCTCCTAACAAAGTATCTGGTTGGTCAGGGCTGCCCACCCACGACCTGATAAAGAGAAACTCCGCCGCGCCGGACAGGCCGGATATCGAAGCGGAGCATCGAACTGCCTTGAGGGCGCGTCAGGAAATAGACAGGACGCGAAGCGACGTTTGCTTCAATGTATGCGATGGTTGAATCGGCCAATTGGGTCACACCTTCCTGCGGATAAGTCTCGTGGAAGTCTATGCCAGGCCGGCCTTCCTGCCAGGCAACGTAGTAGCACGGGAAGAGGAGGTCCCAGTCGAGGAAGACAATGGCATTCTCCTCAACGGCGTCTACAATGGCCTGCGCTCTGGTCCGAACGGCATCCGCATCGGCAAGGGGGTAAGGGTATTCTGCGAATTCGCTGCCGTACATGAAAACCGGTGCGCGCGCCGCCCAGGCCCTGGCCATCATTCCGCCCATGGCGCGGACGGTTAACCCGAGGACAACGGCTCCGAGCAGAGCGGCAGTCGGGATGGTCCACCGCTGCCACCGCAGACGTTTCAGACCGCCAGCGAGAATGTCCAGCAACATGCCCAGCCCGCTCCCAAGCCAGACGGCCAGAAAGACGAAGGTTGGCACGAAAAAGACGACCACATCCGAAATGGCATAGTTGGTGATGAAAAATAACTGCATTCCCCAGCCGAGGAACAACAACAGCCCTTCGCGCCAGCGCCGAACGGCCAGGGCAACCAGCCCCAATCCTATCCAGGCCAGAGAACCGGGAGCCAGACCGGCTTTGAGGGCATCAACGTAAGCGCCGAAGATTTCCGGCATGGTCCTGGCCGGGTCCGGGAACATGGCATAGCGGAACTGCCGGGCCGCGTACAGGAAGCGCAGCCGCTCGAAGGGCGAGTCAAAGTCGGCGGTGGTCATGTTCCAGACGCTCAGCGACGGTTCGACCGTGGCGTGATAGTAGCCGGCATCCGGATTGTGCGCATCCAACACGAAGAAGGCAGCCAGAGCCAGAAGCACGCCCAGCAACGCCCCGCCAAAAGCCGCAAGCCAGTCACGGCGCGCGCGGGTGGTCAATACCAGATAGACCAGCACGCCTGGCGCCGCCAGGGCCACCGAGGAATGCACGCCCAGACTCAACCCGCCCAGCAGGGCCGAGGCCGCCAGCCAGGGCCATTTTCCGCTCTGACGCCAGCGCAACAGGCAGAGTACCACACTGCCCAGGAAAGCGCAGGCTGGAACATACAATTCGGCGATGTCCGAGAAATACCAGAACAAAGGGATAATCGCCAGGGTCAAGGATGCCGTTACAGCCGCCAGACGCCAGCCGGCCAGCAAGCGGACGATCAGATACAGGCAGGCCACCGTCCACGCGCCCAGAACGGCAGAAAACAGGTTCACTCGCCAGGCCGGATCGCCCGAAAGCAGCAGGGTGAACAGCCGCCCGAGGAGGACATAGACCGGGTAACCGGTCGGGTGAGTCATGCCCAGGCTATAGACCAGCGTCTGGAACTCGCCCGAGTCGCCATACAGCAGGCCGGGGGCCAACGTGCGCACGTAGAGCGCCAGGCTGGCGCAAGCCACAGCCAGGGCCAGGGCGAGGTCGAGGCGTGTTAGCGGCGAAAGGGAGACAGCATTCCTGTCAGCCATTGCTCTTCGTCACGGCGTACCACCAGGAGGACAGGGCCACTCGGCGGGGTCTTTCTCCGGCTCGAAGCCGGGGTTGATGCGCAGGCGGCCCAGCGAGCGGTCGGTGACGTAGGGGATGTAACCGCGCGCCCGGGCGCGGCAGTAGGCGTCGGCGATTTGTTCGGGACGGGCGGTGTAGTCAATAGTCAGGACGAGTTTCCCGGCGGCCACCCACTGATCGAGGATAGCCTCGCGCCTAGCAGTCCATTCGGCCGGGCTGGGTTCGTGGTCGCGCGGGTAGCCGTAGTACAGGTCCTCGACGCCGACGCCGGTCATCGCCTTCAGATAGTCGGGGAACATCACGCCCAGTTCCTCGGCGTTCTGCGGGAAGACGCCGAAGCCGGGGTGTTTTTTGCGGGCGTATTCGGTAAAGTCGAGGATAAAGTCCACCATCTCGCGGGCAGCCGTCTGACGGCCCTGTTCTTGATAGTACCAGTAGGCGTCCACCCGGTCGAGATAGACGCCGTCGAAGCCGAGGGCGATGATCTGGTCGAGATACGATTCGGGCGTCCCGTAGATGATGCGCTGCCATTCCGGGTCCCAGTAATGGACCCAGTAATCGCCGGCCCAGGTGCCATCGGGGACATCCAGCCAGGGCGGAGGGTTCTTGATCCAGTCGGGGTTCCAGTACCAGCGGTAGTTTTCGGTCTGCCCGATGCTCATGTAGCAGAGCACCAGTTTGGGCCCGCCGGGGGAATCCTTGAGCGCCGGGATGACCTGCGGCGAGTTGCCGGCGGCGGAGATGGGGACCACAATCAGGTCAAAGGCGGTCTTGCCGATGCGCTCGGGGTCGGCGTGTTGCAGCTGATAGAGGAAATCGTGCACAGAAAGCCAGTCTGGCTCCTCGGGGGCAGGACGGCAGCCCCCGAGGAGAACAGACAAGAGGAGAAGAAAACCCATGAAAACAGGCAGGCGGCGCATGACGCACTCCTATTTGAAGCCGGTCATGGTGAAACCCTGGACGATCCAGCGCTGGAAGAACATGAACACGATCAAAATCGGCATCACAATCAGCACCGTCGCGGCCATGACTACTGCCGGCTGGCCGGTATGCGTGGAGTTGAACCAGGTCAGGATGACCGGCAGCGTGCGCACCTCGATCTTTTGCAGGACAATCATCGGCCACAGGTAAGCGTTCCAGTTGGCCATGAAACCCAAAATGCCCAGCGTTGCCAGCGGCGCGCCGAGTTGCGGCAACACAATCTGCCAGTAAATTTGCCATTCGCTGGCGCCATCAATGCGGGCGGCATCCATCAGTTCGTTGGGCAGCGTCTCGCAGAACTGGCGCATCATGAAGATACCGAAGGCATCCACGGCGCTGAAGATGACCAGACCCCAGAGCGAGTTGATCAGGTGCAGTCTGGCCAGGATGAGGTAACTGGGAATCATGGTAATCTGCGCGGGAATCATCATGGTCGTCAGAAACCAGCCAAAGAGCAGACGCTTGCCGCGAAATTCGTATTTGGCGAACAGGTAGCCGACCAGAGAACTGGTAAGAAGGGTGGTACAGACGTTGAAGACTGCCACAAAGGTGCTGTTGAGATAAAACTTCAGCAACGGCAGTTTCGGATCATTCAGGATTTTGATGTAATTTTCCAGTGTAAAATGTTGGGGCCAGAAAGTGGGGGGAACGCGCAGGGCTTCGGTGTTCGTCTTGAACGAACTGAAAATCATCATGAGAAAGGGGAGCAGGGTAAAGGAAAGACCAGCGGTGAGCAAGAGATAGACCAATCCCTGCTGGAAATGCCGGCGATAACGGCGATATCGTCGCGCGAGGGGAAGAAAAGCATAGGTAGCACTCATTGTCAATACTCCCATCGGGTGCGTAAGACCCGCATCTGAATCACAGTCACTATCATCACCACCAGGAATAGAACGAACGCTTCCGCGGCGGCCCAGCCCATGCTCTGGTAACGGAAAGCATTTTTGTAAATATCCAGCAGCAGGACTTCGGTCCGGTTGTTGGGGCCGCCATTGGTCATCACCTGGATAATATCGAAGACTTGAAAGGAGGAAAGCATGGTCATGACACAGACGAAGAGGAGGGTAGGCTGAATCAGCGGTATCGTGACGCGGGTAAAGATTTGCCAGGAGGAGGCGCCGTCAATCATGGCCGCTTCCTTCAATTCCTGAGGGACGCCTTGTAACGCCGCGATGAAAATCACCATGTTGTAACCATAGTCCTGCCAGAGATAGGCCAGGATGACCGCCCACATGGCAATGGAGACGCCGGCAAAACCGGCGCGCGGGTCGGATAGCCAGGCGACTGGCTTCCCACCCAGAGCACGGAGAATAGCATTGAGCCAGCCGGCCTGGGGATCGTACATGCTCATCCAGATCAAGGCCACGCCGACCGAGGAGGTCAGGACTGGCATAAAGTAAATGGTGCGGTAAAGAGTCTTATAGCGGCTAACCATTTCCAACAACCAGGCCAGTGGCAGGGTGATCAGCAGGTTAAGGGGGAGCACCGCGAACGCGAAAATGAGGGTGTTGCGCAGACTGGTGCGAAAGAGAACCGCGCGCACCGAATTGCCGCTCACCATTTCGATAAAATGTCCCAGCCCCACGAAGGGATTGCTGCCGCCCAGGCCCAGAATCGGCCCGCCCAGCCGGCCGGGACTGTATTCAAAGAACATGAGCACGAATGCCCAACCCAGCACAAAGATCGCCAGAGATTCATAGAGCAGCAGCGGAATGGTCACACTGTTGACGAAGCGCTGTTTGGCAATGGCCAACCCGCTTTTCAGCCGGGGCGAGGCGTTCTTTCCTTGCGCAAGAGAAGTCATAAAGCACCGCCTTTACAGAGTAGAATAGGAGGAGATGGGGCAGCCGCATCTCCGGCGCTGCCCCATCCGTACCTGTTTCACTGGAACGTCGAGTTCGCTTCGGTGTCAATCGCCTCGATGGCTTGATCTACCGTCTCCACGCCCTGCAATGCGTTGAGGATGTGCGGGTAGATGATTTCGTACATCACGCGGTCGCGGTCCGGCATATTGCCCAGATATTGACCATAGGGCAGCATGGGCAGCATCTTGGCCACCCAGGGTTCAGCCGCCGCAATTTCCGGCGATTCGGCTACTGCCGGCATGGCCGGGATCGTCCCGCTGGTAATATTCCATTGGGTGGCATTCTTCACATCAGCGGTGACGAATTTGACAAAATCCCAGGCAATGTCTTGATGCTTGCTGTGGGGTGAAACCGTCAGGCCCCAACCCGAATCAGCCACGAAAACCGGCGTATCGCCCTGAATGGGAGGCAGGATGAAATAATCCCATTCATCCGCGAAGTCCGGGTAATTGGTCTTGCCCAAGGCGATCGCCCAGGAGCCGATGTACCCGATGCCGACCTTGCCCTGGAAGAAGGCGTCAATGACGAAGTTGGTGCTGTCGTTGAAGACTACCGGATCCACCACGCCCGCTTTCACGGCATCCACCATCCATTGCAACTGAGCCCTGGCTTCCGGTGTATTGAAGGTGAAGCCCGTGTGGTCAGCATTCCAGTAGTCGCCACCGCGCTGCTTGATTCCGGCCAGGAAGGAGGCCGAAATGGGATCTGCCGCCACGAAGTCGAAGCCGGCCACGCTCATCATGCCGCTCTCATCCTTTTGCACCAGTTTCAGCGCATCGGCCAGCACATCATCCATCGTCTTCCATTGCGGGGGATAGGTCAGGCCGGCGGCCTCGAATTTGGTTTTGTTGACCAGCACGCCGCCGTACTCGCAGTTGAACTCCTGCGGCATGCCATATAGAACCCCATCAACAATATAACCGCCGATCGGCGCCGCATAGAAGGTCTGCCGGGCCTGCTCGACAGTCATCACCTCGGGCGGCACCGGTGCCAGACGTTCATGATACTGAGCCACCCAGGTGCCGAACAGTTGCAGAATGTCGGCCTCCTCGCCGGCAGGCATGGCGGTTTGCAGGGTTTGAATGTAGAGACCGTATTCGAAGTTCTCCAGTTGAATATCCACGTCGGGGTGAGCGGCTTCATAGGCGGCAATCAAGGCCTCATAGCCAGCATTGAAAGCGTTGTTGGTGTGCACCCACATTCGCAGGACGGTCTTCTCTCCACCGCCAGGCGCTGCTGTCGCCTCACCGGCGGGAGCGGGAGTGGCCGGCTCAGAAGTGGCCGGCTCAGAAGTAGCCGTCTTGCTGCCGCCACAAGCGGCCAACAAGACTACTGCCAGAGCCATCACGAACCATACTTGTTTTTTCATCTCCGTATACTCCTTTCTAACATTGAATAAACATGGGAACGCATCTCATTCCAGCGCAATCATATCCTCGTCAATAGGCATCACCTCCTTCAGTTGAACCACGGCTTCCAGATGATTGGGATGATCTGGGTCCAGTTTTCTGGTCAGGGCGCGTTCCAGAGCAAGTAACTGGCCAGGAGGCAGATACAGGAGATTGCGGATAGCCTCGTCCAGGCCGGATTGGAAAGCGAGATCCGCATTGGCCTCCGCCAGCGCCAGAACGCGACCGCCCAAAGCACGCACGTCCTCCAGTACCGCCATCTCATGTTGACCGTTGACGGTAGAGCGCAGGCCGATGACCAGCGCGGAGGGCGTCACCATACTCTTCGGCCCATGACGGAATTCCAGGAAATGGAAAGGTTCACTGTGCGTGAGAGACATCTCTTTCATCTTCAGGCTGAGTTCAGCGGCCAGGCCGTAGCGCGGCCCCGAGCCGAGCCAGTAGAAACGGTCTATGGACAGATCGCGCCCCAGCTCTGCCGCCAGGGGGAGCGCCTGCTCGATAACTTTGCGCCCGGCGTCGGGCAAGCGTTCCAGCGCCGCGAACAAATCGTCGCGGCCGGCCCACAACGTTGCCAGCGCCACTGTGCCGAGGTAGAGCGTGGAGAAGGCGCGCGTCTGCGCCACTGACTGCTCCTGCCCTGACGGCAAGACGAGGTTCAACGCGCCCATCGTTGCCAGGTGCGCTTGCGGGTAGCAGGAAAGCGTCACGAGTTCGCCCCGTTGTTGAGCGCGAAATGCCTGACAGGCGCGCAACGTCTCCGTCGTCTCGCCGGAACGGGACACCGCGACCAGCAGGGTCGGCTCATCGACATACGAGGCGCGAGGGTAAAGCCAGAGTTCCGAGGCCGGCAAGGCGCGGCCCGGCAGGCCGGTCAGTTCCTGCGTCAGGGTAGCGGCGGCCAGCGCCAGATAGTAGGTTGACCCACACCCGGTAAAGATCACCTGCCGGTAACGACGTGTGGGTGCCAGGGACAGAATATCCCGCCGGGCTCTGGTCAACACGGTTAACGCCGCCGCCCAGGATTCCGGCTGCGAAAGAATTTCCTGTCGAGTAAACTCTCCGTTCATGATGTTCAGCCACCTTTCCCAAGAATGCGTTCTGCATTGCGCCGATAGATTTTTTCCAGCACCTCATCGGGCAGGAAAATGCCATAGGCGTACCAGCGTCCCTGTTGGGGGATTTCGCCCACGTTGTAGTTGAAGTACTCGTCATCGGTTTCCAGGAAGCGATAATACAGGCGATAGGCTTCCGGATCGGGGCCCAAATCGGAGCCGAAGAGGATGCGATCCTGGTATTTCAAGAAAAAGCGCCGGGCGGTGTAGGGCTGGCGGCCCAGTTCGCCCAGCCGCGCGGCAATGTCCACATAGTAGTTGGGACAATCATCCAGCATCTTCCCCACCCAGGCCAGATTCTCGGCATAACCGCCCACGTGCGCGCCGATGAAGGTCGTCTGCGGATGACGCCTGACCAGATTGTAGAAAGCGTTCATGATGTCCATGAAGGGCGGGAAAGGCGGGCTGGTGAAAGCCCAATCGGGATGGGCCATCAGTTCCTCCCAACGTTCGTTATAGCGATCGGGCGGGTCGAAGAAGGCCACCGGGTCAGCGACGTGAATCACCACCGGCAGACGTAACTCCGCTGCTGTCTCCCAGATGGGTATCAAGCGCTCATCATCAACAGCGACTCGCTGTCCCCGCTGATCCTGAACGGTTAGCCCGAAATTCTTCCAGATTTTCAAGCCGCTGGCGCCGCGCGCGGCCTGCTCTCGCAACCTGGCAGCCGCCCAGTCGGGGAACGAGTCCCCTTTGAGCGGCCATTGATTCCAGTCCACGCCGCCAAAGACGCGAAAACGTTCTGGCGCCCGGGCCGCAAAATAATCCAGATGCCGCGCCAGAATTTCTTCACCCCAGCCGCCATCCAGATCCACATAGTGAACAATGCCGGCCTCGTCCAGACGATCGAGCAGTTCAGGGAGAGGACGCCGATCCCAGCCTTCGCCGAACGGCTCGCCAAGGTGATTGTGGGCATCGATCACCGGAAAGCGAGGCCGGGAAATGGGAGTGGCTTTCACCACCAGTTGCGAACGAGGACAAAATTCTTGAAGTAACATGTTCTCTCCAACCTCAGGAAACTCAGGCTATCGTGACCTGAATCCCAAGAGCGCGCAGGGAATCCAGAAAGTCAGCCGGAGCCTGGGAATCTGTCACCAGATGATGAATGGCCGTCAGAGGCGCCAGGAAAGCCGCAGCAACAGTATTCAGTTTGGTATGGTCGGCAACCAGAATTACCTGACGCCCACACTGCAAAATGGCACGGTCGGTCAGGGCTTCCGGCAAATAGTCATTGGTCAGACCATACTCCAGGCTGATCGCGCGCACGCCCAGGATAACTTTGTCCGCGCGCACTTCCGCCAGCGCCTTCTCGGTGATATGGCCAATAAAAGAGAGTTCGCTATCACGCAGGAGACCGCCCAGGACGACTACGGTCAGGTTTGCCTGGCCAGCGAGGGTATTGATGACAGGCAACGAGTTCGTGAGCACGGTCAAACGCTGGCGAGAGCGCAGGGCGCGGGCCACCTGCAAGGTGGTAGTGCCAGAACCCAGGAAGACCGTTTCCCCATCCTGCACCAGCGCCGCCGCAGCACGCCCGATGCGCTCTTTTTCCTCTGCCTGCTCTTCCTGACGCCGCAGGATCGGCGGCTCTGGCGCTGACTGACGCAACAGAATCGCTCCACCATGAACGCGCTGCACTTTACCCTGTTCCGCCAGAGCATCCAGATCACGGCGAGCGGTCGCTTCGCTGATTTGAAAGGTGGCAGTCAAATCAGCCAGGCTGATACGCCCTCGCTCCTCCAGCATACGAAGAATCTGAGCCTGACGGTCTACATTGGTAATGAAAGGCAGGGACATCGTTGCCCTCCGGTAATGTTGCATAAAACATCATTATCAATCATAATCAATCATTATATTAATCAAAATCTTGCAGAATGTCAAGCGTTTTACGTCATAAACTAGCATTTTTTAATCTTCCCGCGACGCAGATCCTCCCGAACGGCAGCAGCCTGACCGGTCCGATGACATACTGACCCAGGGGTAACATCAGCACGGCCCAGCCGCGGCTACTGCCGCCCCGCGGCGCCCCGGGCAGGGAATGGCGTAAAATCTGTTCCATGTTGGCAACTACTCAGCCCTGCAGTAACTACCTGCCATGGCTAATGGAGAACCATCTGCCTCTTGTCATTGCGAGCGTAGCGAAGCAATCTCCCGGCAAGCAAGGGAGATTGCTTCGCCGCCTGCGGCGGCTCGCAATGACAAGGATGGATAGTGGGTAGGTTGTTACGCCCTGCATCAAAACCGTTGTGCATGTCATGGTGAGGAGCGTTCTTTGCGACGAAGCAATCCCCAGGCGGTCAATCTGGCCTGATAAATGGGAGATTGCTTCGCCAGAAAACGGCTCGCAATGACATGGCTGAATAGTGACCCATGTTGATAGTTTTTGATAGCCGTTGCCAGCCCGTCCTGTGTATGATAGGCAAAAATTGTCGAGGAGGTATATCATGAAACGTCCTGACGGGGTGTGGATCACGGCTCTGGTGCTGGGGTGGTTCTTCGATTTCCTGTTCTGGAAACATGCCCCTGGTATCAGTTTTGCCATTTTCGTCGTCTTGTGCCTGGCAGGTGGCTTCCTGTCGCTCGGCTTGCAAGGGGCGCGGCCGGCCTGGCGGGCGCTCCTGCTCCTTCCGCCGTTGTTATTCTTCGCCGCGACCACTTTCTGGCGTCTGGAGCCAATGACCGTATTCCTGGCCGTGGCCTTGACGCTGCTGCTCATGGGCATCCTGGCAGTGACTGTCCGGGGCGGAGGCTGGCTCCGCTACGGCCCGGCCGACTATCTGGTCAGATTTTTGGCATTGATCGGCAGTATGCTGGCGCGGCCGATTGTCTTTCTGGCGACGAGGGAAGCGGACGCGGAGGCCAGTCTGACCGACAGGAAAGCGGGGGCGCATAAGACTCGGAAACAGGCCGGCGCGGTTGTGGGCGGGCTGTTGATCGCCCTGCCGATTCTGGCGATTTTTGCCTCCCTGCTGGCTTCCGCCGATATGATCTTTGCCGATTGGCTGAAAGATTTCGCGACTTTCTTCCACCTGGAGAAATTGCCCGAATACCTCCTGCGCGGCGTCCTGATTGTGAGCGTGGCCTACCTGCTGGCTGGCGTCTTCCTGCATGCCATCCAGAAGAGCAGCGAGGAAAAACGGATCGGCGCCGAAAGGCCGCTCGTGCCGCCTTTCCTGGGTTTCATCCAGGCAACTGTCGTGCTGGGATCAGTGGTGGCGCTCTTCACGGTCTTCGTTGTCATCCAATTCCAGTATTTCTTCGGTGGACAGGCCAACATCCATGAGGCCGGCTACACCTACGCCGAATACGCCCGGCGCGGCTTCGGCGAACTGGTAACTGTGGCCTTCTTCAGCCTGGTGCTCTTCCTTGGCCTGAGCAGCATGGTCAGGCGCGAGGGCAAGACTCAGCGTTGGGTCTTCTCCGGCCTGGGGATGGCCATGGTCGTTCTGGTCGGGGTAATCCTGGTTTCGGCTTTTCAGCGCCTGTTGCTCTACGAGGCGGCGTATGGTTTCTCTCGCCTGCGCATTTACACGCATGTCTTCATGATCTGGCTGGGAATCATCCTGGCGGCGGTGGCCATGCTGGACATGTTGCAACGCCAGCGCCAGGCGGCCCTGACCTTCCTGCTGGCCGCGCTCGGTTTCGCGGCCAGTCTGAGCCTGCTCAACGTGGACGGCTTCATCGTCCGCCAGAACCTGGAGCGCGCCGCGGCCGGCCAGGGCCTGGATGTGGCCTACCTGGCCTCGCTCTCCGATGACGCTGTGCCGGCGCTGGTGGAGGCTTTTCAGTCCGAGGATCTACCGCCGCTGACGCGCGACGCGGCCGGGGCAGTGCTGGTCTGTCGTCTGCAGGTGGCTTCCACGCGCCGTGAGGCGGACTGGCGCGCCTTTCACCTGTCGCGCTGGCAGGCCAAACGCCTCCTGACGCCCCTTCTCGATGACCTGAAAGCCTATCAGGTATTGGATGACAACTGGCCGGTGCGGGTGATTACGCCAGCCAGTGTCCTGTACAAGTGCTCCACCTCCTATTCGGATTGAGCGTCAGCAGCAGAAGCGCGGCCTGTCCCTTTGGATAACGATCCCTGGTTCGCTCCGCGAAGATAACTACTTTGACAATGTTATATTTCGGCATCGTTGTCATGGCGAGGGCGTTCTTTGCCCGAAACAATCCCCTGCTAACTGGGAGACTGCTTACCTTGACTCGCGAGGGGATTGCTTCGGCGGCGCCTCAGGCGAGTCTCGGCGTGGCCTATTGCTGCCTCGCAATGACAGGGGGCAGGTAACTAACGTTGTCAAACTACCTGCCATAAGCAACGAAGAACCCTCTGCCTCTTGTCATTGCGGGCATAGCGCATGTCCCGTCTGCCACGAGCGGAGCGTGGTAGAGCGTAGCGTGGGGAAAGCAATCTCCTGGCAGGTAAGGGGATTGCTTCGCCGCCTATGGCGGCTCGCAATGAAAAGGATGGGTAGTGGGCAGGTAGTTAACCGCGAAGAGCATGAAAACGAGGCGAACACGAGCGCCTGCCGTGTCGTTGCCTTCGGCGAAAACGGCGACTGTGCAGGCTACGCTTTCGCGGGCGGCGGAGGCAGTTCAGACAAAAGATTTTTCCCCATCAGACAATGAAACTTTCTTACTCGTGCAGCGTAGAGCAATCTGTACCGGGACGTTGCTGGAAGCACCTTAACGCGGAACCAGAGAGGCGCCTTCCAGCCAGGTTGGATCATTGTATCTTTATCACAGGAGAAAACACATGAAATCACCTCAATCCAGAATCCTTCTTTTTGCCTGCGTGGCTGCCGTGGTGCTGGTCACGATGAGCTGTGGCGCTCAAGGGACAGCCACGAGCAGGGCTCAGGAAAACAATCCGCAGCAAACCGCTCCCCAGCAAGCCACTCAACCGCCGGCCGAAGCCGCGACTCAACCCGCAGCCGAAGCCGCGACTCAACCCGCGGCCGAAGTCGGCACAGGCGGTAAAAACGTCTCCCAGGGTGATCTGGTCTTCGTTCCTGGTGTGGATTACGTGGACTATACCAATTTCCTGCACATCGTCGGCATCGTTGAGAATCATTCCAACACCACCATCAATTACATTGAAGTGGAAGTGAAACTCTACGACAAGGACGGCAACGAAATGGCAGTGACAGATACCACTGGCGCGGGTGGGCAGTTCCTGAGCGCGGATAACTTGCAGATACCGGCCGGCGGAATTGCTCTGGTATCGCTGGTGCGCGACCTCGAAGGTGTTGCTGGCCAGTACGGGCGTTACGAAGTCGTTAACCTCAAGGCTTTCTCCTCCGACGACACATCCCTGGGTGAAATCAGCCAGCTTGAGGTCACGAAAGACGAAGAAACCTCCCTGAACAGCCATTCCTGGTATAACGTGCGCGGCGTCTTCACCAATAAGGGCAGTGGCATATGCTATGACCCCAAGCCGGTCGTTGCCGGTTACGACGCGAACGGCAAGCTGGTGCTCATTGAGGCCGGTTATCTGGGATCGCTGGACGAAACCATTGACCAGCTCGCTCCCGGCGAAAGCAAGCCTTTCGATTTCCAGGTCAGCGATCCTCAGGTGGGTGAGGACACCTACCTCCAGATTGCCCGCATTGAAGTTGTCGCCAGTTGTGGAAGTGTGTTTCGATAATTGTGCCCTGCTTCCACAACCTCTGTCCCGGTATTTCAGGGGATGCCATCATCTGGCATCCCCTGCGTTATTTCCTGCCCCAAACGGCTGACCGGCGCCATCACGCGCGGATCATCATTCTCTGGACGATTGACCAGCGTGGACACCGGATAGGTTTCCATTTCCTCCGCAGGGTAAGGCCGTAGCAGGGATTGGAGATGCGCCGGCGGCTGTGGCGTCGGCTCCAGCCACAACGGCAGCGCCTCCGGAGCAAGAATGACCGGCATCCGGTCGTGCAAGGGTGCCAGCAATTCATTGGGCCGTGTGGTCACGATAGTTGCCGAGAGCACCTGTGAACCATCCGGCGAGTGCCAGTTCTCCCATAAACCAGCAAAGGCAAAAGGCTGTCCCGATTTGAGACGCACGAAGTAAGGGATTCTATCTTTTCCTACCAGACGCCACTCGAAGAAGCCGCTCGCAAAGACCAGGCAACGCCGGTAGCGACAGGCTGCGCGGAAAGCCGGCTTGACCGCCAGCGTCTCGGCGCGGGCGTTAATCAGGCGTTGCCCGATACGGGGATCGCTGGCCCAGGAGGGAATCAATCCCCACAGGAAAACATCCGCGCGCCGGGTGCCATCATTCGGCAAAACAAGAATGGGCTGGCCCGGAGCAAGGTTATAACGCGGCGTCCATGCCACCGGGAAAGTGAACGCGGGGAAGGCTTGCTGCAGTGCAGCGGCATCCAGTGCCAGCGCAAAACGTCCGCACATGGTTCACCGGCGCACGAAGTGGGAAAGAAAGAACCACAGGTTGGCCGGGCGTTCGGCCAATCGGCGCATCAGGTATGGATACCAGTGGGTGCCATAAGGCACATAGACGCGCAACGGATAGCCCTGGCGCGCCAGTTGCACTTGCAGGTCGCGGCGAATGCCATAGAGCATCTGAAACTCGATGGCTTCTGGAGGCAGGCCAAGACGACGCGCGCAGGCGCAGATAAACCGGAGGCGCGATTCATCGTGTGTACCAAAGGCCGCGCGCGGGGGAATACGACCATCAGGAGAAAGGGACGGCGCCCCGGCCTCCCGCGTCGCTTCCAGCATGAGACAGGCAAGGCGATCGAAGTTCGCGTTCACGTCGGCTTTGCGTGGATAGGCCAGGGCAGGCGGCTCGCGATACGCGCCTTTGACCAGACGAATGAACGCGCCTTCCTCCAGCAATGCCCGCACATCAGCCTCTGCACGGTACAGGTAAGCCTGAATCACCACGCCCAGATGCTCAAAACCAGCCGCCCGTGCACGCCGATACAGATGCAACGTCGAGTCTACACAGGGCGAATCTTCCATGTCAATGCGCACGAAAGTCCGGCTCAGACGCGCCCGCTGCAGAATCCGTTCCAGATTCTCGGCGCACAGCGACTCCCCCAGCGTCAGGCCAATTTGCGTCAGCTTGATCGAAACATTGGCGCGCACCGATTGCGATCCCAGGACATCAAGCAACGTCAGAATGGCTGCGGTCGCCCGTTCGGCATCCGCAACGGTCGTCGTGTGTTCGCCCAAATGGTCGAGCGTCACGTTAAGCCCCGCCGCGTTCAATTCGCCGGTCACGCGCAGCGCGTCGGCCAGTGTCTCGCCAGATACGAAACGCGAGGCCATACGCCAGGCGAACGACCAGCGGGTGACCAGACGCTGCGCCCAGTACGCGCGCGAAAGAGAAATCAGGAAAGCACGCAACATGTTGCCTCCTCAGGCGGTGTGGAGCGAAAATCTCCACTATCACGCTGGCCTGGACAACGATTTGCCGGGCGGCGCGAAGTTCGCGTCGCCCTCATTGTAGCACAAGTTTGTCAGACAGATTCCTGCCCCCGCTACAGGTCGTCCAGAACGCAGCGCCGGTCATATTGCTGTAGCAGGCCGCGCTATGTTATACTTTGGCTCGATTTCCACAACATGGAGGCAAGGTGAGACACCGAAGCAGGTTGTTTTACTTGCGCTGGGTTTCGCTGGCTTTTCTTCTGGGTGCCGTCCTGTTGACTGTCCTGCAGCTGGTGGACTACAGTCGTTTACGCGGCGTTTACCCGGCCACGATGAAGATCGCCGGCGTGCCGGTCGGCGGTCTGAGTCCGCGCGAGGCGGCGGAACGGCTGGCGCAGGTCTATGCGCTGCCGGTCGAACTGCACTACGGCGAGGCTGTGATTCAGATGAGCCCTGTAGAAGCAGGGTTCGAACTGGACCTGGAAAGTATGCTCGCCGCCGCGGACGCGCAGCGAACCGGTCTCTCCTTTTGGGGCGGTTTTTGGGATTACCTGTGGAATCGTCAACCGGCGACGAGCGACGTGCCGTTAGTGGCTTCCTACTCTCCCGAACGCCTGCGCGCGTATCTGCAAAATGAAATCGCGGCGCGTTACGATCAACCGCCAACGCCGGCCAGCATTATCCCCGGCAGCACCGAGTTCACGGCCGGCGCGCCCGGCGTCGCCCTGGATATTGAGCGGGCTGTGATTCTGGTCGGCGATGCCCTGCGCTCCCCGACCACGCGGGTGGTGACCCTGACCACACGCCGTATCCCGCCGGCGCGTCCATCGCCAGACCAATTGCGCCTGATGATACAAACCGTCATTGACCGCAACGGATTCACAGGGGTCGTCGGCCTGTATCTGCTCGATTTGCAAAATGGCGAAGAAGTGCACTTTGCCTACCGCAATGGGGAATATCTGCCTGTTGACCCCGATGTGGCTTTCACTGGGGCGAGTACCATCAAAATCCCCATCATGGTCTCGGTCTTCCGCCACCTTTCCGGCCAGATTGATGATGAGACCGACGCCCTGCTCCATGCTGTCTTCCGCACGTCAGACAATGCCGCCGCCGACGCGCTGATGACCCGGCTGGACAGGGTACGCGGTCCGCTGCTGGTAAGCGATGATATGGCCATTTTGGGGTTGAACAATACCTTCATGGGAGGATTCTTCTGCTCGCCGCAGGCGCCCTGCCCCCTGCTCCAGCGGTTCACCACGCCTGCCAATCAGCGCGCCGATGTCAACACCGACCCGGATATTTATAACCAGACCACCCCTTCCGACATGGGCACCTTGCTGGCAGATATCTACCAGTGTGCACAAAGTGGCGGCGGCGCCTTGATCGCAGCCTTCCCCGGCCAGATTACGCCAGCCGCCTGCCAGCAGATGATCGAGTACCTGAAAGAAGACCGCACCGGAGTCTTGCTGGAGGCCGGCCTGCCCGGTGGAACCGTGCTGGCGCACAAACACGGCTGGCTGACCGGGGGCGATGGTCAGTATCACAACTTCAGCGACGCGGCAATTATCTACACCCCCGGCGGCAATTACGTCCTCTGTCTGTATATCTACGACGCCGCCCCCATTGTCTGGAACAACGCCAACCTGATGTACGCGGAAATCTCCCGCCTCATCTACAACTACTTCAACATTGGCGCGCCATAGGCGACCCGGCCCTGGAATAAAGTGACCCGGCCGGCGTCTGGCGCCGCTCTCGCCGTTCCCTGGCTCCCATGCCCTGCCGCGCGCTCGTTGAGCATTCCTTACGACGCGGATTCGCCCGTTTCCGCCCCCGCCATATCACCCTCTGGTCGGCGGCCATATTGTTGCCAGTGTACCCGTTCGGCCTCATATTGTGTGCGCGGCGGTTTCTCCTCCGCCGGATACCCCACATAGACAATACACAGCGGTATTACCTGGCGCGGCAAGCGCACCACCTCCCTGACCACACGCACAAAGGCTGCCACCGGATACACGCCAATCCAAACCGTTCCCAGGCCCAGTGAGGTCGCGGCCAGAAGGATGTTTTCGGTTGCCGCAGCGCAATCCTGCACCCAGAAGAGCCGCGCCGCCGGATTCTTGCTTCGACGCGGATTGCCGCAGACGACAATCGCCGCTGGCGCATTGCGGTTGCCAAAAACCAGTCTGCGGCGAAACTGCTCCAGTTTGTCGCTCTCCGTCACCACAACGAATTCCCAGGGCCGACAGTTCATGGCCGAAGGCGCGGCCATGGCCGCCTGGAGCAGCAGGTCCAGTTTCCCGGCTTCCACAGGGCGTTCCTGATAGCGTCGAATGCTGCGACGACGAAAAATGGCTTCCAGAGCAGGGGGCAGCGACATGGAGAACAGATAGCAGGATCAGGCAGGGAAGAGGGAGTCCAGCACCTCCGGGCAATACTGACGCACCATCTCACTGCTCAGGCCGTTTTCGCGACAGATGGCCGCGTACAGGTCAGCCGAAGGCCGCTTACGGCGCGCCTGCGAGTCCACGTCAAGTTCCCAGAGGCCGAAACGCTGCGTCCAGCCGCGTTCCCATTCAAAGTTATCCACCAGCGACCAGTGGAAGTAACCCTTCACCGGCCAGTTGAAGTTCACCGCCCGCCAGACCTGATGGACATGCTGCGCCAGATAACGCGGCCGGATACGGTCGCCGGCATCTTCAATACCGTTCTCGGTAATCAGGATGGGCAGGTTGAAACGCGTCGCCCAGCGCAGGGTTGTAAACATGCCCTGCGGGATGTTGGCGTTCATGCCGACTTCAGAGACATCGCTCCCGGGCGGGTAATAACGCCGGCCAAACAGCTCGCCCGGTCGGCGCAAATCGAACGCGACCGTATCCTGGGAATAATAGTTCACCCCGACATAATCCTGCGTTCCTTTGGCTTCTGGAATCCGCACCTTGCCCAGCGGCGAACGTAAAACGCCACTGCGCAGCGCCGAGGGGAAAGTCTCGCTCATAGCGTTATACTGAATATTCCGCACCAGGCGGTCAAGCGGCGACCAGCGACGGGCCGGCACCATCGGGCGATAATGCCAGGCATAGCCAACACGCGCTTCGGGCTGTATCTCATGAATGGCGCGGTAGGCCGCCGCATGTCCACGCGCCATGTTCGCCAGAACAAGAATCGCCTGCTTCAAATTCTTTTTCCCCGGTGGGAAAACGCCGCCAGCATAGCCCATCACCGCGTAGACATTCGGTTCGTTGATGGTACACCACAAGGTGCAATATTCTTGCAGCGCCTCTACCGTCTTACGCACGAATTTTTCAAAGAGGGGGACCACCGCTTCCGTCTCCCAACCGCCGCGCTCGCTCAGCCAGAGAGGGTCGGTAAAATGATGCAGGGTGACCAACGGCGTCATGCCACGCTCGTGTAAGCCGCGCAGCATGGCGCGGTAACGTTCGAGCGCGGCCTCATCCCAGCGATCGGGCGCGGGTTGGATACGACTCCACTCCACCGAAAGGCGGTGCGCGTTCTGCCCGCCCTCGGCGGCGCGGTCAAAGTCTTCCTTCCATCGCCCGCCCCACCAGTCACAGGCCAGCCCAGATTTATGCACCGTATGTCCGCTCTGCTCCCAGGCATACCAGTTATTGTTGGTATTATTGCCCTCCACTTGATGAGCTGCCGTGGCCGTCCCCCACAGAAAACCTTTCGGGAAATGGAACGTCGCTTCAGGCATGGGGTTTCTCCTGTACGAATCTGCCGGTAACGCCTCGACAGGTCACGTCAAGACCACACGCAGTATGACGTCAGGCCCAGCGCGCTCAAACAATTTTCTCAAACTTTTCCGCCGGATAGCCGCAAACCGGGCATTTCCCTTCCACCGGCCCAACATGAGTATAGCCGCAGATCGGGCAGATATAGTACTCGCTTTCAGGAATATCCTGTCCCTTTGCCAGACTCTCCGCCGCCTGCCGATAGAGCACCGCATGAATCTTCTCGACCTCGAGCGCCCAGCGGAAGGAGCGCGCCGCCTGCTTTTCGCCAGCGTTTTCAGCCTCGCTCAACATTGGCGGATACATCGTATTGACTTCATAGTCCTCCCCGCCAATTGCGGTTTGTAAATTTGCGGCGGTTGAGCCAACGCCGCCCATCGCTTTGAGGTGATTGGTAGCATGGACAGTCTCCGCCGCCGCGATGGCCCGAAACAGGCGCGCAATCTGGGGATAGCCTTCCTCCTCCGCTTTTCTGGCAAAAGCCAGATAGCGACGATTGGCCTGGGCTTCGCCCGCGAAAGCCGTTTTCAGATTTTCCAGCGTGGTAGTCATGAGTCTCACTCCTTTCCAGACAGGATTCAGGTGGCTGTAGCCGCTACCTGTTGACCAAATTCCAGCAAGGCTCTAACGATCTCCTGGCTGCGTCCCTCAGCATACAGGCGCAAAACCGGCTCGGTTCCCGAGGGTCGAATCAACAACCAGGAATCATCCGCCAGGATATACTTGACGCCGTCGAGATTGTTGACCTGCCTGACCGTCTCGCCGCCGATGGAGGCAGGCGCCTGCTCAACAAGGTACTGCGTCATCTCACTCTTCGAAACAGGCCGGTTCAGGCGCAGGTCGTTCCGTTCATAAAATGCCGGCCCGACTTCACGCAGGACACTCTCCACCAGTTCATGCAGAGAAGTCTTCCAGGCGGCAATGATTTCTACCAGCAGCAGCCCCATCAGCGGGCCATCGCCTTCCGGAATGTGCCCCTTGCATGAAATTCCACCAGACTCCTCGCCGCCGATCAGCACCTCGTCACGAAGCATATAATCTGCAATATGGTTGAAACCAACCGGCGTCTCATACAGTTTCAGGCCATATTTCTGGCACAGGCGGTCAATCATGCGCGTGGTGGAAACTGTCCGCACCACTGCCCCGCTCCAGCCGCGTTGTTCGACCAGATACCGTAACGCAATGGCAAAGATCAAATGCGGACTGACAAAATTGCCGTGTTCATCAATGGCGCCAATGCGGTCCGCATCGCCATCGGTGGCCAGGCCGAAACTGCCCATCCCCGTACTGACGGCGCCTGCCAGCGCGCCCAGATAACGGCCAATCGGTTCGGGATGGACCCCGCCAAAGCCAGGGTTCATCTCGCCGCGAATCTCACAAATTTCGCAGCCCGTGCCTTGCAGGAAACTGCGGATAACTCCCCGTCCAGAGCCATACATCGGGTCCACCACAAAACGCGGCGGGTTGTCGGCAATCACGTTGGTATTGATCAGCGTCCGCAGATGTTCAAAATAAGCCGGCAAAGGATTGAACCTGACGATCAACCCCTGGCTGCGCGCCTGATCGAAGTCAACCAGATTCGGGCCACGCCCGCGTTCCTCATTGTCATTGAGATAAACCTCCACGCGCCGGCACTGTTCCGGAGAGGCCGAACCCCCGTAGGCCGCTTTCAACTTCACGCCATTGTAGCGCGGCGCGTTGTGGGAGGCGGTAATCATCACCCCAGCCGCCGCGTTGAGGTGCCTGACGGCATACGAAATTGCCGGTGTAGGGGCGTCGGCCTGCGCCAGATGGACGGTAAAGCCATTGGCTGCGAGCACACGTGCCGCTTCCTGAGCATAGCGATCCGAAAGAAAACGGGTATCAAAGCCGACCACCATTTTACGGGGATCAGCCGTTGCGCGGTGGCCGTTACTCCGGTCCCATTGCTCCGAAGCCACAGCATCTGCAATAGCCTGCGTCAGCATGCGCAGATTGCTGAACGTGAAGGTGTCCGAGATAACCGCGCGCCAGCCATCGGTGCCAAAGTGAATGGACATACTCAACTCCTGCCAAAGGGGTATGGTCAGTAAAGGCAACGCCAGGGAGAGAAGCAGCCAGCCCTGGCAATCGCGAGCATTGTTATCTGGATAGAGTTGTCTGCGTCGCTATCTTATCCGTCTCTACGGCCGCAAAACCGGCCTCAAGCGCTTTCATGTTGACTGCTTCTGTACCGCGCGGTGCGCGTCGCTTCACCGCCGTCTCCAGCGCCGGGCGCGAGACAAGTCCCGTCAGGGCGGTCACTGCTCCCAGGGCCACGATGTTCGCCGCAATCGCCCGACCGCTCGCTGCAAAAGCCAGGCGGGTCAGCGGCAGACGCACCACCCGCCGGTCATCCTGCATCAGGTCAACCTCCTCATCGGTGAGAATCAAACCATCTTCCCGCACCCCGGCGGCGAACTTATGGAGGGCCTCCTGACTCAAAGCAATCAACACATCGGCCTGCAAGACTTGTGGATAGTCCACCTCATGGGTGGAGATCACAACGTCCGCGACGCTGGCGCCGCCACGCGCTTCCGGGCCGTAGTTCTGTACCTGAACAACGGCCCTGCCATCCAACAGGGCGGCCTCCGCCAGAATCATTCCAGCAAGAATGACTCCCTGGCCACCGGTGCCGGCCAGGCGAACTTCAACGCGCTCATCCGGCAATCGCATTCTCGCCCACTCCTGTCAAAGATGCCACCAGACCGGCATATGCCTGCGTATATTCCGGTCGCTCGCGATTGATGAAAACACCGCGCACAATTCGTGTTTCCGTGGCCTTTTTCTCGGGTGGAAGAGCATCGTAGGCCACTTTGGAGATGGAATTTTCTTTCAGAGCCCGCATCATATCCGCCGCGCTGCCCAGATTGTTCAATCGCCCATACCCTACATGGCAGTAACTGACCGCCTCGACAAGGCTAAAGCCATTTTTGGCGATGGCCTCGGTCAGATATTTGTCCAGTTCCAGCGCATGATACACGGTGCTGCGGGCAACGTAGGTGGCGCCGGCGGCAATCGCCAGTTCACAAACCGGAAACGGCGGTTCAATATTCCCATAGGGGGCGGTAGTCGCCAGCGCGCCCAGGGGTGTGGTCGGACTGTATTGACCGCCGGTCATCCCATAGGTAGCGTTATTGACCACCAGGGCCGTCAGACCGATATTACGGCGGGCCGCATGGATGAAGTGATTGCCGCCAATCGCCAGCGCATCGCCATCGCCCATGATGACAATAACTTTCAGATCGGGGCGAGCAATTTTCAAGCCGGTGGCAAAAGCCAACGCCCGTCCATGGGTGGTATGCAATGTATTGAAATCCAGATAGACTGGCATGCGCGCCGTGCAACCAATGCCGGAAACCAGCGCGACCTGGTCGTTTTTCAGCCCAAGATGGTCAATGGCGCGGATCAGCGCGCCCATCACCACCCCCAGGCCACAGCCGGCGCACCAGATCGTAGGAAACTTTTTGTTCTTGCGTAATTTCTGGAGGGTCTCGCTACGCTCAAACCAGTTCTCTGCTGGCAGGTGCGCCTCGTGCTCTTCCAGAGTGGCCGCCTCCAGGATGACGTTTTTATCCATTGTCTTCCTCCAGCGCTGCCAGAATCACCGAGGGCAGGATCATCTCGCCATCGGCGCGCGTGACGCGTCGCACCTTCTTGCGCCCAACGACGCGTTCCACCTCCAGCGCCAGCTGGCCCAGATTCATTTCCGGCACAACCACGCGCCGAATGTCCTCACAGAGCCGCTCCACTTCCTCCTCCGGAAACGGCCAGATTGTCAACGGGGTGATCATGCTCACTTTGCGGCCAGCCGCGCGTGCCTGCCGCAACGCATGGCGGGCGCTGCGCGCCGCGGCGCCGTAGGCGATCAGCATCACCTCGGCGCCCGGCTGGATATCGGTTTCCAGCATCACGATATCTTCCCGATGACGTTCCAGTTTCGTGTGCACACGCTCCAGCCAGGGATTAATCTCATCGAGGCGCTGCGTAGGGAAACCGCGCTCATCATGGAACAGGCCGGTGATGTGATAGCGATAGCCCAGGCCAAAACTAATCAGCGGCGGAACACCATCAGGGGTATTGCGATAAGGAAAGTACTCCCCTTCCACGCGTTGCTGACGATAATCAGTCACCGCGACGGAGCGCCAGTCAGGTAATTCTACCGCTTCGCGCATATGGCCGATGACCGCATCGGTCAGCAAGACGACCGGCGTGCGGTATTTTTCGGATAAATCGAAGGCGCGGACGGTCAGGTCGAATGCCTGGCGCACCGAAACCGGGCACAATACGATTATGGGATGATCGCCATGAGTGCCCCAACGCGCTTGCATCACATCGCCCTGCGATGGCGCCGTGGGCTGTCCGGTCGAGGGCCCCAGCCGTTGTACATCTACAATGACACAGGGGATTTCCGCCATCGCGGCATAGCCGATATTTTCTTGCATGAGCGAGAAGCCCGGTCCGCTGGTCGCCGTCATCGCGCGCATTCCTCCTATGGAAGCGCCAATGACCGCGGCGATGCTGGCAATTTCATCCTCCATCTGGATAAACTTACCCCCCACTTTGGGCAATTCACGCGCCAGAAATTCCGCAATTTCGCTGGAGGGGGTAATAGGATATCCCGCGTAGAACCGGCACCCTCCTGCCAGCGCCCCCCAGCCAATGGCTTCATTACCCTGCATTAAAACTCTGGCCATAGCCTTCGTCCCTCACTCCAGTTTCCTGACCACTATGGCCAGGTCAGGGCAATGGGTATCGCAAAAATGGCAGGCAGTACAGTTTTCAGGATGCGCCACGCGTGGATAGTCATCCAGCGGACCCATTTCAAAGACTTTCGTGGGGCAAAACTCTACACAGATATGGCATCCTTTGCACCAGGTGGCGTAAACGGTTACTTCCCCGCGCGGCTTGTGCCGCGCCTGAAGCGAATGTTCCTGCTCCCGAACCGGAGCAACCATTGAAGTGACCATACAGGACTCTCTTGACCCGGAAGCCTGTCCCAACAGTGCGGCGCACAGCACCTTGTTTTTCACCGTCGTGGACAGGGAGAAAAGTGTCATCAATAGACTTTATCGGAAACAGGACACGGCTACACCCGGATAAACACGGCTCTGATTCCAACGCCAGCCGATCCTGTCATCTCGCCCTTGTTTCCAATGCAGTCTACTTGCTCATTTGTCCTACATTGTACTCCAGGAGCAACTGTCATGACTAGTGCAGGGTTTCCAGAATCGTCATGACGTTTCACCTGCCTCCGCATCCTGTCCGGACAGGCCAGAAGGCCAGGCGGACAGGCCAGAAGGCTTGTCCTACAATCATTGAACCGTTGCCGCAGGATAGCCTTTCCAGGCCATCAGCGGGAAGCGAAATCTAACCGGAGTGGTTCCAGATGGCGCCAGCCACAAGATTACGGATTCACGGTCTCTCCGACAAGCGCAATGTCAGGTCGAGACGTTCTTCGCCGCGCAGGACGGTGAGGACAATGGTATCGCCCGGCGACTTGTGGGTGAACAGATAACGGATCAGATCGTCGTAGGAAAGGATGGGGCGGCCATCGGCAGCAATGATTAAATCGCCGCCAGCGTTGACATCTTTTATCTCTGTTGGCGTCTTTCCAGCACGCACGCCGGCGCGATCAGCCGGACTGCCCGGCACGACCTTGATCACGTACGCGCCAGTGTACGCCTTCAACCCCAGAATCTCCACTTCGCGCAGGCTGAGATCGTCAATGGCAGAAATGCCCATATAGGGGTAGGCATAATATCCCCGTTCAATCAAAACCGGCACTACCCGTTTGACCATATTGACCGAGACGGCGAATCCGATGCCGGAATTTACCGCCTCGCCCTCGAGGGTATAGCCTTCGGTGCGAATGGCGCGATTGACTCCGATTACCTCGCCATTCAGGTTGAGCAAGGGGCCGCCGGAATTGCCGGGATTGAGCGCGGCATCGGTCTGAATAATATCGCCCGCGACGAACGTGCCACCGCCCGGCGCCTCTTTCATCGAAGGCAGGGTGCGCCCCAGCGCCGAGACGATACCGACCGTCATGGTGCCGCGCAATCCAAAGGGATTGCCAATGGCTACTACCGTCTGCCCAACTTTCAATTGTTCCGAATCGCCCAACGGCAGAGGACGGAGTTCAGACGACGGTACAGAGACACGAACGACAGCCAGATCCGAATCCTTATCAACACCAATGACCTCGCCGTCAACCTTCAGCCCTGAAGGGAAATCCACCTCCACTTCGCTGGCATCCTGCACGACGTGATAATTGGTGACAATGTGGCCCTCCGCATCGTACACCCAGCCGCTGCCCAGCGCATCGCGGCCATCCTGACCAAAGGCGCGAATGGCAACCACCGAGGGCGACACTTGCTCGTACAAATCCACCAGGGCCTCTTCCCGGTCGCGGAACGTGGTCGCCAGCGACGTCGCGCCAGAATCGGGCGCAGGAGTAACCGTAAAGGTAGCGGTAGCCGTCGCGGTGGCCGTCGCGGTCGGGAAAAGCACAGGCTGCCATGGGATGGTCAGCCGGCAGGCGATTAACGTCAAAGCAAGAACCAGCCAGAATATCGCTCGTCGTGGTTTCATCGGCTCACCTCCATCCTATGCTGCCCGGCGCGCTTCTTCCAGCAGCGCGCGTTGACGCGCACTGAGCTGCCGGGGGATTTGCACTTTCACGCGCACATACAAATCGCCTTTGCGCTGAGGCTCCTTCAGTCGCGGCATACCCCGGCCGGCCAGGCGGAATAACTGCTCGGGCTGGGTACCCGGAGGAATGGTCAGGAGGAGGCGGCCATCGGGAGTCTGGACCTCCGCCTCTCCACCCAGGAGAGCAGTGAAGACGTCCACGGTAGCCTGCGTGTAAAGGTCATCCCCCTGGCGCTCAAAGAGGGGATCATCCATAACCTGAACGACCAGATACACATCGCCCGGCTGACCATTCGGGCCTGCCGGCCCCACCCCGCGCAGGCGGATTTTCGTGCCAGTGTGTGCCCCCGGTGGGATACTGACTTCAATGCGACGCCCGCCGCTTTCCAGATAGCGTTTCGTGCCATGATAGGCCTCGCGCAAACTGATCGTAATGGGTTGTTCGTAGCGCGGCGTGACCGAGCGGCCGGCGCGGCGTCCGCCGACCGGAACGCCCATCCCGCCGAAAATGGCGCGGAAGAAATCGGAGAACATACCTTCGCCGAAGAGGTCTTCCAGGTCCACCGCGCCGGGCTGGGTCCAGGCGCTCCAGTCGAAATCGCCAGGCGCGCCGGATTGCGCCCAACGGGAGTACGACTCGCCCAGTTGATCATAGCGAGCGCGCTTCTGTGGATCGCTGAGTACCTGATAGGCCTCGTTGATTTCTTTGAAACGTTCTTCCGCCTGCTTGTTGCCCGGATTTCGATCCGGATGATACTGCAAAGCCAGTTTGCGGTAAGCGCTCTTGATTTCATCCAGGCTGGCATTGCGGCTGACACCAAGTATCTTATAGTAATCTTTGTATTCCATGGATTTTCCCTGTACCCATACAGAACCTTACCGCCGGTAGGCCGCTGGCAAAAAGCACCGCGACCAGCGGCAGATTCCTGTCTGTCTCAATTCTAAACGGCTTATCTGGAAAGTCAAGCACTGCTGGCCATCTCTAACAGAACTCTAACGCGTCGGATGTCATCAGGGAGAGTGTCCACGCAAAAGTTGTCGTACGAATGTTGCTCTGTTGCCAACATTCTCCACGTATGTCACGGCGAGCGAAGCGCATGTCCCGCCTGCCACGAGCGGAGCGTGGTGGAGCGTACGTGGAGCGTACTGAGTAGTTACACTTGCAAAATCACAGGGTTTTCGTATGGCGTGCAACAACTTTTGAATGCACACTCAGGAAGCGCGATCGTTGACGCCTGACGGCAGACATGATAGAATGCACGCCGTTCGGGCGTGTAGCTCAACGGTAGAGCAGTGGCCTTTTAAGCCATTGGCTGAGGGTTCGAGCCCCTCCACGCTCATCTTATTTTATGGTATCATCAGCCAGCAGGCGCAGGCTTGCGGCAAAATTTTGGTTTCAAGGAGAAGCCGTATCAGTACCAACGAATTTCGAGTCAACGAGTCCATCCGCGCGGCAGAGGTACGGGTCATTGGCCCAACGGGTGAGAATCTGGGCGTCATGCCGGTACGGGAGGCGCTGCGCGTTGCGCGCGAAGCCGAACTCGACCTGGTTGAGGTCGCGCCAACGGCCAATCCGCCGGTATGCCGGGTGATGGACTTCGGCAAGTTCCTTTACGAACGCGAAAAGAAAGAGCGCCAGGCGCGCAAGGCGCAGACCAAAATCGAAGTCAAGGGGCTGCGGTTGCACCTCAAAACTCACGAAGGTCATCGCGCCTACAAGGTAGATGATGCGCGCCGCTGGCTGCAGCAGGGTAAGAAGGTCTGCGTGACGATACGCCTGCGCGGTCGTGAGATCACCTACCCGGAACTTGCGCTGGAAGACCTGAAAGAAATTGCCCGTTCGCTGGCAGACATCAGCACGGTGGAACAACCGCCGGCGATGGAAGGACGCAGCATGACCATGACCCTGGCCCCGCTCAAGGGCGGCGCGAAGAAACGCACCGTGGCGTCAGCAGCCCAGAGCGAAAGCGAACCAGCATGAAGCGGGCGGGAGTTTTCCCGCCTGATTTTTCTCGAAAGGAGTGTGATCACAGTGCCCCGTAAACAACGTGAAGGAAAATACAAACTGAAGACCCACAAAGCCACCTCCAAGCGCTTTGGCGTCACCGGCTCCGGGAAAGTCGTGCGCACAAAAGGCGGCAAGGCGCACCTGCGCCGTAAATCATCCAAACGGGTGAAGGCCCTCTTCGCAGAAATGATCCCCGTGCAGGGACGGGGGATCGTCAAACGCATTCGGCGCCTCGCGCCCTATATGAAACCCTAATCTTTTCTACAGCGACTGCCGGGTGTACGCAACTGGATGACAGAGGCCAGAATCTCTGCGCCGACGCCCGGGAGTACGCAGGAGGTTAACTATGCCCCGTGTCAAAGGCGGCCCGAAAGGCCACTTACGTCATAAAAAAGTCCTGAAGTTCACCAAAGGGCAACGTGGTGCCAAGCATCTGCTCTTCAAACGCGCCAACGAGGCCATGTTGAAGAGCCTGTGGTATGCCACGCGCGACCGACGCTTGCGCAAACGCGACCTGCGGCGGCTGTGGATTGCCCGCATCAATGCCGCGGCGCGGCTCAACGGCACCACCTATAGTCGTCTGATCGCGATGATGAAAAAGGCCCGAATCACCCTCAATCGCAAAATGCTGGCCGATCTGGCCGTGCGCGATCCACAGGCCTTTGCTGCTGTGGTGGCGCAGGCACGCAAAGCCTGACCGGCGACGCAACCCGCTAACGGGCGACCAGACAATGGCCGCCCGTTTTTTTCTATCAGTCCGCATTGGTAACTACCTACCGTGGCTAATGGAGAACCCTCTGCCTCTTGTCATTGCGGGCGTAGCGCATGTCCCGAGCGCAGCGTGGGGAAAGCAATCTCCCGGCGAGCAAGGGGATTGCTTCGCCGCCTGCGGCGGCTCGCAATGACAAGGATGGATAGTGGGTAGGTTGTTACAAAGCATCTTCAAAGGTTCCTTTCATCGTCCTTGTCTCCTGTGCCAGTTCCAGGATATTCCAGCACGAGAATCTGACAAACTTCACGAGCCGCGCACCCATCGCGTGCGGAGTGGGCAGAGCAGGCGCAGCGCGTCTGCCTGGAGTGCACGCACTGTCGTCATCCCGATGAACAAGCCATTGACATTGAGCCCTTCAGGTCGAACAACACCCGTCTGCTCCGTAAGGGCACAACCTGCAGTCTGGATTCCGCGAGACAAGACGCTCCTGCCTGCAAGTACCCTTTCCGCTTCTGGCAAGGTGCGAACGAACTGCCGCGCTCTATGATCTTACAACACAATGGCAGGCAAGAAGCAACTTGCTTTTTTATCAAAGCGATTATACAATCATTACAGTTACCGGAGGAGGTAGTATGAAACAAGACCGTTTCCTTATCGGCATTCTGGCCTTTATTGCGGCTCTGATAGTCATTTCACTGGTGCTCTTTTTCACCCGTCAACAACCGCTCGAATATGGCGCCGAAGATACACCGGCCGGCGTGGTGCGCAATTACGTGATTGCCATCCAGCGCGGCGATTACGTGCGCGCCTACGGTTACCTGGCCGACCAGCAAAAGAAGCCCTCCTACACCCAGTTCGAGCAGCTTTTCCTGAGCAATCCCCAAAGTCTCAGCGCGACCGGTATCCGCCTGGGGCAGACGACGCAGAGCGGTTCACAGGCCTGGGTAGAGGTAACAGTTTTCTATGGAACAGGCGGGCCTTTCGGGAATAGCAGTGGGGATAGCGTTGAAAAAGCCTCTCTGGTTCAGCAAGATGGCCACTGGAAAATTACCCACATGCCTTACCCGTACTGGAGTTGGGATTGGTATCAGGAAGTAGAGGCGCTGCCAGGCGGGGATTGAGTCGATCCGCCCCGAAAGAAAAAAAGGAGTTCCCATGCGCACTGTTCGGCGTGTATATCTATATCTGGTCGCCTTCATCAGTCTGGAAGTGGTAGTGTGGGGATTAATCGGGCTGACGCGCGAGGCGGTAGATACCTCAACCCTCGGCGGTGGAGTAGAACGCCTAGCGATGGCGTTGGCGCTGCTTCTGGTCGGCGTGCCGACCTTTGGCGTTCACTGGTGGCTGGCGCAAAGCCTGGCGCGACGTGACGAGGAGGAACGCGCCGCCTCCACGCGCGCGTTGTTCCTGTATGGGGTGTTGATCGCCACACTGTTCCCTTGCGTTCAAAATGTGCTCGCCCTGCTAATGCGTCTGCTCCTGACCCTGACCCAATTGTCACCCCAGCTGGCCTGGATCGGCGGACGGCAAAACTGGAGCGACAATCTCATCGCGCTGGCGATGAATGCGCCGATAGCCGCCTATTTCTGGACTGTCTTGCAGGCAGACTGGAAAGCCGTTTCCGCGACGCGCATGTTCGCCGATATGCGCCGCCTCTCGCGCTATGTCTGGATGCTTTATGGCCTGATTCTGCTCATCATCGGCGTGCAACACTTGCTTCGTTTCGCCCTGATGTTACCCCACGACGCGCTGACTTACTGGCCTGTCTTGAGCGGCGGAGTCAACGGGCTGGCGTTGACGCTCGTGGGAACGGCAGTATGGCTGTACCACTGGTGGATCATTCAACGTTCCCTCGGCGACGAAGCCGAACAGCAGTCCTTGTTGCGGCTGGCGCTCCTGTATCTGCTCTCCCTGATCGGCGTGAGCAGCGTGCTGGTCTCTGGCGCCATTGTGCTGCATACGCTGCTGCGCATCCTGCTGGGCGAGGCAACCACCCTCGCCGCCTTTCTGGACAAAATCGCCACACCGCTCTCTGTCGTCGTAGCCCTGAGCGGCATGTGGGGCTACTACGGAAACGTGCTGGCGCGCACGCTAAAAGAAGTCCCCGATGCGCCCCAGCGCGCTGCCATGCGGCGATTGTACTTCTACATTCTGGCTGCCGCCGGCCTGACGGCCACCTTGATCGGCCTGAACCAGCTGCTGCAGTTTACCATCAACGCGTTGTGGACGGAGCTCAGCGGCCCTGTCAGCGCGTTGCGCACCGACCTGGCCGCCGCGCTGGCCACGCTGCTGGTGTCGCTCCCGCTCTGGGGGCTGACCTGGTTCCCCATGCAACGCGAAGCGCTGCGCCCCGGCGAGGCAGGCGACCATGCCCGCCGTTCGTTGATTCGCAAAGTCTATCTCTACCTGACGCTGCTGAGCGGTGTGATTGGTGGGATGGTGGCTGCCGGCACCCTGCTGTATAACCTCCTTCTGGCAGTTCTCGGACAGCCTCCCGCGAATCTAACCCTGGCCCTGCTGGATAACGTTCGGCTGCTCTTCCTGTTCGCTCTGGTGGGAATTTATCACGGCCTGGCATTGCGCGGCGATGGCAAACTGGCGGCCGCGGCTCTGGCTGAAAAACATCGTGCTTTTCCCGTCTTGATTCTCGATGCAGAGGGCGGCTTTGCCCAGGCCCTGGTCACGGCCATACAACGTCAGGCCCCGGCTTTGCCGCTGACCATTGCCTCGCCGACCAGCGAAGTTCCGCCCACGTCCCCCATTCAGGCGGTTATTCTGCCGGCAGACCAGACCTTAACCCTGCCGGAGCTCTGGCGGCAATGGCTGGTTGAATTTCCCGGCTATTGTCTGTTGGTGCCTTACACGCGCGGGAAATGGCTGTGGTCCGCTGGCGCTTACACGTCCGAGACGCTGATACAACAGACCGCGCTGATCCTGCGCCACCTGGCCGAAGGACGGCCATTGCGACCGCGCGGTATCTCTTCCGCCTGGCTGATTGGCCTCAGCGTGCTGGGAATCCTGTTCCTGCTGCAACTTCTGGTAGGCATCGTGAGCGCAGGATTGAGCCTGCTGTTTAGCCACTGATATCTCTTCTCGATTTTGCCTTCTCAGAATATACTTGACCCCGGAGAGGACTTGACAATGAAAGTAACGGTACTACAAGAAAATCTGGCCCATGGTCTTGGCATTGTTGCACGCGCCGTCTCGCCGCGCACCACCCTGCCGGTGCTTTCCAACGTGCTGATCGCTACCGACGAAGGGCGATTGCGCCTTTCCGCCACCAATCTGGAACTGGGCATTACCTGTTGGATTGGCGCCAAAGTCGAGGAAGAAGGCTCAACGACAGCGCCGGCGCGTACCTTTTCCGATCTGGTCAGCACGTTGCCGTCCGGGCCGGTTAGTTTGAGCCTGGATGTCGCTACCCAGACTCTGAACGTGCGCTGTGGCACCTCGAACACCGACATCAAGTGTATTGACGCTCAGGAGTTTCCGCCGTTGCCGGTGGCCGAAGCGGACGAGGCGATTCTGCTCAAAGTGACCGATTTCAAGGAGATGGTGCAGCAGGTTGCTTTTGCGGCCTCTCAGGATGAGGCCCGTCCGGTGTTGATGGGCGTGCTGGTGACGGTCGAAAACGATCAGATCGTCATGGCCGCTGCAGATGGTTTCCGCCTCTCCGAACGCCGGGCAACTCTCTCCCAGCCCGCGCCCCGGCCGGTCAACGTGATTATCCCGGCGCGCGCGCTGAATGAACTGGCGCGCATTGCCGGCGACGGCGAGGAAAACGTCGCCATGATGCTCCCGAAAGGGCGCGGCCAGGTCATCTTTCGCCTGAAAGACGTTGAGGTAGTCTCACAGTTGATTGACGGCACCTACCCCGATTACAAACAGATCATCCCGCGCGCCTGTAAATCGCGCACCATCCTGCCCACGCTGGCAATGCTCAAAGCCTGCAAACAGGCCGAAATCTTCGCGCGCGAAGGTTCGAACGTAGCGCGGCTCAACATCAAGTCGGCTGGCGAAGCGGAACCGGGCGAGGTGGAAATCTCGGCCCATGCCGAGGAAACCGGCTCCAACGAGACCGTGGTCGCGGCGACGGTCGAGGGCCAGGGCCTGCTCATTGCGTTCAACGTGCGCTTCCTGCGCGAGGTGCTGGAAGTCATCAAGACGCCTAACGTGGCCCTGGAGACAACCGCGCCGAATGCCCCCGGCGTTATCCGTCCCGTAGGCGATGATAGTTTCGTCCACGTGATTATGCCCATGCATCTCGGCTAAAGGCCGGCCTGCTGATACCACGCGTCAGGCATCCCCTGACGCGTTTTGTTCTCCAACCCGGTATGCGCCCTGGCAGGCGGTTTGAGGCCGCCGCGCGCTTACAGTTAGCCGGCTGTCCCAGGCGGACACGGCTCTGTTCTCGCTTCGGACTTCGCCCATGACTCTCCCGCCGCCTTCTGAGGATCGCGTTCTCAGCATTTACCTGACGCTCAATCAGTACCCTATCTTGAGCGCGCGCATTCGAGCGCGCATGCGCGAGGAAATTTTCGGGCGCGGCATCATCACCCCCGAAGCGTTTGAAGAGGAAGTGCGCCAAAAGGCGATCGAATCGCAGAAACGCGAGGGGTTACAGGCCCCCTATTTCGAGGAGCCGGCAGCCATTTGGGAAATGCGGCTGGAGCGCATTCGCGCCTACCTGACCGACTTCTACTTCGCCTACAACCTGCCCTACGAGGAATTCGAGGCAATCGTTCGCCAGGCGATCAGCGAACGCAGCCACGAACGACCGGATTTAATCACCTTCAACCCCGAACTGGCACCACAGGATATGCTTTTCGCGCAGGCGGAAGCCATCGAGGCCATGCCGGCCAAAGAGCGCGCGCGTTACGAAGCGCGTTTGCAGGAAATCAAGGCGGTGCTGATTCGCACCATGATCAGCGACCAGCTGGCCTATATCAACCTCGCCCGTCGCTGGTTCAAAGTGGCAGATTTGAAAGAGATTCGCAACCGCAAAATCGGGCAGGGCAAAATTGGCGGAAAGGCAGCCGGCATGTTGCTGGCAGCGCGCATCCTCCAGGAAGTGGGCGGCGAAGAACTCCGTCAGTGCCTGCGCCTCCCCGTCTCCTACTACATCGGCAGCGACGTGTTATATTCCTTTATGTCGCTCAACCGCCTGCTGCGGTGGGGCGATCAGAAATACAAGCCCGAGGAACAGATCCGCGCCGAATATCCTGTGCTGCGGCGAGAGTTCGCCGCCGGACGCCTGCCCGATGACATCCTGGCCACGCTCAAGGTGGTGCTCGAGGAATGCGGGCGGCGGCCATTGATTGTGCGCTCCTCCAGCCTGCTCGAAGATAACTTCGGCACGTCGTTCGCCGGCAAGTATGAGAGTTTCTTTCTACCCAATCAGGGCACGCTGGAGGAAAACCTCAAGGCGCTCAGTAAGGCCATCGCCCTGATCTACGCCAGTGGTCTGAATCCGGATGTTCTGCTCTACCGCCGCCAGAAGGGCCTGATAGACTATGACGAACGGCTGGCTATCCTGCTCCAGATCGTGGAAGGTGAGCCCTTCGGATCGTATCACCTGCCCCACGCCGCCGGCGTGGCCTTCAGCCGCAATCTCTACCGCTGGTCGCCCCAGATTCGCAAGGAAGACGGCTTCGTGCGTCTGGTTTGGGGATTGGGCACGCGCGCTGTGGAACAGACCGGCAACGATTTCCCGCGTCTGGTGGCGCTCAGTCATCCGACCCTTTACCCCGCCGATTCGGTCAAGGCTATTCGCCATTACTCGCAACAATATGTTGATTTGATTGATCTGGCCGAGAACAAATTCAGAACCCTGCCGGTACACGCCGTGTTGAATGGCCGCTATCCGCCGGCGCGCTACATCGCTCAGGTTGAAGAAGAGGGCTACCTGGCCAGTCTGCGCTCCGCCCTCGTGGACAGTAAACGGCTGGTAATCACCTTTGACGAACTGCTGCGCCGCACACCATTCGCCGAGCGAATGCGCACGATGCTCAAACTGCTCGAAACCCACTATCAAACGCCCGTGGACGTCGAATTCACCCTTCACATTCATGAATCAGAAGGGAACGCTCCACGCCTCACGATTACCCTGCTGCAATGCCGTCCGCAGAGCCATTTCAGCGACGAGGGCGAAGTGACTCTGCCCGACGACCTGCCCGCAGCGGACATGATTTTTGCCACTTCGCGCATGGTGCCGCGCGGCACTGTCTCAAACATTCGCTACGTGTTGTTCGTAACCGAGGCTTACTTTGCCCTGGGAAGCGCAGCTGAACGTGCCCAGCTGCGTCGCGCCATTGGCGAAATCAACGCCAGAATGACCAAAAACGCTTTCCTCTGCGTCGGACCAGGTCGCTGGGGCACAGCCACCCCTGAACTCGGAGTCCATGTAGGGTATGGCGATATTTACAACACCTGCGCCCTGGTTGAACTTTCCGGGAAGGCCATCGGCACCTCGCCGGAGCCATCGTTCGGCACACATTTCTTTCAGGATTTGATGGAGGCGCGTATCTTCCCGCTGGCCATCTGCCTGCAAGACCGGGAAGCCGTTTTTAACCACGCCTTTTTCTACGAGACCCCCAACCGTGTGCTGGAATTCACGACGGTGGACGAAAAAATTCAGGCCTGCCTGCGCCTGATCGCCGTGGCCGATTTTCGACCGGCGCATCATCTCAAACTGGTGATGAACGACGACCTTGGTCGCGCCGTGGCGTATCTCGAAGCCGACGCCCTCGACGCCGGATCGAACGAAAGGCGAGGTTGAAGAACGAGGCGGGGAAAGCAATTCCCCGCCTCGTGGTTCCTCGTTGCCTCAGCTCAGGGCAGGCGAGCGTTAGCGTAACGTCGCGCCACTTCATCCCAGTTGACCACATTCCACCAGTTGGTCACGTATTCGGCGCGGCGGTTTTGATACTTCAGGTAATAGGCATGTTCCCAAACGTCCAGCGTCAGGAGAGGAATCCAGCCCTCCGAAAAAGGAGAATCCTGATTGGGGGTGGAAATCACCGCCAGGCCCGAGTCGTTCTTAACCAGCCAGGCCCAACCGGAGCCGAAACGGCCATTCGCGGCCTTCTCGAACTCGGTCTTGAAGTTTTCGAAGGAGCCAAAGGCCGCCTCGATGGCTCTGGCCAGTTCTCCGGTCGGCGCGCCGCCGGCATTCGGGGCCATAATTTCCCAAAAAAGGGTGTGGTTCCAGGCTCCACCACCGTGATTGCGGACAGCGGTGCGGATATCTTCCGGCACAGTGTTCAAATCCCGCAGCAAGGCCTCCAGGGGGCGAGAGGCCAGTTCCGGGTGTTTTTCAATGGCTGCGTTGAGATTATTGACATAGGCCGCGTGATGCTTGTCGTGATGCAATTGCATGGTCTGGGCATCAATGTACGGCTCAAGAGCATCATAGGCATAGGGCAGAGGGGGTAAGGTGTAGTAAGACATGGGTAATTCTCCTTTTTTATTTTTGTGTCTGGTGATTCGATGACAGAACGCCGAAAAAGTTACAATTTTTATCTTAATTATACAAAATAATCTCCCGTTTGTCTACCCTCTGCAGGCGCCGACCTGACAGACAGGGATGCAAAAGGCCTTCCCGCTCGCGGCCATTCTGGAAAAGGCGAGCGACCGTTCAAGGGCCGCTCGCCTTCCTTCTCGGAAACGTTCAGATCGAGAAATCTTCTTCGTGCCAGAGACCCGTTTCTGGTGGGCGGATGCGCGGCGCGTCGGCAGGATGGGCCTGGAGCCGTTCCTCGAGTGCCTCGACGCGCTTCAACAGTGACTGCAACGAGACGCCGACAGGATCGGGCAAGGCGGTGTGATTCAAGTCTGGCGCGTCGCTGGGACGGTGAGGCCGGCTGCGGGCAATGTTTTGCCCCGGCACGCCCACGACGACGGCGTTCGGCGGCACCGGCTTGACGACGACGGCATTGGCGCCAATACGGGTATCGGCGCCAACCGTGATTGCGCCCAGGACTTTCGCACCCGCGCCGATCACCACGCGGTCGCCAATCGTCGGATGTCGCTTGCCCTTATTCAGGCTGGTGCCTCCCAGGGTCACGCCGTGATAGAGGGTAACATCCTCCCCGATTTCGGTTGTTTCACCGATGACCACTCCCATGCCATGATCAATGAACAGGCCGGGCCCGATGGTCGCGCCGGGATGAATCTCGATGCCGGTCAGGCCACGCACGAGGTGAGAAATCCAGCGTCCGAGCAATTTCAGGCCATGCGTCCAGCACCAGTGGGCCAGGCGATACCCCCAGAGGGCATGTAAGCCAGGGTAGCACAACACGACCTCCAGGGCATTGCGCGCTGCCGGATCGCGTTCCAGCACCGCGCGAATATCGCGCCGCAACGTCGCGAAAAGTCCTCTTCTGGTTCTGGCCGTTGATTCCAGGGGTAAAACTTCTGTTGCCACAGTCACCTCCGCTAATCTGCCAGGTCCTGATAGAGGGCGGTGCTCAGGTAACGCTCGCCAAAGGAGGGGATGATGACAACGATCAATTTGCCAGCATTCTCGGGCCGGGCGGCTACCTGCAAGGCGGCCCAGGTCGCGGCGCCGGAGGAAATGCCGACCAGCAGGCCCTCTTCACGCGCCATCCGCCGCGCGGTAGCCATGGCATCCTCGTCAGTGACACGAATCACCTCATCGTAGATGCTGGTATTGAGCACCTCCGGGATGAAACCGGCGCCAATGCCCTGGATCTTGTGCGTCCCTTTTTGCCCGCCCGAAAGCACAGGCGAAGCCGCTGGCTCGACGGCGATGGCGCGGAAGGTCGGCTTGCGTGCTTTGATGACCTCGCCGACGCCGGTAATCGTGCCGCCGGTGCCGACGCCGGCAACCAGGATGTCCACCCGGCCGTCGGTATCGCGCCAGATTTCCTCCGCCGTTGTCTTGCGGTGAATTTCCGGGTTGGCCGGGTTTTTGAATTGCTGGGGCATGAAATAACGTGGGTCCGAGGCAACGAGTTCTTCCGCTTTGCGGATCGCGCCAGCCATGCCTTCGCTGCCGGGCGTCAGAATCAGTTCGGCGCCGTAGGCGCGCAACAGCATCCGCCGCTCACGGCTCATCGTGTCGGGCATGGTCAGCACGCACTTGTATCCTCGCGCGGCGCAGACCATGGCCAGGGCAATGCCCGTATTGCCGCTGGTAGGTTCAACAATGATGGTATCCGGCCCGATGAGACCGGCGCGCTCGGCCGCGTCAATCATCGCCACGCCAATCCGATCTTTGACGCTGTGCGCCGGGTTGAAGAATTCCAGTTTGGCGACCACCTCAGCAGCCAGTCCGGCAGTTACCCGATTCAGGCGTACCAGAGGGGTATTCCCAATGAGTTCCGTTACGTTAGAAGCGATTTTCATGGTAAGGTCTCCTTGTAAATGACACTCAAACCAGCCGACAGGAAAACAAAAAGGACGGCGCTGCGCGCCTGGCGAACGAAAAGGTTGTTCGCGGGGTCGCGCCTGCCGTCCTGCGGTCGTCGGCTGGATTCTGGCTATTTACCGAGGCGGAGGCTGCGCACCCCGCCTCAGACACATGCAGAGAAACATTCTATCGCTCCGAATATTTATGATTATTTTGATGATTATTATATATTGTTTCCCGTCCCTGTCAAGAGGCCGCGTGGGTGAAACTGTCCGCCGGAGACAGGCCTATGCCGTGAGCCAGCCTGTAGAAGCGGGGACGGGCTGGCCGGAAAGCCTGTCCGACGAGCCTCCGCCGGCCTTTCCAGACTATCATCCGATTTGCCCCCCGTCGTTGCTCATCGCCCTGGCGGACGCAGAGTATAATACAATATATACTCCCCTTATGGGGGCGGTAGTGTTACGTCGTCTGTCGCTGGAGGTGACATGGTGCCTGATTTCCTGCAAGAGGCCCGAGAACTTTTCCCCTACATGCAATCCCTGCGGCGTGATTTTCATCGCCATCCTGAACTCGGTTTTCAAGAAGTCCGCACGGCCGGCATCGTGGCACGCGAACTGCTGGAGATGGGGCTGGAAGTACAGACCGGCGTCGCCGGGACGGGGGTGGTAGCGCTGTTGCGCGGCAAGAGGCCGGGCCGGGTAGTGCTGGCACGAGCAGACATGGATGCCTTACCCATCAACGAAGAAAGTGGCGCGGCGTATGCCTCGCAGACGCCGGGGGTGATGCACGCCTGCGGGCATGACGGGCACACAGCGATTCTCCTCTCCGTAGCCCGTCTGCTCCAGGCCCACCGCGACGAACTGGCAGGCACGGTCAAGTTCGTCTTCCAGCCGGCGGAGGAGGGCATGGGCGGCGCCGTGCGCATGATCGAAGATGGCGTGCTGGAAAACCCGCCGGTAGAGGCCGCTCTGGCGTTGCACTTATGGAACGAACGGCCATTGGGCTGGCTGGGCATCCCGCATGGGCCGGCTCTGGCCGGCGCAGAGATTTTCAAAATTAAAGTGCGTGGTAAAGGCGGTCACGGCGCCGCGCCGCACCGCAGCATGGACCCCATTCTGGCAGCCAGTCAGATGGTCGTCGCCCTGCAAAGCATCGTCGCCCGTAACATCGAACCGCTCAAGGCGGCTGTGGTCAGTGTCTGTACCATCCATGGCGGCGAGGCGTTCAACGTCATTCCCCAGGAGGTAGAACTGAGCGGCACCATTCGCACCTTCGAGCCAGAGGTCCACGAAAAGGTGCTGGAGCGCTTCGAGGTCATCGTCTATGGCCTGGCGGAGACCCTGGGATGCCAGGCCGAACTGGACCTGAAACGGGTCGCGCCGGCGGTCATCAACCACGCTGATCTGGCCGCGCGCTGGCAGGCGCTGGCGCGACAAATGTTCCCGGAGGCGGAGGTGGACGGCAACAACTACGTCTCCATGGGGTCAGAAGACATGGCCTTCTTCTTCGAACGTGTGCCGGGTTGCTTTGCCTTTGTCGGTTCGGCGAATCACGCCAAAGGCCTGGATGCCGGCCATCATCATCCGCGTTTTGATTTTGATGAAGAGGCATTGCCGCGCGCGGCCGCGTTGCTGGCAGCGGCTGTATTCGAGTTTACCCAATGAGATAAGGACAAATCCATGCCTCGCACACCCTTCCTGCGCCGCCCTCTGGAAGTAGCCCTGCTCAATCTGAATGGTTTAGGGCTGGGCTTTCTGTATGCAGGTCGTTGGATTCGCTTCGTCCTGTATGCGTTGCTGGACAGCCTGATCCTGATGGTAGCCTTCTGCACCAAAGCGCATCGTCTGCCCTGGCTGTGGGCGACTCTTTTCCTTCTCTGGCCGCTGTGGCAGGCCTTTGATGGCTGGCTGGCCACCGGGTGGCATAACCGCCGTTACCCACAAGTGGTCATTCCCTGGCGCTGGCCGGCCATTCTGGCTGGCGTCCTCGCTTTGGGCCTGGTTTCCGTTGGAACCATCGGTTACGGCCTGGCAGGAGAATGGGTGTATCGTCAGGGGATGGCGGCTTTTCAACACTCCGCCTGGGCACAGGCAGAACGCCGTTTGGAAGCCTTCACGACCTATTTCACCGTGACGCTGAATCCCCATCTGCGTCAGGCAGAACAGAAAATCGCCGAGTGCCGGATACTGCAACAAGCGGAGCGACTGAGTGAGCAAGGCAATTACGGCGCGGCGATTGCCTCCTATCAGGAGCATCAGGCGCGTTTCGGCGCGAGCGAGGCCGCCTCCTACGTCAACGAACGCGTTGCCGAAAACTATCGTTTGTGGGCGCTGGAATTGCTGCACGAAGATCAGTATGAACAGGCCCTGGAGAAATATCGCTTGATTCAGGAGAAATACCCTGCGACAGAAAGCGGCGCGCGGGTGGAACAAGATCTGGCCCAGGCCTATGTTCGCTGGGGCGATTATTTGCTCCAGCAAGAAGCGTATGAGGAGGCGATTGAGAAGTATCGCCGCGTCATGGCAGACTATCCGGATACGGATGCCGCCGGCCAGGCCCCGCTGGCGCTGGCCCGGGCCTATCTGGCCTGGGGCCGCGCGCTGGATGCCGACGGCGATTTTCTTGCCGCGCTGGACAGGTTTCAACAGGCTCAAACGGAGACGCAGGATGCTTCCATCGTGGAGGCGGCCCGACAGCAATACGAATCTGCCCTCTACCACCTGAGCCGCGACCCGGGCAGACAAGGCTGGAGCGTGATGGACAGTGCTCTCTATCACGCCTGCCAGGGACAGCCAGCCGATTCGCCGGCGATTGGCTATCAGGTGAACGAGACAGGCCATGTCCGCCTTTGTCATGATGAGGATACGCCCGCCTATGCCCTGCCCTTCGACCTGCAGGCCGAGTATCCGGCGCATTTCCTCTACGTGGTCAGAATCACCAGCGGCAGTTCGCGAGGCAGAGATTGCGGCTGGTATCGGGACAATCGCACCGGCGAGCGTCTGCGCCTGTACCTCGACCGTCCCTGGTGGCGGGTTGAACTCATCAGCACGCTGAGCGGCGTGGTTGTCACCAGCAAGAAATTCGAGGGTCGAACTTCATATTCGTACTGTCCGTCCACCTACACCTACAGTTCTGCTCAAGTCACGGCGGGCGAGATCCACGACGAAGGCGAGCCGCCGGACGAAGCCGCCGTCAGCCGCTGGCTGCGGGAAACGGTCGCCAGACTTGCGACAACGCCGTAAGGAGCAATCTTGTTGCGCGTTACGCCATCTCTCTGGCTGGATGAAAAGGAACTGGACTTTTCCTTCCTCCGCGCCGGCGGCCCTGGAGGGCAGAACGTGAACAAAGTCGCGACCGGTGTGGAGTTACGCTTTGATGTGCGTCACTCGGCGACGCTGCCGGCATACGTCAAAACGCGCCTTATGCGGCTGGCAGGACGCCGGTTGACACAAGACGGTGTGCTGCTTCTTCGCGCCACGCGTTACCGGACACAGGAACAGAACCGCGCCGACGCTGTGCGCCGCTTGCTGACTTTACTGCGCCGGGCCGTTCTGGAACCCCCGCCGCGCCGGCCCACGCTTCCCCCCACGACAGCCCGAACGAGACGGCTGGCAGCGAAAAAACGCCGGGCTGAGATCAAACGTTTGCGGCAGCAGCGCCGTTTCGACGAGTAAAGAGTAAAATGCCCGATTCTCATGATGAACGAGACCAAAACGGCTTCGTTTCGTTTTCACGGTGCGCTGAATGATTTTCTGCGTTCCTCTCAGCGTGAACAGGCTATTCCGCTCTCCTTTCGCGAACACCAGACCGTCAAGCATTTGATTGAGGCGCTGGGCGTACCCCATGTGGAACTGGGGCCGGTCAACGTGAACGGCGCGGAGGTGGGGCTGGAGTATCAGGTGCAGGATGGAGATGCGATTGAGGTTTATCCCATTGCCTGCGGCTGTCCGCTGGAGCCGCGTTTTTTGCTGGACAACCATCTGGGGAGGCTGGCCGCGCATTTGCGCATGCTCGGTTTCGATACCCTCTATCGCAATGACTACGAAGATGCCCAACTCGCGGCCATTCTGGAACAGGACCGTCGCATTTTGCTGACGCGCGATCGCCGCCTGCTCATGCGCAAGGTGGTCCAATACGGCTACTGTTTGCGGTCGCTGGAACCGCTGGAACAATTGCGCGAGGTTATCCGTCGCTTTGACCTGTTGCCCCGAATCCGTCCCTTTCGCCGCTGTCTGCGCTGTAACGCGCCCCTGGAGCCGGTCAGCAAGCAAGAGGTCTGGCCGCGTTTGCTCCCTTTGACGCGTAAATACTACGATGAGTTTCATCTTTGCCGTTCCTGCAATCAGATTTACTGGAAAGGATCGCACTACGAACGGATGCAGGCGTTGATCGCCTCCTTGCAAACCGAGCTGCAGGAGTCGGAGCGCGGCTGACACAAGGCCGGCGCGCCTGGAAAATATGCTATCCTGCTGGTAACTACCTCGACAATGTTAGATTACCTGTCCCTTGTCATTGCGAGGCGGCGATAGGGCCACGCCGAGGCTCGCCCGAGGCGCCGCCGAAGCAATCTCTTTGCGAGCCTCAAGGTAAG
>Ga0078972_1001859_pt1 | contig 74577 bp, 93 predicted proteins | sample YelNatPaOPGAMG01_FD_67568 | JGI IMG/M metagenome (GOLD analysis project Ga0078972, IMG submission 67568) | Hot spring thermophilic microbial communities from Obsidian Pool, Yellowstone National Park, USA - OP-RAMG-01 (SPADES assembly) (version 2) | ecosystem: Environmental > Aquatic > Thermal... | reverse complement strand
ACTGGCCGTCATCCCCCCCCCCTTTTCCTTCCTTCCCCCCCCCCCCCCTTTTCTTCTTTTTTCCCCCCCCAAAAAAAAAAAAAAAAAAAAAAAAAAATAAACACAAGGACAGCCCGACCTCCCTCTGTATTTATTCTCTATAGAGAATAAATACAGAGGGAGGTCGGGCTGACGACGAGCGCTGCAAAGCGCTCGTCGTTGAGTGGAGTTTGGAAAGTTTTGGAGAGAGATTTTTGGGGAGACTGAGGAGGATAGGGAGATTCCCTCTGGAGGGAGGGTGGGTAGGGAAAGGAAAACTCCGCCCCGAGATGTTTCTCATGAGAAATTTCTCATGTTCTGAGAAGGAGAAGGGGGGAAGGGGGAAGGGGGGGGTGGGGAAGAGAGCGCGCCCGGCCGGGGCACCGCCGGCTCCTTCTCGTCTGGGGGTGATCCGAAGGTAGGTTCAGTTCCGGCGGTGCCCCTCAAGCCATTCCTTGATCTCTCGGAGGGAGAAGAGGACCTTCCTGCCGATCTTATAATACGGCAGACGCCCCGTCCGCATCAAGGTGTTGACCTGAGATTTGCTCAAGCGGAGCATCCGGCACACCTCGTCCTTGGTGAGGAGGGTGTCATCGAAGATGTGCTGGTACCGATCGTCGTCTGCGGTCATACTCGTCTTCCTCCAGGATGTTGACGATCTCGAATTCGTGTTCTCTCTGACAGGCTCTGAGCCGCTTCCTGGAGTGGTTCTCAAGAGTCGGATGATGGAGGTCCATGAAGTCCACGACGAGGAGGTTGGCCTTGTGTGGGGCCTTCCGTACACCTCGGCCAATCCTCTGGAGGGTTTTGATGACGCTCTCACCCCCTCCAGCCATGACGATGGTGTCGATCTCGGGGATATCGATGCCCTCATCGAAGATCGGGGAGGAGATGATCACTGGAGTCTTCCCCTCCTTGAACTCCTTGATGGTCTCAAGGAGCTCCGTTTTGGCTGTGGCACTCCAGAGGAAGACCGCCGGGATGCCTGAGGTTTTGAACCTTGCCAGGAGCTCCTGACCGTGCTGGACCTCCTTCACCATGACCAGGATGTTCTTCTTCCCCTTGCTGAGGAGTGTCTGGACGGTCCTGGTGATGAGGTCGTTGCGGTAGTCGTTGTACACGATCCCCTTCTCGTAGATCTCTCGCCAGTCGTAGAGGAAGAGGTGCTCGCTGTTGGGGAAGGCCTGTTCCCTGGGTACGGGGATGAAGATGATGGTGGGTCTGGCCAGGATGTCCTTCTTGATGAGGTCTGAAGACGTGGTCTTGTGGACGACCTCTCCCAGGAGCCCTACGGTGATCAGGGAGGATCCATCGCTCCGGTCAAGGGGAGTCCCGGATAGCCCAAAGCGGTAGAAGGCATTGGGCATGGCCTTCAGCACTTTGAAGTAGCTGTTGTTGGAGACGTGGTGGGCTTCATCCACGATGACGAGCTCGACGGACTTCAGGTACTCCTTGAGGGCCTCCAGGTTCCTCCAGAGCGACTGGATCGAGGCAACGGTGATGTCCCCCCACTGGTAGGATCCATTCCCGAAGACGGCCACAGGGCACCCTAAGCGGTCGGATATTCGCTGCGCAGACTGCAGAAGGAGGGTTCGGAGGTGGACGATGAAGAGGGTCTTCACCTGGAGACAGGCGATGATGCCACAGGCGACTTCCGTCTTCCCTGAACCGGTGCTCATGTCGAGGAGTCCCCGTTCGGAAGCGATGGCCTCAGCAATGGCCATCTTCTGGTAGTCCCTCAGGGTGATGCCGTTGAGGGAGAGGGACTTCAGCCGGTTCAGAGCCTCCTCAGTGCTGACCGGTTGGTGCCTCCGGTCATCCAGGGTGACCTCAAATCCGTGGCTTTGGAGGATCTCGAGGACCCTGAAGAGAAGGCCGGTGAGGAAAGTCCGGTAGCGAGGGTTGTAGAGGTAGATGCGCCCATCCCAGGTCCCGTTCTGATAGGACGGTGTGTACTGGTAACCCTTTGGCCTGAAGGAGAGTTGCTCCAGGATCTGGGCGTTGAGGTACTCTTGGATTTTCGGGTGGGTTTCAGGATCGTAGACGATCTGGCTGGTGACATTGTCGACAACGATCTTGGCTCTGGTAATCTTCCTTCACCTCCTGAGAATATTGTAGCACTTCTGTGAACATTGTCAAGCATTTTTGTCTTTGAGCAATTGCATTTTCAACCAGGTTGTGGTACAATCCCTCTGGGCAACCTGAATTTTCCAGAGGCTGGGTTGCCGAGGGGAGGTTTCTTATGAAGGCATCTACAGACCGTCTGGATTACTATACCCGGTGTTGCGACTTCTTCGGGTTCACAGAGTACCCTTTCCACACGTCGCCCAATCCCAGGTACCTGTACTTCACGGATCAGTACCGGACGGCCTACCGGAGGGCGATCTACAGCATCGACTCCGGGAGTGCCTTTGCGGCCATCTGGGGTTCGATGGGGCTTGGGAAGACGTCTCTGGCCTACTACCTCATCCACAACATCCCCGAAATTCGCCCTCACTGGGAGGTGCACTTCATCGAGAGCGCCGGGTCGTTTGGGTCGTTCCTTGATGTGTACCGGAGGATCATCACGGCCTTTGGGAAGGAAGCCCATCGGAACATGGCGGAGAACGATCAAACGCTCAAGGAGATCCTCTACCGCAAAGCCGAGCAGGGCATCCGTCCAGTCTTCATCATCGATGAGCTCCAGGAGGCTCCCCTTCAGGCCTTGAGGGCTCTCAGGATCATCTCGAACATCGAAACCCCATCGACGAAGCTCATCCAGTTCATCCTCTTGGGGAGTGAGGAGGTCTTCCGCAAGTTCGACCGTATTCCGGCCTTCCGGGATCGTCTGGTCTTCCCCACCTCGCTTTCCCCCTTCGACTTCCAGGACATGGTCAAGATGATCCGGTTCCGTCTGGGCCTTGCGGGGCACGATGGCCTCCTCTTCACCGAGGCGCAACTTGAGGACATTTTCCTGCACAGCCTCGGCGTCCCAAGGTATGCCATCCTCATCTGCTCCAACGCCCTCCAGGTTGCTCTCGATAAGGGGCAGAGGGAGATCACTGATGCTATTGTTCAGCAGGCCATTGAGCACTTCGAGAAAGAGGCAGGGGTTGGTCTATGGGGAGGAGAAAGAGGACCAAAGAAGCGAAGAAGCCTGTGACGTATGAGATGCTCTATGAGGTTGGGAGGAGGTTCTATCCTCACTACTACGAGGTTGTTGTTCCTCCTGAGGAGGCCTTAGGGATCCAGGAGGTTCCTCCTGAGCTTCCCAAGGAGGCGGAGCCGGTTGCTCCTGGGTTGTACCCCTTCAAGAGGATTTCTGTCCTTGAGCCTTCCTACTATGCCCTGAAGTTCATCGCCCTCATGAGAGGTGTGGCGATCTACGAGGCGATGGACCTCATGGTCAGGGAGTTCATTGCCAACCACAGAGATGAGATTAAAGACACTCTTCGCTTGTCCAAGGTGAGATGAGCCGGTTTGGAAAGAATCGATGAAAATTTTTTTTTCTGGGGTATTGACAAACGGTATTTTCTGGATATAATCACGCTTGAGAATTGTGAAAAACGGAGGTAGTAGGTCATGGGAGTAGATGGGGAGACAAGAGGACTGTTCTACAGGGAGGTGGAGATCAGTGATCCTGTTCCCCTTAGTGAGTACGAGCTCAAGTGGATCACCCCGAAGGTGTACGATCGGTACCTCAACCTCTGTGAGCGGTTCGTCCAGCTCCAGCGGGAGGTGCAGGAGTCCGGGATTGTGGACTTTGTGCAGTTTGACCCTCTGAACCTCGAGGAGGAAGTGGCGAAGCACCCTTCAGCCATGTACTATGTGGTGAGCCTCATGGTGAAGGCGAAGTTCCTCCAGTCCCTCTTCGAGCACCTCCTCGATGTGATCCAGGCCAAGCTCGACGCGATGTACCGGGCAATGTCTGAAGAGGGTGGCAATAAGGTCACTGAGGCGAAGGTTCGGTCGATGGTCGTGGGGCATCCCCTGTACGACGATGTGCAGGTGAGGCAACTGGCGGTGGGGTACCTTGTTGGGCGGATCAGCGCGGTCAGGGATGCGTTGAGCAGCAAGAAAGAGATGATCATCACGTATGCTGTGAATTTGAGGGATGAGCGAGAGATTGAGGTTTTGGGCATGAAGAAAGGAGAGATGGCTGGTGTTTGAGTACCCGTATAAGCTTGATGTGGCGAAGCTTCTCGGTGAAGGTTCGAAGTACAAGTACATGTTCCTCCGGGATGGGGAGAACATCTTGCGGTTCCTCCCTCCCTGGAGTTCGGATCGCATGGCTCTCTATGAGACCTGGGTGCACTACGTGGGTCGGAAGTTCTTCTACTGCCCAAGGTACGTGGCGAAATTACCTTGTCCAATTTGCGAATATGTAGAATCAAGAGGTGGACGGCAAGCAGCGGTCACTGACAGCCAGATTCGGTCACTCCTTGTGAAGCAGCGGTACCTGGCCAATGTGGTGGATTTGAATCGTCCTGAGGCGGGGGTGCGGATCCTGATGTACCCCAGGACGGTCCATCTGGCGCTCCTTGACCTTGTCCGGGACGATGACGACTTCGGAGACTTCACCGATTGGCAGAATGGCTACCCGATCAAGATCACGAGGACCCAGAGCGGTGGGGCAAGGCATATGCGCCAGTACGCCGTGTACCCCATGACCGGCAAGCGCGGTCCAGTGGAGGAGCGGTACCTCAAGGAGCTGTACAACCTCTTCGAGGTCACGAAGGTCAGGCCCTACAATGAGCTCAAGGAGATCCTTGAGAACTTCCTCCTCACCAGTTCTGATGCTCCATTCCCCGATGATGGTGGCCCAACAGAGAAAGCCGTCGTCGACGCGGTGGAAGCTCCGGTGCGGCGTCCTGTTGCCGGTGTTGATGTCCGAAGTAGCCTCGATTTTGACCCTGTCGAGGTCATTGAGGACTTTGCTCAGTAGTGGTGATGGCGATGAACGGCGATTTCCTCCAGAAGGTGATCAAGAGCATCAGGGAAATCGATGAGGATCTCGTCCAGCTCCCTGAGGATCTTGCCGATACGCCGACGAGGTACTACGTCTCCACGCAGATCCCTACGCTGGATCTGGCCATTGGCCGTCCTGGGGTCCCCTCTGGGAAGGTGACGCTCTTCTACGGCAGCGAGGGACATGGGAAGAGCACTGTTGCGTACCACCTCCTTGCCGAAGCGCAGAAGTCTGGTGGAGTTGCCGTTCTCCTCGATACAGAGTTCGCCTATGACCCGGAGAGGGCCAGGCGAATCGGTATTGAGAATTCCTCTCTCATCCTCGTCCATCCCACGACGATTGAGGAGGCCTTTGAGGTCATTGAGAAGGTCATCCAGAGTGTCAGGGAAGAGAGCACAGCGCCCCTCGTTATCGTCTGGGATTCCCTCGCAGCCACACCGGCGAATACGGAGCTTGAGAAGAAGGACAGGTTCTACGACCTCCAGCCTGGGCAGCAGGCGAAGGTTCTCTCCTCGGCCATGCGGAAGATCATCAGGCAGGTGGCGGTGAACGACGTGGTGCTCCTCCTTGTGAACCAGGTTCGGGAGAACGTCGGAGTCCTGTACGGACCGAAGGAGATCATGCCTGGAGGTCGGGCTATCAAGTTCTACGCGTCCCTCATTGTGCGGATTCGCCGGGATGGGTTCGTGGAGGAGGATGGGCGGAGGGTGGGTATCGCCTGTGTGGCGGAAGTGGAGAAGAACAAGGTTTCTGCCCCCTTCAAGGAGGCTCGGTTCATCATTGACTTCCAGAACGGTGTGGACATCCCCCATGCGTACCTCCTTGCGGCGGTTGACCTTGGTCTGGTGAGCCGGAGTGGGGGATGGTACACCTTTGCAGGGGATCTCCAGAGCTTCGGGTCGAAGAAGTTCCGGGAGTCCGATTGGCGAGAGCTCTTCAGTCCTGAAGTCAAGGACGCTATCGATGCACGTCTCCGAGGAGGTTGTTCCAATGCAGGTTGTTGATCTCATTACCTGGACTGACGATCCGTACAGCGTCGTGTACTTTGCTGGAAAGGTGTGTGCGCACAGGGATATGACGTTTGATCAGGCGAAATCGGCACCGGTAGAGGAGAAAGAGGCCTTCATCAGGAAACTCATCGCCATGGGCCATGAGAGCGTGCTGGAACACGTCACCTTCACCTTCTACATCAAGGATGTCTCAAGGGTCATGACCCATCAGCTCGTCAGGCACCGGATAGCCTCGTACTCCCAGTTGTCGCACCGCCGGGAGGATAAGGGGATGTCCTTCGTGATTCCCGATTCAGTGCTTGAGCTCCCTGAGGATCAGCAGAAGACCATTAAGCAGTATCTGTTTACATCGTCCATGCTTTACAATTCTTTACTCAAAGCAGGAGTGCCCGCTGAGGATGCCAGGTACTTCCTCCCTCAGGCCTTGACCACGAACATCGTCGTCACCATGAATGCGCGGAGCCTCCGGAACTTCTTGTGGTTGAGGCTCAGTGAGGATGCTGCGTGGGAAATCCGGGAGGTGGCTTCGCAGATGTACAACCTCGTGCGTGCCATTGCTCCAGTATTCGTGGAGGATCTCTATGTGGAGGGGGAGACGGTATGAAGACCGAGGCGGTGACCGTCCTCCACATGACGGAGCCAGAATTTCCCTCACTCCCCATGAGTGAGAATGCTCGGAGAATCCTCACCTCTCGGTACCTCAATGTGGGGGAGGCGACCTGGGAGGATGTGTGTCGGAGGGTTTCCAGATTCCTTGCCTCGAGCATGATCCTCTATGCCTCGTATGACCTTGAGGATATCAGGGAGTTCGAAACTCGGCTCTACAATGCCCTCCGGGCCAGGGTCTTCATCTTCAACTCTCCCTGTCTGTTCAACGCCGGGCTTGGCATCCCTCCGGACCTCCTCTACAGGGATCCGGAGGCCATGACCATGGAGCACTATGCGGCGGTGTACCGCCTGCGGAATTCCCACCACAACCTCTCGGCGTGCTTCGTCATCCCAGTGGAGAACTCCATTGCTGGGATCTACGAAGCCCTGAAGCGCGCCGCCATCATCAGTAAGGTAGGGGGTGGGGTAGGGTACGACTTCTCCCTCCTCTCGCAGGAGGGCCGTCCTCTGGACTCTGGTGTTGGCGTAGCCTCAGGCCCCCTCTCCTTCATGGAGCTCTTCAATGCCTCAGCCAATGCCATCCTCCAGGGTGGAAGGAGGCGGGCGGCACAGATTGGGGTCCTTCGGGTTGACCACCCGGACATCCTGAAGTTCATCTCCAGCAAGGTAGGGAGCGATCGGTTCTCCTTCTTCAACATCTCCGTCATGGTCACGGAGGAGTTCATGAAGGCTGTGGAGCATGGGGAAGGGTTCCAGCTCCTCGATCCGGTGACGAGGGAACCGGTGGCAGTGGTTGATGCTCGGGGTCTCTTTGAGGAGATTGTGGCCTCGGCCTGGGCCTGCGGGGATCCTGGACTCCTCTTCTTCGAGAGCATCAACAGGGATCGGTACCGGGAGGAGTACATCACCGCCTGTAACCCCTGTGGGGAACTCCCCCTGTACCCGAATATGTCCTGTAACCTTGGGCACATCAACCTCTCGGCATTGGTGGAGAATGGGCGGATCAACTTCGATACCCTCGAGTACCTCGTGAACCTTGGGGTGATGGCCCTCAACAGGGTCATCGATGCCGCCTGGTTCCCCGATGAACACATCGCCAAGGAGACCCGACGATACCGTCCCATCGGCCTGGGAGTCATGGGATTTGCCCACCTCCTCTTCAAACTCGGCATTCGCTATGGCTCGGAGGAATGCTTGGACCTCATTGACACCTTAGGTTCGGCGCTTCGGGACGCTAGCATTCAGGCTTCCATGAACCTGGCCCTCCTTGAGGGGGCATACCCAGCCTTCCAGGATGGCGACCACGCTGTCCTCAAGTACTCTGGAGTTCTCCGGCGGTTCATGGAGCAGAACGGCATCTCTCAAGAAGAAATCCTCAAGACGGGTCTCAGGAACTGTACGTGGAACACCATTGCGCCAACGGGGACCTGCTCGCTCCTCTGCGATACGTCTTCAGGGATTGAGCCGGTCTTTGCGCTGGTGCACAGGCGAATGTACCTCGACCGTGGGGTGGAGACGTACCTGGATGTCCTTGACCCCCTCTATGAGGAGTGGCTGAAGAACCATCCCGGGATGCCCAAGCCTGAGTACTTCGTCGATGCCTTCGATGTGTCACCTAAAGAGCACGTCATGGTCCAGGCCCGCTGGCAGCAGTACATTTCCAATGGCGTTTCGAAGACGATCAACCTCCCGAATACGGCGACGGAAGAGGACATCAGGGAAGTGTACCTTCTGGCGTATAAGATGGGGTGTAAAGGGGTGACGGTGTTCCGTGATGGATGCAAGGGACAACAAGTCCTCTATCGAGGAGATTCGAAACAGGCTCATACCGCTGGAGGTCCAGCTGACGAAGGAAGTGCAGATGGTCCTCGGCGAGGAGTATCGAGTACTGGTCCAGATTGTGCGAACTGTGCCTATAGAAACCGAACCGTCGGTCCAACGCCAAGACCAAGGACCACTCGAGGGTTCACCACCGAATACGACGTTGCCTGTGGAACCCTCTACATCACCCTGAACACGGATGCTGAGGGGAACCCTCTGGAGACGTTCCTGGCAACAGGGAAGGGAGGAGTGTGCCGGGCGAACACCGAGGCCATCTCCAGGCTGGTTTCCGTCATCCTCCGCTCGAAGATCCCCTACGAGGTCATCACGAAGCAGCTGAAGGGCATCAGGTGTCCAGTGTGCCTGGCCCAGGGGAAAGAGGTGACCTCCTGTCCCGATGCCCTGGCCAGGGTCCTCCAGGAGTACCAGAAGTACCTCCATGAGGTCTTTCCCTCTACCAAGGAAGTGTCTGTGTCAGATTGTCCTTCTGCGGAGGAAGGGCCGAGGTGTCCGAACTGCGGTGGATTGGTGGCCACAGCGGAAGGGTGTTTCGTGTGTCTCGATTGTGGGTACAGTAAGTGCTCTTGAGAAGGCATCACGGAGGGATAGCCATGGCAGGGGTTGGAGAGATTGCCTGTGTCTGTGATTGGTGTGGTCGAGAAGTTCCCTATAGCCATCTCCGGTGCTTTGGCCGGGACCTGTGGCTGTGTCCAGAGTGCTACGCTACGGTCACAGGGGACAGTGTTGTGGTTGAGGAAGATGATGGGTACCAGGACTGAGGGAGGGTAGGGTATGGACGTCCATCTGGTGATCCCCTCTGGTTCTTGTGGGTTGATTGAGCGGGATTTGTGGGTGCTCTCTGCGATAATCAACACCTTGGGTCTGGGAGGGACGGATGGTGGGGCTTTAGGGGGCTTGCACGACTCCGGGGCCCAGTTCAACTGTGAGGTTTTCATGATGCATCCCCATTGCTGGTGTGGACGACAGGACTGTCCTTGGTGTTGTCGCTGCACCTGTCCGGAGAGCACCCTCCACTATTCGGGGGAAGAGAGGGGGCGGAAGAAGAAGGAGTTGCGGAAGAGGATGCAGGTTGTACACGAGCCGGTCTGTGAATTCTGTACTACAAGCCTCTTCCCAGAGTACGGTACTGAACCGGGGCGTCCGGCTCCGAACTTCTGGTACAAGCCAACGGACTTCAAGGTCTGGTGGTACAAGTACATCGGTCGGGATATGGAGTACAACCGGAAGGTGCGGGTGAAAGAGTGGAACGCAATTTTCCGACACTGTCTTGAGGCGGTGGTGGAGGCTGCCGATCGTCGGGTTGTAGGGAGGTAAAGAAATGGGCATGGTGCGGTTGGTGCAGCTTTCAGGAGGTGGAACCACGTGAGCCTTGTGGAACTGAGGAAATGCTATGAGAACCAGCTGGACCTCTTTGAGGCGATGGGGAAGGGAGGTTGGAGAGGGTGATGCGCAATCACAACCCTGTGATTCGGTATGAGGGAGGAGCCAATCGGGAGAGCCAGGAAGGAAAGGGCCGGCTCGACCTCATCTCACCCTTTGCCCTCCTTCGTCTGGCGCGATGGTATGAGTTGGGGGCGAAGAAGTATGGACCCCGCAACTGGGAGAAGGGCATGCCGTTCTCCCACTGCGTGAACTCCTGTATGCGCCACCTCCTCAAGTACCTTATGGGGATGAGGGATGAGGACCATCTGGCGGCAGTAGCCTGGAATGCCTTCGCCCTGATGCACTATGAGGAGCTGGGGATGACACAGTGGGATGACCTCCCCCACTACCTTGGGGAGAAGGATGAACCCAGGAGGAGGAAGGGTACGGGTGATCGTCCCAGGGTGTACCTTGCTGGGAAGCTCACTGGGCGGACGGTTTCGGATGTCCTTCGGGAGCGCCAGGCGGTGGCGCAGCTTCTGGGGCACTCTGGGCTTGAGCCTGTGGATCCCTTCCTGGATCACTTCCCCAATGGGGTCGTTCCGGACCATCTCGCCGATCGGGTGGTCGACACGACCTTCGAGCAGTCCCTCGGTCTTGAGAAAGAGGACATTGTCCGTCGGGATAAGGAGCTTTTGGAGGGCTGTGATGCGGTGCTCGTCCTCACGGGGGATGACATCTCTTCTGGGACCTGGTTGGAGTTCGGCTATGCCCGGTACAAGTTGGGACTCCCGGTTGTGGTGGTGAGTAGCGCCCCTACGACCTGGACGGTGGTGGAGGCCAGTGCCGTCACGCCTACAGTGGTCGCAGCAGTGGCTTGGCTCAAGCAGTACTTCGCCTCCTCGGAGAGGCTCAGTGAGGTTTCGCCCCTGGAAATGGAGGAGGAAATAGCCTAGCATGATTTTGCTACCAAATTATGCAACTGCTGTACCGGGAGGATATTGTGTATCGAGGGAGAGTTTCGCCCTTGGCCTCCCTCAAGACGCACAGGAAGGAGTGATCTGGTGTGGCGAAGGGCCCAGGGCCTGGAAGTGGCCGGTTCAAGCGTCTTGTGGCCAAACTGAGGCGCGAGCGTGGTATGTCCGAGGAGTCAGCAAAGAAGCTTGCTGCCTGGATCGGACGGAAGAAGTACGGAGCAAAGCAAATGGCCAAGTGGGCCGCCGAGGGGAGGAAGAGAGCGGCCAGGAAGAAGTAGCGGAGTTCTGGAGGGAGGGATTGTGATGGGGTGGATGGGAGGACTTCCGATTGCCATCCTCGTGGCACTGGTGCTCTGGAACGTCTGGCGGTACGTAACGACTAGTCGGGCATTCACAGGGAGCGAAGTTGTTGCGTACCGCTTTTTGTTCAATGCCTTTACCTTTGCGGTATTCTCAGGGGGCTATGCCCTGGGGTTGCTGCTTGGACTGTACCTTGGGAGGTAGCAGGGATGAACTCGAAGCGGAAGGGGAAGCGAGGAGAGCTGGAGTTCGTCCACCTCTGTGAGGCCTTTGGCTTTCCGGCCCGAAGGGGACAGCAGTACCGGGGAACCCCGGAGTCTCCTGATGTCCTCGGTCTCCCCTTTCTCCATGTGGAGGTGAAGCGACGGGAGCGTCTCAACATCTACGAGGCTATGGAGCAGAGTGTTCGGGAGGCTGGGAGCGATGAGATCCCTATTGTGGCCCACAAGAAGAACCGGAGGGAGTGGCTCATTATTGTCCGGGCAAAAGACTTCTTTACTTTGTACTCTGCGTATCTTGCCGAAAGGGGGTTGAGGGATGCGGGAGCGGAAGCTGGAAGTTCGCTATGTCCCGATCGACCAGCTCAGGGAATGGGAGAAGAACCCCAGGAAGAACGATAAGGCGGCGGAGAAGCTCGCCAGGCTCATCGAGCAGTATGGGTTCGTGAACCCTGTCATCGCTACCCCAGACAATGTGGTCCGGGCTGGACACACACGGGTCAAGGCTGCCAGGCGCCTTGGGCTGAAGGAAGTCCCGGTGATCTACGTGGACTTCTCCTCCGAGCAGGAGGCTGAAGCCTTTTCTCTAGCAGACAACAAGAGCCATGAGTGGGCAACTTGGGACTTCCAGGCTTTAGAGGAGATCGTGACGGATCTCATCGATGCCGGCGTTGACCAGGAGCTCTTGGGATTCGATGAGAAGGAGATCGACAGGATTCTCAGGAGCTTTGACCTTGAGGAGGTTGCGGAGATTGATGAGGTCGCAGCAACCGATGGCGTTCCGAAGGGTGGAAGGGTTATGGTCTGCCCGAACTGTGGGTACGTGATCCATTACGGAGGCGGTAGTGGTGGAGAAGGAGAAAATTGAGGACCTCTACCGCCAGTACCTCCCTCTCATCAAGAAGCTCACGAAGCTGAATGTGGATCTCTACCCTGGTGTGGTGGAGTACGATGACCTCTTCGGCCACCTCTCCCTGGCCTTCGTGGAGCTCTGCCACAGGTACGATCCTGGGAAGCGGAAAACAGCCGCGCACAGCAGAGGCGTCGATTTCCAGTACTACGCCAATCTCTTCCTCTTCTATGCAGCGCTCCAGTACGTTGACCGGGAGCTGAAGTACCGCCGGAGGGTGGTGCCCATGGACTTTGAGCACGATGTCCTCCCTGGAGGGGAAGGGACCTTTGGGGCTGTGGACTGGCAGCAGGCCTTCGACACAGCCCTGGATATCATGGCCAGATTCTATCCGGATAAGTTTGAGTTCCTGACGGTTTGCTTGAAGTCGATTGAGGAGTTTGGGGAGATCAATCCCAGCTGGGTCTGTGACCAGCTTGGGATAGCCATGACGCCGAAGAACCTCCGACGGAAGTTCCTCAGGGTGATGAAGCTCCTTGCCGATATCATCCATACCGGTGGGAAACTCCGGGAGTTCTTGTGAGGTGAGGTGGATGCAGGAAGATGTGAAGGCGATTCTCGATGAGATCACTACGCTGATGCAGGATTTCCCTCCAGTCTTTGAGCGGCTCCTCGAGCTCTGCAAGAGGAGGCTCCCAGTTCACCGCATCCGGAACGACATTTTCCGGGAAAGCGGCATCAACGTCACTCCTCCGACGGTTCGGGCCATCCTCAAGGCCATCGACTTGGGATCAGAGGATGTTGATGGGATCCTCAGGACCATCAAGGCTGGAGAGACGGAAGAGGAGAAGGAGAAGGATCTCCTTGAGGACCTCCTTGAGGAAGTCACCGCGATCAATAGCCTCAGGGATGTCGTCCGGGATGTGAAGATCATCAACTACATCGTGACGAAGGGGCTCTCACAACTCGAGGGCTACGACCTCTTCAAGCCCCGGGATATCATCCAGGCCATCCTCGTCAAGGACCAGATCATCAAGAGGGCTGAGAATACGGTCCTCAAGCGGATTGCCTTCCTCGAGGAGTTCATGGTTCAGGTCTTCAGGATCCTCAATACGCTCCTTCCCGAGGACCTCAAGTCTCAGGTTGTCGTGGAGCTCAAGAAGGAGATGGAGAAGATGGAGCAGATGAAAGAGGGGAAGAAGGATGACTGATCCGAAATCGTTCCTCGAGTACCTCTCGAAGCGATCGGGCTTTGATCTCCAGGGTGGGGATCGGGAGAAAGCCGAGGCCCTGAAGAGGGAACTCGATGACCTCATGGCGCAGTTCATTCACCTTGCGAAGACCACCAACAACCCGAAGGAGAAGCTCCGGTACGTCGAAGGGCTGGGGATCATCTACAAGATCTACGCCCAGGTTGAAGAGGAGTTCCCCACTCAAGGCAGGAAGACTCCGGCGCGATCGGTGGCTGGGTTGGACCTCGATGTCCTCCTGAACCGGATTCGGGGAGGAGGCGACGAGGCGATAAGTGACGACGAGGCCATGCGAAGGCTCGATGAACTGATCTTTGAGGCACTTGACCGTCGTGAAGCGTCTGGGGATTCGGTACAGCAGTCTTGAGGAGTACCTTGAGGCCAGGGCTGAGGAACGGGCGAGCGTCTTCGCCCGGTACTACCGGTACCTTCGGGGGAAGAAGCTCAGCTACACCGATGCCAGCAACCCCCATGCGTTCCGCCCCTTCCTCATCGCCATCATGGACGATCAACACCCCGATAAGGTGGTGAAGAAGTCCAGGCAGGTGGGGATGTCCGAGGCGCAGATCAATGAGGTCCTCTGGTTTGTGGCCACGCACCCGTACGTCAATGTCGTCTACACCTTCCCCCGCGACAAGCAGCTCCGTCCCTTCTCCCAGACCCGTGTGGACGCTGCCATTGACAGCTCGGCGTACCTGTCATCCCTGTGCCCCAACAACCCCAAGTACCGGAATGTCTACCAGAAGCGATTCCTGAACCACTCCAACCTCTTCATGGTCTCTGCCTGGGAGTCGGGCCTCGGAGAAGGAACGGCGGCGGACATGGTGTGCTTCGATGAGTACGACCGGATGCATGAGGAGGTCTGGACGGCCTTCTCAGAATCCCTCTCAGCCTCAGCGTACAACCTCATGCGCCGCTTCTCCACCCCCACCATTCCTTCTCGGGGGGTGGCGAAGATCTACGCCATGTCCGACCAGCACCGGTACTTCTTGAAGTGCGAGCACTGTGGGGAGTGGCAGTACCTGACGTTCGCCGACAACCTCCTCCAGGTTGGGGAGGGGATTCAGGAACACATTCAGTACGTCCCTGAAGGGACCTTCATCATCGCCTGCAGGAAGTGCAAGAAGGAGCTCAACAGGCTCCAGAAAGGGGAATGGGTCCCAGCGTACCCCAATCGGGACATTCGGGGCTACCACATCTCCCAGCTGTACTGTCCCTGGATCTCGGCTGATGAGATCTACCGGAAGCGCCTCCGGTACGCCTCGGATCAGCTCTTCTACAACTACGTCCTGGGGGAGGAGTACAGCGACACTGGCGCGCTCCTCACACGGAGTGACTTCCTGAACTGCGTCAACCCCACCATCGGCCCCGTGCTATCCCGGGAGGGGTGCGTCATGGTCTCCGTGGGGGTGGACTGGGGGAGGATGAACTGGGTCGTGGTCCTTGGTCTTCTGCCGAATGGGAGGGAGCGAGTCCTCAACGTCTTCTGGGTTCCCGATACCCCCGTGGCCTTAGAGCAGGTGAAGATCATCGCCTCCCGCATTGCCCCCTATAACCCCGATATCATCGTCTGCGACGCTGGGTACGGGAAGGACAGGAATGCGGAGCTCCTCTCCATTTTCCCTGGGAGGACCTGGAGCTGCGAGTACGCCCAGAAGGGGTACCTGGCCACCTGGAAGGAAGGGCAGTACGTGGTCAGGGTGAACCGGACGCTCTCCCTCCGCCAGGCCATTCTCACCTTCAAGAAGCGCATGGTTGAGGTCTGGCCAATGGATGAGGCCATGGAACTCCTGTGCTCCCACCTCTCGAACCTCACCATCATCCAGGAGGAGGATGAGGAGACGGGGGAAATCACTGAGGAAGTCACCAACACTGGCCCGGACCACCTGGCCCATGCCTTCAACTACGCCCACATTGCCCTGGATGCGGAGCGGTTCCAGGTCCGTGAGAGTGGAGGTTTCGACTATCGGTTCATGAGTGAGCAGGAGTACACCGGTGAAGGCCCAGGAGTCTATGTCCCTGATCCCTTCACCATCGCAACCATGGGAGATTTTGCGGAACTCTGGGATGAACTCACTGGATGGAAGGATCGAGGCTACTGAGGGAGGTGGAGCGGTGGCGGTTCGATGCCTAGTGAAGCGGGATAAAGAGATCGACCTCGATGTCTATACCTTTGACTTCACCGATCGGAGTTCGGTGACGATCAACGTCCTCTCGGATCTCCACATCGGCAATCCCTTGAGCGATGAACGGCGGATTGAGCGGTACATCCAGTACGTGAGGGAGAGTGGCAACTTCCTCCTCCTCAATGGGGATCTCATCGAGTGTGTCACCAGGACCTCGAAGGGGGACATCTACCATCTCTCCATCACCTCTCCCGATGCCCAGGTGGACCGGGTGGTGGAGCTCCTTGCCCCCGTGAAGGACCAGATCCTCTGCATCACCTCAGGGAACCACGACCTCCGGAGTGAGGGGCATGACTACTCCCGGGAGATCGCCTATCGTCTTGGCGTTCCCCACAGCCCCATCTCAGCCCTGTGTATCTTCCGGGTCGGTCGGAAGCCGAAGAACGGCAAGCCTTACGTCTATACGTTGTACCAGACCCACGGCTACGGTGGGGGGACATCCCCTGGTGGCCAGGCCAATGCCATGGATCGCTTTGGTCGGAGCATCATTGCCAATGTGGTCCTCATCGCCCACATGCACAACGCTATGATCTCCTCAACGACCTACCTCTTCCCCGACCTCTACAACAAGGGGATGACGAAGGTCAAGCAGATCACCGTCGTAACGCCATCGTTCATGCGGTACGGTGGCTACGCCATGCGCCGTGGGTACCGACCCCCAGCCCAGAACATGGTGGAGATCATCCTCTATGGTGAGAACAGGTTCAACCGGTGGGAGGACAAAGGCACGGTGGAGGTCAAAACGATCGTATGAAGCCCAAGCACTGTCCTCTGGTACGGGAGGAGAAGGAGTGTGGCCCATGGTGTGGGATGTACGTCGATGACCTCAGGGAGTGTGCTCTGGTCACGATGGCCCATTCCATGGCCTTCCTCCTCGATATGGAATGGCGGAGGTTCCTCTTCGATGAGGAGAGCTTCCTGCACGAGCTCGAGAATACCCCTGGGCCCCCACAGGGGGGAGAGGATCATGGGGGAGAGTAACTTGGCCATGCCTAAGGGAGGTGGAACTTGTGGATGTTGGTGGTGTGTTGAGGAAGAAGCGTGTGATTTTGGATCTTGAACAGGACTGTGAAAGGTTGTATACTTTCCCTGTGGAGTTTTCTCGGTGTGGAACGACCATGAGAGGTGTTCTGGAGATACGGATCTCTTCAGACATCTGGACAAAGGAGTTCAATTTCATGGACGTATTCCGCAAGGCGAAGGAAGTTCTGGAGAGCGATTTGAGCCTTGAGGAGTCCCTGTACATCATCATGGGCCTTGTGGATGAGGCGCTGGAGACCACTCGTCCCTGGAGTGGGGAAGAGAGAGAAGAGGAGGAGGGTGCTATCTCGGTCGCCTTTTCCGGGGAGACCGATGAGGCCATCACCGTGAGCTATGCCATCACCACATAGCCTCGGGATTTTGGGCAAAGTCGCTCGATGCAGCCATTGCTTGATGGGCTAATTGCGGCGTACCTCAAGAAGAAGAACCAGGAGGCGGCCAGTCCGGAGAAGTTCAGGATCTCCGAGGCTGGGAGGTGCAGGCTGATGCGCTACTTGAAGCGCCGGGGCGTCCCTCCCAGCAATGCTATGGATGACCGGATGCTCAGGGTCTTTGAGATCGGTACCGTCATCCACCGCCTCCTCCAGGACATCCTCAGGAAGCACGATGTCCTCATTGCTGAGGAGTTCCTGGTTGAGGATGCGCACCGCCGGGGTCACATCGATGCGCTGGTTCGGTTTGAGGGCAAGACAATCCTCTACGACTTCAAGACCATCAGTGCCCAGCGCCTGGCAACCCTTGAGGCGCCGAGCCGGAACTACCTCTTCCAGATCGTAACCTATGCGGAGCTCCTCCCGATGCCGGTCGATGATCTCCGGATTGCCTTCGTTGAGAAGGACAGCCTCAGCGTGGTGGAGTTCTCCGTTCGTGAATCCTGCGATTATGCAGCGCTCAGGGAGGAGGTTGCGGAGGACTGGCGGCTGCTCATCGATGCCTGGGAGCGGCGGTGCCCGCCAGTCCCCGATCCGGCCACTGTGGGGGTGGAGTGCCCCTGGTGCGTCTACCGGGACTACTGTGCTGGGGCGCCAGCTTTTGCTCCCCACCCTTTCCTACAGGAGACTTTCGATCAGGCGGGCGATGTCCCCTCCACCGAAGTAGAGGTCTTCAAGGAGCTTGAGGATCCCAACCGTCCTTGAGGTATCGGGTCCTCTGAGGACGCGCTCAGGAATGGTCCCGAATCCCTCGTCATCAAGAGTTCCTCCCACTGACTTGATGACGATTTTGTTCGCCAGCTTCTCCTTCTCGTACCACTCTGTCCCGTAACTCCCGAAAAGCCCCGTGGTGAACCCACTGACGATGGTGGCGAAGCTCACCTTGTCGATGGGGTCTGCCTCGGGGTATTTCTTTTCGGCGTAGTACAGACAGGCGAGTTCGTAGAAGTCGTTGGAGTCCTCGGTGATGTGGTCGTAGTACGGGTAGTGGTGTTCGCTGGCGAACTGCTTCAGCGTCTCGAGATCGGGATTCCCCAGGAACTTCTTCACTTCACTCGGATCGAGGATCTGCATGCTCCCACCTCCTCTAAGGAGTATACCTCCGTGTTGAGAGGAACTCAAGACGAGAATAAAAAATTTTTGCATGGAATGTCTGTTTGAATACTTGCCATTAACATGGATTTGTTGTAGGATACTAAACGAAGAGAGTATTAAACATGTCCCTGGGCTGGAGGGCCCAGCCAGGGGCGAGGACTTGAGGTAGCGCCGAAGGGAGGAAGGGGTATGACGAAGGATGAAGTGTTTTCGGTACTCGCCACAGACGTCCTGGTGGTCATGCGGGGCGACAGGGTGGTGCGGGTGATGGGGAATGCTCCGGGGATGCGGGCCGTGATCCTCAACCTCGGCGACGACACCCATACCCCAGGTGTCCAGTACTTCGGAGCTCTGGAGACCAGCTGGGACCCCTTTGAGATGGAGTCCTACATTGAAGAGTACCTGGAGCGAACAGGGGAAAAGGCGAAGTTCGCGAAGGCCATAGGGACGCTCAAGGATAAGGCGAAGAAGATCCTCCAGGAGGGGTACCGGAAGGTTGTATTCAACGAGGAAGGGGAGATCCTCGAGATTCGCCTTGGGGGTGAGGGTGATGCTCCGGCTGAAGTTTGACCGGAAGTCCCTGGCGCAGCCCAGGAGGGTCGCGTTCGGGATTGCCCATCACCTCGTGGAGGATCGCCTCATCTTCCACCCCCACAGGCCGGATCCGGAGAGCCGGCTGGCTGGGGAGCTCCGGGGGGCTGAGGAGACCTTTGGGTACTTCACGGTGGTCCCTGAGGGGAAGGAGGAGCAGCCCTTCCCGGGGTTCCCCAAAGGGCTCACGGCATACCCAGGGAGGACGAGCTTTGGGGAGTACCTGGCCTATCTCCGTCGACTCTTCAAGGCGCTTGGAGAGGATGGGAAGCCCCTGACCCTCGTGCAGCGGATGCGGCAGTTCCTGGCTGAGCAGGTCCTCAGGCTCCATTTGGGTGCCATCCGGGCGAAGGGGCTTGAGGAGGCCAAGTGCTCGTTCATCGATCCGGCGAAGCACCCACCGCTCCGGCGGCTTGAGGATTTGGGTGGGGCGGAGCTCATCTTCCTGAAGGGTGGGCAGGCCACCCAGGAGGCTCCGTGGCGGGTTTCCAGGGAGGCGCTTGAGGGGCTTTGGGAGTTCTGGGAGCAGTTCCTCCCCAGGTTCATTCCCTACCTCAAGTGCCCCTACTGCACCAAGATGTACCTCTTCAGGGACGATGTGGAGGTGGGGAGGGTGGTGGAGACCTACCTCTACCACCTCTTCACTGAGCACTACGACCGGACGAAAGCGTTCATCGCCCATGGGTGGGACGTCCTGGTCTACGCTGTGGTGCGGAAGGTGGCCGAGGACCTTGCCCTCCTGGGGCTAGGGGAGGTGCGGGGCGATGCTTGACTACAGCTTCTACTTCATCCTGTTCCTTGTGGTGATCCTCATCGCCGCCGTGGCCTATCGGTACGGGGATGGGGAGAGGAAGAAGAGCACCGTTGTGCTCTGGAGGGACATTGAGCGGCGGAACTTCAAGGTGCTCAAGGCCATCGCCCGGGAGGTCAAGAAGGGGACGTGGCCGGGGATTCGGGTGGCTAGCGGCAACGTCCCTCGGGAGGTGCTCCCGGAGGTGGGCTATGTCTTTGCCTCCATGCGACCGGACAAGGGGACGGAGGAGGTGCTCTTTGCGGAGCGGGCCATCATGGGGCACCTTGCGAAGTACTCCCAGGAGGAGCTTGCACCGCTGTGGGCTGTCTACCTCAACGCCGAACGCTTCGCCGAGCTTGCCCGGGTGTTCTGGGAGGCCAAGGAGACGCTCGAGGAAATGGAGGAGGAAGAAGCCGCAAGGATGAAGATCCTCCAGGAGATTGCGGACCTCACGGAGGAGGAGATTGCCAGGAGATTCGGGAGGTACCAGGATGGAGAAGATCAGGGCAGTCCTCAGGGCGACGAGGGACAGGAAAGGCCGACTGGTCTTCGCTCTTGAAGACTCCACCGTGTTCATTGCCGATCGGAATGGGTTTACCCCCGCCGAGGGGGAGATGTGGCTAGTGGAGTTCTGGACGCCTGAGGGGAAACGCTATCGGGTCTGCAGGCTCCTGAAGAGGATGGAGGAACTGGAGCTCTGTGGGCTGAAGGGGTACAGGATAGCTTGGGAGGAGGAGTGACATGGCCGTGTACGATCCCCTGAACCAGGGGTACATGCACGATTGGCGGCTGGATGAGGCCGTTCGGGTTGGGGTACGGCGGGCCACCAGGGAGCTCTCTGGGGAGCTCCGGGATCTCGTGCAGGAGCTCATTGATCGGGTAGATCGTCGTCCTCCTGAAGGCTGGGAGGTCCTTCGGGTTCTTTTGGGGAGGATTGAGGCGCTTGAGGAGCGCCTTGTCCGCTCTCAGGAAGAAGTGATCCGGGCTCTTGAGCAGAGGATTGTGGCGCTCATCAGGGAGAACATGGAGCTCAAGGAGAAGCTCCGGAAGTACGAGGAGAGCGGAAGGGCGGAGTAGGCTCCGCGGCCTCGTGGAGGGTAGGTGGACTGGGGCAGACATCCCTTGCCTGCCCCAGGGTGACTAGGAGTGCGAGAGGATGACAGAAAAATAGCCCCGCAAGCCCTTCTCCTTCAGGGGAATGGGTAAGGGGCTTGTTAAAATAGGAGGTATGTTAATGAATGTCAAAGTATATAGTCAGAACATACAAAGTTCCTGTTCCAGCAGAACTTTATCCTTTGTGTTCTGAACTTAACAAAACTGCAGCGCGAATATACAACAAAACACTATCGCTGGTCAAAAAGATAAAATACAGGAAAGGCTTCTGGCTCACTCCTACCAGTGCACAAAAATACATTTTGCGCTGGGCTTGCAGTATCAATGTTCATGCTCATTCTAAACAGGCTATGATCCAGCAGTACTTTCAGGCTCTTGATAGCTACTTTAATGCCGTCAAGACAAAACCAGACTTAAAACCGCCCTACAAAAAGAAAAGGTTTATGCCGTTCATCTGGAAGAATACTGCTATAAAACTTCTACCAGATGGGAAACTCAGGCTTTCGATGGGAAACAATCAAAACCCCATTGTGATACAAACAACGCTACCGGCTGATACAAAAATTAGACAAGCCAAGTTGGTTTATGAAGATGGTAAGTATTATCTTCACCTTGGGATAGAGGTGAAGAATGGGGCCCAGAAACGGCAAGGCAAGAAAGTCATGGCTGTGGATCTCGGTATACTCCGTCCCATAACTTGCTTCGACGGTATTGAAGTTATCTCTTATCATGGTGGGATACTTAATAGTCTAATCGGATACCGCAACAAGGAACTTGCAAAGTTTCAGCAGATGCTAAGCCGATGCAAGAAGGGTTCTAAAAGATACAGAAAACTCGTGAAGGCAAAAAAGAAGATGTTAAGACGAATAAGGCATCAAATGAAAGACATTCTGCACAAGGTAACCAGCAACTTTCTTAAGATGTGTTTGCAAAAAGGGATTAAAACTATCACAGTGGGAGATATTACAAATATTCGGGAGCGGGTTCAAGGAAACGACAACGCAAACCAGAAACTCCATCAATGGTGTTTTAGAAAGATGATAGACATGCTAACCTATAAAGCTCATCTGCTGGGAATAGATGTAAAGTTGGTTCCAGAAGAGTATACCAGTCAGACTTGTCCTGCGTGTGGTAGCAGGAATCATCATAACAACCGCAACTATGAGTGCCAAAATTGTGGGTTCAAGTATCACAGGGACGGAGTAGGAGCGATAAACATCTGGCGGAGGTATCTTGGGAGAGAATCCCAAGTAGTAGCGGTATTGGCACCCGTCAGAGGTGTGAGATTTAAACCACACCTCTGTGGCCATGGAGTACAAAATGCTCCATGGAAGGCAGCCTGATGAGCTACCAAGAATCCCAATCCCCTTCAGGGGATTGGGAGTGTCAATTCCTTTGTGTCTTGGGTGTGCATGAGCTGTGTGACCTGCTCCATGGAGACTAAGAACTCCGATCGAGTCCGCTTGAGGAACCTCATGGCTTCGTCTGCTGGAATCATCCACTCCCGACCATCCTCCTTGGGACGGTAGGCTTTGAGGTTCTTGGACCTGATGTGGTGGCTGATGTTCCCCGAGCTCGTGTTGCTGATGACTGCAAGCTCCGTGGCGGTAATTGGCTCCCCCTTAAGGAGCTTGATGCGGATCTCTGCCGTCCTGATGATGAGCCCCAAGGGGTCACTCACGGACCAGGTGTACCAGCGAACCCGATCGTCGGGGACGACGTCCTTCATCCAGACGAGGTTGGTGAGCTCCTGGCAGATGGTCTGGATCTTCTCCGGATCCTCTTTGGACGCGCCGACCACGAAGAGGTACAGGGTCCGGATCTTCCTCTCGAGGAGCTCTTTGAAGTTCTGCTCGTCTTCTTTCGTGAGGATGGGATAACCCAGGATGGCGCTGATGTGGTTGGTTGCCGTGCGTATCCGTGCGGTGATCTGCTCAACGAGGGGTTTAATGACGCTTGGCATGGGTAAGCTGAAACTCACAGTCTCCGACCTCCTTTCTCCTTCGGTCTTGCTGGTTTAGGGTCTTGCCTCTTTCTGTCCTCCAAGTATTATATTGGTAGTGTGACTCCCTGTCAAATCACCATTATTCGGGAAAGCACAGGAGGCCTAAGAAATGGCGTTGTGACAAGGGTTTTACGAGAGGGGGAAAATTCATTTGTTCAGAAGAAATTGGTGCTTGTGAGATGATTTGAGTGGGGTTTGCGGTAAGGATGCAGGTGAGGATGTTTCCGGTCGGGTGTCAGTTACCCACGACTAAAGTCGTGGGCTTGCAGCTCGAAGCCGCTCTGGGGCCTACTGACGGAGGCCCATCCGCCAGCGTCTCAAGATAGACCTGACGGATATTGGTTGCGGCCACAACGTCTGAATGACCAACAAAACCACAAGAAGTGCAATGGAAGACATGTCCATGCCTGTTGTTCCGGTTTACATTGCTACACCTCGGGCAACGCTGGCTGGTATGACGTGGATCAATGTAAACCACGGCAATACCACGCTCGGCGGCCTTGTACTCGATGAATCTGCCGAGTTGTCCGAAAGCCCAAGAGTGTTGAAAAAGACGTTGTTCTTTACTGGCACGGATTCGCTCCCGAATATACCGTAGGTCTTCCATTACGATTACATCGCCAGGGTTGCAGGAACTGACGATGGCTTTGGCGATCCTATGGTTGAGGTCAGTCATCCAGCGGCACTCCTTACCCGACAGCCGTTTCAAGAGGCGTTTGGCCCCCTTCGTGCCCTTGGCCTGGAGCGCCTGCCGCAACCGGGCATAACGTCTGCGAATGTGCATAGCCCGTCTCCCGGAAAACTTTAGGCCAGTGGAGGTAGTAGCAAGGTTGTAGATGCCGCGGTCGATACCTATTACTTTACCATTGCCTACCGGAAAAGGGATTTCACGCTCCACTACGATGTGGATATAAAACTCCTTCGTACGCCTGTTGTAGCAAAGGGTAGCTGAAGTAGGCTTTTGTCCCTTAAGCAGTCCCATTTGGAAGTTGCCAATAGCAAGAGGAAGCTTGAGCCTTCCGGCCACTGTCGAGACAGAAACCTCCCAGCGTTTCTCGTTGAAGGAGAATGTGCGCTGATCCAGGTTCATACTGGTGGGTTTGAACTTCCGGGGCCTGGATTGTTTACGCTTCTTCTTGGCAGCCCCAGCTACTCTTGCAATAGCGCGAATCACAAGGTTTGCCTGTAGAGTATACTTCTCTTTGATTTCCCGGTAACAAAGATGTTGCAGCTTAACCTTATTTGTAGTGCAGTTTTCTTGGGAGACTCGGAGTATGTCATTGCAGGCATCAGCAAACCGTTTCAGGGTTTCCAGAAGGATAGTGGCCTGTTCGCTATTAACTTGGAGTTTACATTTAACAGTTTTCACTAGCTTCATAGCTATCTTCCTTTTCACATCATCTCCCATAAGTATATATTACCATATTCGCGGCAATTCCTCCCACGACTAAAGTCGTGGGCTTCCTTGCCGTATTTATCGTGATAATGGAAGGTCTGAACTTCCCATAATGTATCTTATGTTAAATTACTGGAACTGGGTGGGACAGGTCCCACCCAGTTCCCCTCTGTTCTTCTTCCTTTTGACACTCCCATTCCCCTGAAGGAGAAGGGCTTGTGGGGCTATTTTTCGTCACTAGTTTAGCACGATGATGTCTTCAATGGTGAGGCTCTTTTTAACGTTGTTTCTCACGTAGTGTATGGTAATGCTCAGTACCTTTCCTTTCTTAAACCACTCCTCGACAATCTCTTTCATCGGCAATTCCTCGTATCCCATAGGCTCCACCCTTATTGAAGGTTCGTAGACGAAGCTGTATGAACTACTTTTAAACCCGTTCCTCACGACCAGGAACCTCTTTGGCAGGTAGATGTCATCGGTAGTGAGGTTGAATATTAGACCTTTAACCTCTTTTGTCTCCTTATGGACTCTTATTCCAAAGATTATTTCCTCATTTCTTCCTCCATAGAAATTATGCTTACTGATGCTCTCCGCATCTGCAAGTCCTATCGCCATATAGTCAAAGGTAACTTCATCAAGTTTAAGCGAACTTGTCGAAACATTATGGCCCACCAACCCTAAGGAAGTACTCCGTATCGACATAACCGCGAACACAATTGCTGGAACCACCACCACCAGCACCGGAATGACCAAACTTGTTACTCTCCTATCCTTCCAATCCACTTTACTCCCTCCTTCCTTCTAGTTGGAATCAATCACGTTCACCAGCGTCACCGCTGCAAGCATCTTACACATCCGGTTGAGGTCCACATCGGCTCTTCCCAGGAATTCGACTACTTTCCTGAACTCCTCCATTCCTTCGTCGATGAGATGGGCCAGTATGCGCCACAGTTCACTGTTGTCTTCTGGTGAGCTTCCACGAATCTCCACTTCCACCACGTCGTCCTTGATTGCTACGGAGTAGTTCTGATGGACTTTCTTGAATTCGCTCTCCACGATGTGGGCGATGAACTCCAGGACAGTCTTCTTGATGATGCGTACCGTTTCCTCGTCCAGCACATCCTCTCCCTGTATGAAGCAGGTGCATCTGACCAGACTGGACTCTCCTCCGGTTGCTACGGCTCCCCCATGAATTACTTCCTTTACCATACCACCTATAACCACTTCTCTGTCAATCTCAATCTTCTCCAGCACGATTTCCGCCACCTTCCTTGCCAGGGCAATCTGGTCTGGAAGGTCTCTAAGATCTGGATCCTCAACGTACAGCTTGCAGCCCAGCTCTCCTTTGTTGCTGACTATGAACTCCCCGTGCAGGTTGTTCCTCTTCGCAAGAGCGTTGAGGATAAGCAGATCTCTTTTGGCTGATATCGAACAGCCGTCAAACCACACTTCAGCGTTTCTGGCCTCATCCACAGTAACGTAACAAGCGTAAGCCATCCTCTCACCTCCCAATACTCTTATTGGGCAATCTCTTCGATCACCCGATACGCCTCGGCGAGCTCCAGCATCTCCCGGAAGACCTCCCCAGTGGTCCGGATGGCCTGGTAGTAGAGGTGCTCCTTGGCGTACCGCAGCATCTCGGTGGTGCTCATGCCAAGCTCCTGGAGGATGTCGGCGAGGTCGTGGAATTTCCAGGTGAGCATTGTCTCGGCCACCCATTCGGGAGCCCTGAGCGTTACCACTGCATTGCGCGCCATGAGCCATTCAAAGAGCCGGATGCGGATGTTCTGATCCTCGAGGTACTTAGAGAGGAGCGCTCGGTACCTTTTGTCGCCAACAGACTCTCCCACGCAGCCTATGTGGATGCTCTCATCGTTTGGCTGGCCGCACAGTGCGACGACGTCCTGGCTGAGGTCCACACAGGGCTTCGTGCTGCGGCGATACGCTTGCCGTGCCTTGCCTGTTAAGGCTCCCACATACCTGATGAGGTGCTCCTCTCCCTGGTCATCCACGAGGGCGTACCTTGTAAGGAGGATATTGGAAAAGTGCACGGTTCGCTTTGTCGGTGAAGTCCTGAGGTCAATGGACATGATGGGTAGGCCCAGCTGCAACCACTGCCAGTAGCATGCCTCACACAGGTCTACCTCAAATGGTCTGTCTTTGATGCACTGCTTTACTCTGGTAATGATGTCCCTTGCCAGATCCTCGCGGGGCAACATCCTCTCATCCTCCGATGGCGTGCCCTGTCTTCTTTTTATTCAGATAATCCCATTTTCCCTCGCCCACACCTCGACTCGCTCACCTTTCGCTTGCAAAGGCCGGGCATCTTCTTCAAGGATCTTTATGACCCCAATCACCCTTGGTTTTTTCTTTATTGCGACCAGGTAGAATGAGTTGCCCTTTTCCACCAGAAATACTGAATCGAAATCTTCTGTGTAGCTGAACACAGCTTCCAACGGCAATTTATACCACGTACCACACCTGACCAATCGCTGTACGAGCTTTGTTTCGAAGTCTGGGTACACCATCCCTGTTATTTCAATCCGACCACCAACATCGGTTTTGCCCTCTTGATTCTCGTTCTCGCTCATCAGGCCAACCTCCTTTCTCCCTAAACTTCCTGGATCACCTCAGGAGCTCCGTGAGGAGCAGCTTTGTTCTCAGGAAATCGATGAGTTCTCTTGTTACCCTGCGGTTCCAGGGAAAGCCAATGGCGTAGAGCTGGGCGTTCTGGTCTGTCAAGACGCACTCCACGTCCCCTCTCCGGACATAGTGTGCTGGAGCCATGTAGTACTTTCCGCTGAACTTCCGTATCACCATTCTGGCGTGGTTACGGAGGGTTTCAAGGGAAAACTCGTTCCGCTCCTTGGGATAGCCTTTTCCCTCGAGGTACTGGTAGAAGTCGTTGATGTAGCCTTCGTATGTAGCTATCGCCTTGCGATACATCAAGTAAATGCCTCTGGGGCCGATGTGTGGTGTGCCCCACCACATCACCCCTCCGGTGCCTGGGACCACCGGGGTTGCCACCTTGCCACACAGAGACCTGGCGCCATGGGTGAGGCGGATGAACGGCGTCACCATGTCGGAATCGTACACGACTTCTTCAAGCCCGGTATGGTCAACAATCACGAACTTGCCGATGAGTACGTTCGTGATGTGGGCCACCGGGTCGTTGATATCCTTGACGTACATATAGGTTGGGCCGAGTGGGTTCTCATGCACCCACTCGGCGAAACACTCATCGCAGACCGTCCGGTACCCACCCTTAGGCCTATTGATGAAGGCCTTCCTGACGTACTCCTGGAGCTCTTGGCGAATGATATCGATTCTCTTCATCCCCTCATCACCTCACCTGTGGCTGGCTTCAGCAAGCCACTTGCGGAACTCCCCGCTGTACTTCATGCTTCTCCTTCTTCCTCATCCTCCGGTTTCTCCGGTTTCAATATTTCTAGCCACAATTCACGGTTCTCAAGCAGATCTGACAACACACTTTCAAGCGCCAGATCTACTTGAGGTTCATCCTCTACGAACTTGTCATAAAGAAGCTGTGAAGCCTCTGCGAGTGGTATCAGTGCCTGTGGTTGAATGTTCTTAACCTGTTCATAGCCGTATTCGTTAGCGAACATAAACACGCTCTTAAGTGCCTCGAGAGCTATAGCTTTCTTCGCGTACTCCTCACACTTGCCTGAAAGCCATGCCATGAACCTGTCATAATATACTGTTGACTCGTACCACATTGCTCATTCCTCCTTTCGGGGTTTTAGATTACACTAACGGACTACCTATGGCTGGCTCTATATGCTGCCAGCCTATAGGCATTCAACCACTTCAACCCTTCTTCCACATCCTCCCCGGCTCTTTCTAAGTACTCCCTCTGGAGAGCATACCGTTCGCTTTTCAGGAGCTCCTTCTTGAACCGGAAGTACTGCATGAGGACGAAGGCCTCAAACCTCCCAAATCCCTTCTCCGCCACCACGCCGACGAGGTGGGCATAGACCTCGCTGCTCTTGTACCTTCGCTCAAGCTCCCGGAACTTCGCCTCCAGCTCTGGGAGGTACGGTTTGAGCTTCTCCCTCATCCTCACAACCGCCTGCCACTCAGAGGATGAGGGTGGCCGGTACTGCACCACCCTCTCCCTACTCACGAGTGTTGCCATGCTCCCTCACCTCCCATGAGATCTTCTCTCAATGAACAGCCCTTGCGGGCTTTCGCTTCCGTCTCCTGAGTTCCTCCTCTGGGAAGACTTCAACCTCTGGTGGAACGGACATCCTCCGGTCTTCTTCCCTTGCCCTCAGGAGATAGGCCCGGCGCAGAATGCCCTCTGGAGAGAGCTTCCTGAGGACCTGGAAGAGGATATCCTGGAGCCTGGCATCGTGGACTTTGTCCTTGATGAGCCTTGTGAGAAGCCAGAGGACCTCGACATCGGTTGTGACTTCTGGTAGACTATCCTCAAGGAGAGAGGCAAAGAGCCTCTCAAGCTCCGTGGTGTTGAACTCAACTCTTGTAATCAGCGGTTGCATACGCATCTTCCCTTTCTGGGAGGGGCTCGAGGCCCCTCCCGTCTCAATCCTCAAGTTCCTCAAGGATTTCTGAGAGCTCATTGACCTGCCACACACGGCCACAGTTTGGGCACGATCCTTCCCAGGTACTCTGGTACTGGCCACCAACAAGCTCAAGCTCGATCTCCTCGCCGCAGATGCAGATCAGCTGGGGTACTTCTCTAGGCATAGTTCTCCCTCCCCAAGAAGATCTCGGGCGCTCCTCCATGGGAGCGCCCGGTTGTTCCCTGATCAATGAGTCTGGCCATGGCGATGAGGTACTCTCCCTCCTTGAGGAGCTCAAGGAGGTGAGGCACATCCACGCCTATGGCAAAACTCACATCCAGAAGATCGATGACCTTCACCACTGGAAGACCTCCTTCGCCCGCTCGTAGACTCCCTCCTGTCTTGCCACCTCCTCAGCGAAGTCCGGCGTGAGGATCACCACGGCCTCCCCACTCCGGTCGACGATGGCGTACTCCCCAGTCCTCAGCCGCACCAGGGAGTACTTCCCAAACAACCTGACCTTCTTCTCCTCGACCACCTTCATGAGCTCCTGCTGGATCACCTCAACCACCTCCATGAACTTTTATATCACTAAAATTGTCTTTTTTCAAGTTGTATTGCATGTGCAGATTCGCGAAATCAGTGCTTCCTGAGGATGAGGATCTTGGGAGGATGCTCACCGTAACACGCCCAGCACTGTTCACAGGCACCCTTGCCGATCTCAAGGTACGGGCAGACGAACACGTCTTTCCTTTTGAGGTACTCCCCATCCTCATCCAGGATGCAGTACCGGTGGATCGTGGGATTGACGACGGTCGTGTCCTTCACAATCGAGTAGAACACGTTCATGTTCTCTGGAAGCTTGGAGAAATCAAGCTGCCACGATTTTGTCCAGGCCGTAAAGCGCAGATCTGGAAATCTCCTGGCGATCTCCTTCCACTTCTCTAAGTACTCCTGGCTATAGAAGTCTCCAACCACATGGATTCTGAAGGCCTTGAATTTGCCGCTTCGCAGTTTCTTCGTTAGTGCGCTCGTCATCTCCCGGACAAAGGTGTCCTTCATGGTTGCGGAGAAGTTCTCCCAGAAGGCTGCTTTGGCATTCTTGAAGATCAACCGACCTTTCAACCCATAGCAGATATCCCGACAGTGCGGCGTGCTCCCAATGCAGGTGATAATTGGGGGAATGGAGAAGGTGAGGATCGACGTCCCCAGCTTGTGATTCCCCTTCCCGATGTGCACCATCACCACCACCTCCTTCTCGATCTCCCTCATCGGTATTCCTGGAGAAGCCAGGGACCCCTGGCTCCTCCTGGCTCACAGTGAGAGCTCTGTGACCAGGATCCTGGCCGGCAGGTCCGTGTGCTCCAGAATCTCCTTCTGCTCCTTAGGTCTGCTGAGCCTGAACAGGCAGTACGTAAGGAGCTGCTCCACCTCCTCAAGGTCGTACGGCGGTCGGAAATCGAAGCCAATGGCCTTTGGCCTCCTGGTATCGATGTACCACACGGCGGCACTGTTCATCTTCTGCGCCACTACCCGTTCGACGTGCAGCACATCATTAATATGTAGACCTCCTGAATCTCTTCGCTCGACGCAGAGGGCAAACCGGAGCTCGTAGCCTAAGGACGAAGCAGGCGCTACTGTGACTGATGTCACTGTCAGTATCGACCCGAAGAAGAGACAGCCCTGGATGTGTCCGAAATCCATTGGTGCTGAGCCTCCCGGAGTCCTGGGCGAGAACCGAAACCACGGGAAGGTCTCTTCCAGCCGCTCAATGATTCCTTCCCTCTGCTCCCAGAACTTCGGAACGACCCTATCCAGAACCCCACTATTGGAGAAGACAATGAGGAAATCACTGTCCAGAGCTGCCATTCCCCATGCTGGAACCGATCCTATCCGGTACTCCTTACATTTGATGCCTTTGATATGGTTGGCAATGGTGTAGTAGACATCCCTCCGGAGAGCCTGGAGGAAGTCTTCAAGAGGGAGCTTGTGTAGCGACAGCGCTGAGAGTTCGATCAAGGCTTTGATGAGCTCACCTCTGTACCACTTCGTCGTATCGATGAGGATGGTGAGCGATATGGGCAGGTACTTCCCCAGTCCCTTCTCCTTGATCACACTGACCCGGCTTAAGGAATAGATGGAGTCGTTGGGGACGAAGATACTCGGATGGCCAGTGTACAATCCTGCGGCGAAGTCCTCCGTAGATGACGTCAGCACAACGGAGATCATGTCTAGGAAGCTCCCCTGGCCCCATCTGGGACCATCGAGCAAGATTGGTTCTATACGCACTGTCTCCCTCCTCTCTGAGAATGGTCTTAAAGCACCTGGGTCGGGGCCCCAGGTGCCCCAAGACCGTTACTTTCCTTCGATAGCCTCAGGCACCTCGCCGGGAACTCCCTCGAGGAGTTTCTCTAGGGAAAGATTCTCGGCTTCCTCAATGACCTTCATGAGTTTGTTGTGGGCCTTGAGGAGGTACTCAGCCTCATTCTTCAATGCTTCCCTGATCGTTTCGCAGACTTTCACTGCCAGCCGAGCGACTTCAAGAGGAGGGAACTCGTCCAGGTCGACGGCCTTGTCACAAGTACTACGCCACCTTGGGCTGTAATGCGAGAGCCACATGATCTGGCCATAGCCATCTGGGAGATCCCCTCTGCTGTTACGATCGAGTCTATACTGCACTGCTGCGCCATTGTATATGTTCAGGGCTCCGGTATAGTAGTCTCCGTAGCAGAAGACATAGCACGTTGTGGGTTCACTCTCCCATGTGAGGTCCTGAAACTCCTTGATCTTTTCCTTGAGAAGCCGGATAAGCTTCTTCTTGTTGGCGATAATCGGCTCGATGATCTCCTCAAAAACATCCTCCATGGTCATTCCTCCCTCCCACCAACGGCCTCAATCACCACTTCATAACTGTTGGCGTCGATGATCCCGTCCAGCAGTTGGTGGCGTGCAAGCCCGAATCATACGTCAGATAAGAAAACTCCAAGGACCCCTTTCCTTCAATGGCTTCGATCACCAGTTCGCTCATGGCTCTCTCAAGGAACTTCTTCGGGGAGAGACTCGTCACCTTCTCAATAGCCTTCGCGAGATCATTACAGATTGTGATGAAGTACTTGGCCTCTGACTTCAGCGCTTCCTTCATCGTGTCTATGGCATCCGTTGTTATTTTAACGAGCCTGGAGGCAGAGTAGTTCTCCAGGTTCACAGGCTTACCATCAGTCTCAGTGAGTGGTAGCAAAGTTTGGTGATCTCCCCGCATGAGCTTGCCATATCCATCATGGATATTCTGATCTTTGGCTTGATCCCGTCTCCACTGCACTGCTGCGCCATTATAGATGTAGATGTAACTGCCTCCACCGTTGAACACGTACGACTTGATGGGACTCTTCCATGTGGCCTCCTGGAACTCCTTGATCTTCTCTTCAAGTATCTTAATGAGCTGCTTTCGGTAGTCCTCAATCTGCTGGATGATCTCATCCACACCTTCTCTTCTTTCCTCCACCATAGTCCTCCCTCCTTCCTAAGCTAAGAGTTGAAGGCCTCCACCATCTTCGCCATCTTGGCTAACATCCCTAAAGCCCTGGACCGGGGCGTGAAGATCTCCTGGGTAATCCCCTTAATGAGGTGCTCGGCCATACTGTCATCGCTTCGGAGCGCGATGCTCCAGTGAAGTCCTCTCTTCCACACCAGCAACGACCCCTTCCTGTCTCCACTGTTGTGATTCCAAACGATGGTGATCTTTGAGGCGTTCTTCCTCAGGAAGAGGCTGTTCAGAGCCGCCTGGCCGTATGTTGTGACCCTCGACCTGAAGGTCTCTGACGTCACGAATCTCTTCTCACCACGAAGGTTGCACGTCACCCTCACCATGGTGTCCATCTCGGTACTGATGGTGAAGTGCTCCGGATCTGTTGTAGTTGAGGTCACCTCGAGCCTGGGGAGGATTGCCATCGTGACCTCGACATCCTGTACCTTCTTACCCTGAGCCATGAGATGTTTGTGCCTTGAGGCTGTGGAGATCTCCACCCGAACGGCATCATCGCCACTCAACGAGAGGAGAAGGGACTGGGCAAGGATATTCAGTCCCCGAACGAGCTGGGCATTCCCGAAAGCCTCAAAGATCAGCTCGTACTTGGCGAAGGGTTCTCTGAGTTTCCCAACGGTATTCCAGTTCAGATGCACCACCTCCGGCTTTTGGTCCTCCTCCTCAAGACAGGTCAGATGCTGGTAGTTGTGGCAGATGTGCTTCCTCGTGGCACACACCGATGTCCCCTTGAGGAGAGCGAATTGCCCGATGAGGTTCGGGAAGCAGTGATCGAGGAGGAATCTGATGCTCTCCTGATCCCGAGCTGGATCAAGGATGAACATCGCCACCTCTGGGCTGAGCTGGACCCGGCTGAGGAGGATGGTTCCAGGAAGGTATGCGGTATCGTTGTACTCGAAGAGGTACATCCAGTGCGCACTGTACATCGTGTTCTGGAACTCTACGACCTTCAGGCCCATCTCCCGGTAGGGCGATGGAAGCTCAGAGCTCCTCACCCTGGTGTACCTCGTATCCAGAAGCCACGCAAGGCTTTGATTCGTGTTAGGGTAGCTCATTGCATCGTAGAGCCATGCCCCAAGCACACACTCCACCTCCCTTCGTTTTGGGGTGGGTAGGGGCTCAAGCCCCTACCCCAGAGGATTACCCCTCAACCAGTGGGCTCACAGGCTCCTTCTCAACACCACCAATAGCCTCAATGAGGAGCTTTGTGTACTTGAGGTTTGCAAGGAAAATGTCGAGCTTCTTCGCCATCCTCCATCCTGCCTGGATGGCCTCCGTGATGATTCCCATAGCCGATGCTCTCTCAAATCTTACCACCAGCCGATCGTCGTGGTATGCTGTGAAGCAATCTGAGCCGAAGACGTCCTTCGCAATGAGGCACATCGCCTTCATGGCTACCTGCTCCACATCCTTCTCTACATTGACTGTGTACTCTGCTGTGGCGTGAACAGGTCCATGAACCTCCCCCCACTCAACAACGACCCTCTCAAGACGAACAAGATGTTCCATGACCTCTAACCTCCTTTCTCTCGATATGTTGTATTTGGGAGGCCGGAGTTTCGGCCTCCGCCCAGAAGAAGGACCTCCTCTCACTTCTCCTGTCTCCTCTCCCCTCGGGTGCAACTCACTCCATACGAATGACCATGTCTGCCTCAATACCCTCAGGCGACTTTCCCGTCGTCAACACGATGAGCTTCGTCATGTTAGAAGGCCTTGGAATTTCCTCATCGGCATTGCACCCGTCAGTCATGAGCACAACCGGAGCCTGGGTATCCTGGGCATGCTCTTCAATCCATTTGAATGCCGGCGCAAAAACAGTTCCTCCACCTCCCTTGACGCTCTTCAGAATTTCCTCAATGTCTCCATCCTCCACCACAGCCTGGACATCCGCATCACAGGCAATGAACACTACCCGGTACTGGTCGAGGATTCCCCGGACCTCGCTGAGGAATCCCCTGAGGTTCTCCTGCGAGATACTCCCAGACGTATCCACAATGACGAAGACCGTCCGCTCGTACTCGTTGAGCGACGGTGTGTATGCGTCGCAGTAGAGGAGTGTCGGCCTGTACGGTTTCCGGTAGCTATAGTCTGAGACAAAGGCCGTTGCAACAGCGTCCTGCAGGATATCCTGCCACCGAACCTTGCTCTCGGTGAGCTGATCGACAATCCGTTCCCATTCTCCGGGCATTGTCCCAATGCCCATTTTCACCATCTGTAGTGCCGACACTGCTGTGTCAACGATGAACTGCCTCGCGAGCTCTCTGGCCTGCGGCGTTGAAGGCTCCTGATCTGGCGTCACCTCGCCATCCTCCGGAAGCCCAAGCTTCCTCCTGAGCTTTCTGTGGAGCTCCTTCAACCTCCTGACCGTATCCTCCTTCGAACTCTCCTCTCCCTGACTGTCCTCCTCCTCTTCCCCCTGGGCCTCTCTTCCGTCCTGTCCTTCCTCTTCAGAAAGGAGTGTGATCTCCTGGATGATTTCCTGCATCTCTCCATCTACTGCAGATCGAAGTTTCTCATAGATTTCCTCTGCGTGCATGTTGTGGAATTCCCTCAGGTACAGACCCCCGCTCACGTCAAACTTCATATCTTTCAACATCCAGTTGATCTCAAGATCTGTGGCATAGTTCCAGAGCACCCGATCCCTGTTCCCCATCCGGAGCAGCGTCCCATTGAGGATATGCATTGCCTCGTGAGCCAGAACAGTCTTCATGTCTCTTCCTACATCCTCCACGTCCTCTCTTACGTAAAGAACCCTCCCAACAAGATCCACTGCCGCAGGATACGGAAGCTCATCCGCACTCTTCACCTCGACCCTGAGTTTCATCAGGGCCGAGGCAAGAATGGGATGGCTCACCACCATCCTGGTGATCTCCCGAATCACCCTTTCCTCCATCCCTATCACCTCTCAACGACAAACTTGTACTTTCTTGCAAACCTCATCATTGCATCGGACATTGCTGGATCGAAGAGATCATGCTTGTGCACCACCTCAAGCTTCAGAATGCTCTTCATCCAGAGCACAATGTACGGCGACATATAGTCCGGAGCCTCCAGGGCATACTCCAGAAGCGTTGACAGAAGCTCTTTCTTCGTCTTATTCACAAGGACTGTGGCCAGCATGAAGCTCTTCTCAACCTCGTCATTCTTCGGATAGACCTTCTCACCCCGCAGAATCGCCTCCACCATCTTCCCAACACCAGCACACTTCCCCAAAAACGTACTGAATCGCACTGCTGCCTCCTCACCAACAATGCCTGCAATGTCCTCAACGCTATTGATGCCATACTGCAGGAGCCTCCCCACCATCTCCCAGGCTCTCGGTGACGGATAGGGTCTGTCAATGTCTGGCTCTCCAGAGAGGTACTTCGTATCAAGCTCAAGGTATGCCACCACTTCCTCCGGCAACCCTTTCTTCATCCAGTACTCCTTAAAGTCCTCAAAATCCGGCACCACGGAGTAGTGCAGAGCCCTATTCACCATGGCTGATGAGAGCTTATTGACCATGGCCTTGTCCTTGAGCCTATTCCCAGCACAGACCACCATGCTCCCCTTTGGGAGCTCATAGTCACCAATCTTCTTCTCCAGGACAATGCGCATCGCTGCGTTCTGCACGGCAGTCGGTGCAGTGTTGAATTCATCAAAGAACAGGATAAACGGTTCTTTAGGAAAGTCCAGAGGGAAGAACTCAGCTCGTCGCTTCTCTCTATCTGGAAACACAAACCCTTTGAGCTCCGTCGGATCCAGAAGCGACAGGATCATCACCTTAACCGGTTTCCCGACTTCTTCTCCCACCTGGTACACGATCTGGGTCTTCCCAATCCCCGGCTTCCCCCACAAAAATACCGCCGGCGGATTCTCCATTACTGCAATCCGAAGCAACTTCTCCTTGAGCTGCTTCGGTGTCACTGTGAATTTCAGTTCCACACTCTCAACCTCCTTCCTTATTGGGGTTTGTAGGGGCGAAGCCCCTACCCCAAAATACCGTTACTTCCCAATCTCCTCAATTATCCCCCTGGTATACATATACGCCAGGGAATCAGACACTGGCTTCTCCATCTCCTCCAGGATCTTCTTGAGCTTCTCCTTCGCCTCTCTGAGTCCCTGGAGTACGGTCTGGAGCTCGTCACGAGGCGTTACATCGGTGTTCTTCCGGAATTTGTCCTGGCACGGAATGCTGAACCTTACATCAAGGGTGTCCGAATCCAGTCGCACACTGATCCCTGGTGGTTCCAGTGTCGTGGAGTACACAGAGACTTTAAAAGGAATCTCCTGAAGAAGGGCGTCGTAGACCTCCAGCATCTTCTCAACCGCTTCGATAGCTTTGTCCAGAATCTCTTCTCCCCTCCCCTGGAGAATAAGGACAACTCCAGAGGATGGCGCGCCTTGTGCTGTCGATGTGAAGATCTCTTTCGAGAGGATGGCAGCAACAACATCTCTGAGCATTCGGTACTCCTTCCCAGAAAGAAGGCTGACGGAGAGTCTCCTATCCCGTCCATGCATGACCTGCTCTAAGAATTCCCTCACAGTTGGACGATCTTCCATGCTCTCCCTCCCTTTTTGGAAGGATGCCTTCCAGAAGAGCCTTGAAGGCATCCTCCAGGCAATGTTCTTCTCTGTCATTTCCTCTAAACTTGGGTTTATCTTACACTGCCTTCTGTATTCAGTCAAGGGAATTTTTGCAGATGGGCTTCTCTATCCCTCCATTTTTTGTGAGATTTGTAGATGATTCCAATACATGGCTTTGTATAATTGGTGGAAAAGGTGCGCAGTTTCAGTATGCTATCACCTCTTTAGTACAGGACAAAAGCCCCAGGAATCTCTCCTGGGGCCTGGAGCTACTTCTGTGTCTGCTCTTCGCTCTGGCCATTCTTCCGCTTCAGATATCCCCGTTCATTGAGCTCATTCCGGATGAGATAGAGTGCAGTGGCAATGGCATGCATGCAGAGATTGCCGTTCTGGAAATCTGGGCATGTGCAGGAGAAATCGCCATCATTCACGGTTACAGCGTATTCCTTCTGGCTCCCAACACGAGAAACGATAACCGAGCCATTCTCTTCCCGGAACACCATCTGTCCGAGAAAGCCGAGGCTTCCTCGGTAAAACCGAAGCAGCTGATCGTAATTAATAACCATCTTCTTCATCCTCCTCTCTGGTATATCCTCCAGGCGTACTCTCCCTCCTGGAGGTAGTGAGCTAAATCCACAAGGGAGGTAATCTCTGGGAGCCTCCCCCGAAGAGGCCGAACCCAGATTTCTCCCTCATATGGCACCCCATCACAGTGCCGCACGATCTTCCCCACAACAATCAAAGTATCTGTCGCAGGGAAGATCGTAAATGCTTCGGGGATGATCGTGTACCCCTCAGCCTCATCGATGCAGATCATCTTCCCACCTCCTTCTTTTGGGGGGAGAAGGGGGCGCAAGCCCCCTTCCCCTTAGAGGGTGACCTTCCCAAGGAAAGGAAGGATCTTCTCCCCACAGACGATTCCAACAGGAGTCTCCATAAACCTTACGAACCCTCCCCAGGAGATCCCAGAGTAGCTATATACCTTACCGTCCACAACCACTCCGATGTATTTTCCGTCATTGTTCACAATCTGGTACACCTTATGGCCTTTGCGCTTGAGTTCTGCCCAGATTGAATGTTTCTCAGGATTCTGCTCGATGAGTTTCACGGATTTCCCGGTGATGATCTCCAGACCTTTTCTTGTACTCTTCTCTCTCTTTCCCTCCCGGAGAGCCTCGGAAACCTCATCAAAGAGCGTCTTCATAACTGTCACCTCCTTCTTTTGGAGTTGAAGGGGCGTAAGCCCCTTCCCCGAAGAATTCAAGGAAGAGCTCCTCCTGGTCCTCGCCGCAGTCAGCAAGGACCAGAAGGTTTGGATCGAGTGTCCATCCGGTGAGAACCTCCTGCCACCATTCCGGTGACAGGATGATTTCTTTTGGCATCTTCCCACCTCCTTCTTCCTGGGGGTGATGGGGGTGAGAACCCCCATCCCCGATAGGTGACTGGAGGGTAAGAGCCATCCTCGGTTTTTTGTGAGATTTCTCGAGGATGGGAGATCTTCCCCTCCACCGAAAAAATCCTTTATTCACAAGCCTTCCATCCCTATTTCCCTCCATCTGGTGGTGTGTAAGTGGAGGATGCACTTTATGGAACCCCGGAAATTTGACCATAATCACTTTCCAAGTGGAGGGAAACCCCCCGAAAAAGGGGGGTTTGTGGAGGGAAATGTGCATCCCTCTGAAAGGAGGTCACTGGAACAATCTCTCCCTCAGACGAAGGGTCACATCTTCCTCCATCTGAAGGAGGGTCCGGGAGTTTTGAGGGAAGGTTTGGGGCTATCCCTTCCTGGAGTGGGTACCCCAAACCTTCCCCCAGAAAAGGGGGCCTGGGAATGGGGCGGGGATTACCCGCCCCATTTCATACAAGATGGAGGTATTCCATCATCCCTCCCAGTTATGACGGTGTCCTCACCATCATTGTCCCTGCACTCGTACCACCCGAATGAGTACAGGGATTCACTGTGAGGACAGTACTCTGATACTTCCCTACGCCAGGATCTGCTCCCATACTCCTCGTTGGAGCAGGGAGCATAATATTTACACGATTCACAGACCTTGTATTGGAGCTTGCTACACACTCCAGCCACCTCCTTCCCTCTGGATTGGGGGCATGGGGGCGGAAGCCCCCATCCCCTGGAAAGAGAAAAGGGATTTTCCCTCCCTCTGAAGAAAGGTCAGGGTCTCCCTCAGAGGGAGGAAGATGATCTCTCTCTTCCCTCCCTCCATCCCTCCCTCTCTTGGAGAGAGGTGGGAGGAAAAAGCAAAAAAGCAGGGGGACATTCCCCCCTGCCTCCCGGGTCTACCCCAGGATCTTTTCTCCCAGCAGGGCTGCTAACCCTGCTGGGATGACTCTATATTTACCAACAAACACAAGTGTACACCCATTACGCTTTGCTGCTCTTCGAGCCACGTCCAGGGTATGAATGCAGCTCGCTCTTAGTACTACATTGCTTCTTGAGGGGAAGATGAGCAACGTCCGAACCTTCTTGCATTCCGGGCAGTACACCCGGAACATGACCTCGGGTGCACTGCCCTCATTCTTGTTGAGGAGATGCTTCGCCGCAGGCGAAGCATCTGTTACCTCTACCACCGCCTCAAACCGTGAGGTGAGGCGGTTATGATGACTGAGGAGAATTTTCCTCCCCAGTTCCCGAATCTTTTTTATGTGCTTCTCGTACTCGTTGTCGCGTTTCTCCAGTTCCTCCTCAAGCTCTTCGAGTTCTTCAAGTTCTTCGAGTTCTTCCACCATTCTCACCTCCTTTCTCTTTTTTTCTTTTTTTGGGGGCGATGGGGGCGAGAGCCCCCATCCCCTGGAAAGAGAAAAGAATTTTCTCATCGTCCGAAGAAAGGTCAAGGCCTCTCTCAGAGGGAGGGTAAAGTTCTTCTTACTCTGAGAAATTATCTGATGTTTCGTCCCTCAGACAATCTCTCCCTCTTATCTCTCCATCCCTCCCACCCCTCCAGAGGGTAGGGGTGAGAGGGATGGAGTGCGGATCACCGGAGCCGGCTCAGACGCCGAGCCCCGAGGATCCGCCCCTCTTCGTCCCGGACAAAGTCGTCCGGGACGAAGAGGTCTTCCCGATCCCTTGCCGCCTGGGCGACGGCAAGGGAGACAACAAAAATGACACCCTCCGAAGGCTCCGGGAGGCCAGTGACCTCCCGGAGGACCTTGCGGACAACGGGAATGAAATCCCCGTCCACCATAATCCCCGCGTCCGGGAGGATCTCCTCCCGGACGCGGGCAACGGTTCCTTCTGGAGGGACGGTAATAGTCCGTCCCTCCAGAAGGAGGTTAACTGGATGCGGCGTCAAATTGATCAGCCGCATCTTCTCACCTCCTTATTCTTTCTTCTTGTTTCTATGCCCCCCGCAGGTCTCTTGGCCCGGCAAACGTCCGGACCATTCCTGCGGGGGGCCACCCCGCAGGTTGCCCAGAGGGGCCTATCCCCTCCGGGCGAATACTGGGGGAATGGGGGCGTAAGCCCCCATCCCCTGGAAGGGGTGGAGGGTTAGCTCACCCTCCACCCTTTCCTCTTTGCCAGCCTCCGGATGGCCTCCTCTAAGGAGACCATCCGGAGGCTCTTCTCCTCCTCGAGGCCCTCCCGAAGGAGGGCCTCAAGTGGGTTATTCTTTCCTTTATTCCCGAGGCGGAGGCAAGCCGCCTCAGGCTGCCAGGTCAGTGGGGGTCTTGCGACCCCCACTAGCCTTACTGCCATTTCTCCTCTCCTCCTTTCCTTTTTCTTTTCTTTTTGGGGGTGATGGGGGCGTTAGCCCCCATCCCCTTGAAAGAGAAAAAAGAGGCTTCACCATCAGTACTTGAGGAGTACGGAAGAGGAGGGAGGTAGGACTTCCAGAACTTCTTGAGGAAAAAGGAATTCATCTTCCCTCAGACACTGTCTCAGGTTTCTCTCTATCAGAGGGAGGGATATCTCTCTCCTCCATCTCTCTCTCTGATGGATGGATCCCTCCTTCCCTCAGAAGGGATCTCAGGTTTCCCTCTCTCGAGGGATGGATCTCTCTGATGGAGTGTCTTTCGGTCGGTCCTTTCCCTCCCTCAGACGAATCCTCAGGATTCCCTCCATCCATCCCTCTTCATCCCTCTTTCTTAGGCATATTGGGGCATATTGCGAGCGAAGCGAGCAACACTTTCTGCCTTTTTGTCTTTTTTGTCTTTTGCATATTACCGGCTCGAGGCGAAGCCGAGAGCCGGAATATATATGTTGCTGGTTGTCCACAACACCGGCTCTGGCTTTCTTTCGGTTGGTACTTTGCCGGATTGGAGTAGCATGGGACAGGCAGAGGGATAGGCAGAAGGATAGGCAGGGGACACGCAGGATGATTGGGGAAGTAGGGGATAGGCATGGGACAGGAAGAAGGATAGGGGATAGGCATAGGACAGGCAGAGGGATAGGGGATAGGCATGGGACAGGAAGAAGGATAGGCAGGATGATTGGGGAAAAAAGGCAAAAAAAAAGGCGGGGGATTATTCCCCCGCCTGCCGGCCCTCTCCTGGAACCCGTACGGGTTCCAGGAGAAGACCTAAGTATCCGGGCTCCATTTCATGGAGCCCGGATGCCTCGATTAATTCGCACTTGGTGATGGCTCTTTCGAGCCATCCACCAAGCCAGACCTGTCCCCCACGAGGGGACAGGTCAAGAACTTTCACCAGTAGAGCCGTTACCCTTTCGGGCAACGGCTCTCCCAAGACCTTTAGCAGGTCTTGGGAAAGAACACGAACATCACCGGGCGTAAGCCCGGTGGTATTACGCAAGCGACTCAAGTGCTTTCTAAGCACTTGAGTCATATTGGATATGCTTACCATTCGCACGTTGTTACTGCTCATGCTGTGCCTCCTCCTTTCTTCAACGTTCTTCACCCATATTAAGAATCGCTGGATTGTGTTTTGCAAAAAAGCGACAAAAGATTTAGCATATGGGCTTCTGATTGTCGGTAATTCAAGCAAAATTTTCTGCTGCAGTCGGCATGCGAACCTGTGGGCGCTGTAGTCCACCCCCTCCCCCACCTTTTTCTCAATTTCCGAATTCCCCCATCTCTCCAGGCAAATTCTTTCCATCCCCTCCCACCAAAACCTCTTCCATCCACCACTCCAAAGCCTATCCCATCCTCAGCCCAAACCTGTCCCACCCTAACCACAAAGCCTCTTCCCAGCCCAAAATCTGCCTTCCACCTCAAACCCCTCTTATCCCTCAGCTCCCATACTCATCATATCCTTCCTCTGGACAGTCCATTAACCTCATTAACCATCTACTGTCCATCTCCTCCATACCTTTCCTCTGTCCAGGAAGAATCAAGTTGCTGGAAGCCTTGTGAATCCTGGATTTTCCCCTGTCAACTAAAACGTTTTAAATTGAGCTTTCATTTTGCAGGACGATGGAAATGTCTACCCAGAGATTCCAATCGCTCCTGGGGCCGGGAAATTGAAAAAATTCCTTCTGGTGGAGAGGAGCTTCCCCCAGATTTTCCCAGGGAAGAACCAGAAGTTTTGGGGTCTCTGAGAGGGGATTTCAGGAATTTTCCTCAATTCAAGATGCGATGAGAATGGGAGGTAATTCTTTGCGGGAATGAGATGTCTGAGCATTCTCTAGAAATGTCTCGTTTGGGGAAAAGCAAAAGTGGGGATACTGGAGGGGGAGAAATTCTGGAATTTTCAGGAAAGGCCGGCAAGAATTTGCTATCTGCGTGTCCTTCTCCTCAATCACCATGATATTTTGAGCGGGTGACTGTGGACAGTGCAGTGTGCCTTGTGTGGTCGGGAGATTGTTGAGGAGGGCTGTGTGGTGGTGGAGATCCATAACTTCGCCACCTGGTGCACCTCACTGTGTCCGGATTGTCTCCTCAGGCTGTACACGGTGATCAACGCCTTACTGGGAGTGCGACATGGCCAAGGCGCTAGTACGGTTTGAACGGGATCCAGAGTACGAGAAGTGGCTTGAGGAAGAGCTCCAGAAATCGATTTATGGCGAGAAGGTCACGAAGAAGGGGAGAAAGCCCAAGGCCTGGGAGTTTGATCCTCTGGCCATTATCTCCGTCTTCGACTACAAGGAGAAGGATCCCACCCTCTCTTTTGAGTTGCTGCGGAGGATGGCGGAGCGGAATGTCATTGTTGCCGCCATCATCAACACGCGGATTAACCAGGTGAGCCGGTTTTCGTACCCGGCAAGGCTCAGGGAGGATCGGATTGGGTTCAAGGTTCGGCCAAGGGATCCAAGGGCGACGATCACCGATGCGGTGAAGGCTCGGTGTGCTGAGCTTGAGGAGTTCATCCTTCACTGTGGGTGGCCAGACTACGAGTACGTTCGGGATGAGTTTGGGGACTTCCTGAAAAAAGTAGTCAGGGACAGGTTGACCTACGATGGGGTGGCGGTGGAGATTGTCCGGGACAGGACTGGGAAGGTGGTCATGTTCCATGCCGTGGATGCCTCAACCATCCGGCTGGCCATCCCTGAGGATGTCCGATCCAGTGGGCAGTTTCGGCTCCTGACGAAGGACGACATTGGGTACGTTCAGGTTGTGAATGGGAAGAAGGTGGCGGAGTTCACCTTCGACGAATTAGGGTATGGGGTGTTCTATCCCCGGACGGCCATGGACGTGTACGGCTACGGGTACTCGGAGCTTGAGATGTGCATGAAGGAGATCACCTGGCAGCTGTATGCGTCCCAGTACAATGGCCGGTACTTCTCTCAGGGGGCGTTGCCGAAGGGGATCCTGAATTTCAAGGGTGGGAATTTAACGAAGGAGCGGCTGGACGATTTCCGGAGGCAGTGGCAGGCTCAGGTGGCGGGATTGACTGGGGCCTGGAAGATGCCGATTGTGTCGGCACCAGACATCCAGTTCATTGAGCTCCAGAAGTCGAACTCCGATATGGAGTTCAGTGCCTGGATGGATTACCTGGTGAACGTCATCTGCGCCGTCTACTGTATAGACCCGGCGGAGATTAACTTCCCCTCCCGTGGAGGGAGTGGGGACTCCCATGAGGCGGCGCTCTTCGATAACTCCTATGAGGTGAAGCTCCGGCAGTCCCGGGATAAGGGGCTGTACCCGCTTCTGGACTTCATCGCCAACTTCATCAACCGCCATATCCTCGCCAAGATCGATCCGGACTTTGTGTTCGTGTTCGAGGGGCTTGATCGGCGGATGGGGATTGAGCGGTTGAAGGCCCAGGAGATCGAAGTCCGGACCTTCAAGACCATCAATGAGATCCGGAGGGAAGAGGACCTGGAGCCCCTGCCTGATGGGGACATGCTCCTTGACGCTACATTTGTGAACTACAGGCTGCAGATGCAGCAACTGGAGTACCAGCTCAAGCTCCAGGAGATGCGGCTCCTTGAGGAGACCATTGAGCTCAAGAAGAAGCTCGTGGAGCTTGCTGAGCTTGAGCGGCAAAGCGGTGTGGATACGGACAGGGCACTGGAGGAATTGACCTCAGAGAACGACGAGCTCCTCAAACTGGTGGAGCTACTTGTTGGAGAGCAAAAAGGAGAGGAGAGTTATGAGCGAGAAGAACCCGACGAATCCCCCCAAGGTGCGACCGGAGCTGAAGACGGAGAAGCCGGGGACGAGGCAGACGCTGAAGACCGGGAAACCTGAGTTTGAGACTAATAAGGGGAGTACGTCCTGCTGAAGGCTATGGCGGTCCTCGTCCAGGGGGCATTGGAACAGACCTTCACTTCCCGAACGAAGGTCTCGGGAGTCCAGATCCACAGGAGGCGGCTGAGCTGGGCAGATCTTGCTGGATTCTCCTGGAATCAGGTCAGCCAGATCTCCTGGAATGACTGCCACTGTGCGATTCGGTACATTCCCTGGACGTTTCAGTGCCAGAAGACCTGGAAGGTTGGGGTTCCCATCCGGACGAGGGAACGTGAGAAGGCTTTATGTCTTGCGTTTGAGCGAGACTTCTCCCGGATCAGACGATTCGCTGCGCTCAGTGGTCGGATCTCCAGAAAAGGGATCAAGAGGAGTAAAGTGGTTCCATGCTTCATTACGGCGACAACGTTACAATCGAGATTACGCTGTACGACGAAAACCAGAACCCTATCGATCTGACCGATGCCCAGGAGGTGCTCCTCTACATTCAGGAGGGGAAGCACATCCTTGAACGGTCCTGTTCCATCAAGAATCCCCCAACATCTGGGGTTGTCGCCTACAAGATGAAGGAGGAGGACTTCCTCCTCTACGATACGGAGTACGTTTTCCAGCCAGTCGTCATCTTCAAGAATGGTGACCGCCTGACCGGAGAGAAGATCACGAGGATGGTGGTCTCCACTCTCAGGCAGAAGAAGACCGGCTGAGGTGGAGATCGGTGAGGGAGACAACGCCTTTTCTCAATCTGGTCAAGAGGGATACAGGGGATACGCCAGGTGGATTTCTTGAAGACTTTGCCAGAAATATGGAGATTCTCGATGACTTTGCCAGGAAACAGAGCTTCGTCTTCATTCAAGACGTTCCACGGAGAGAATGGGTCATCGTGCATAACCTGAACCGGAAGCCTGCAGTGACGATTGTCGACTCAGCGAACAATGTGGTCGTTGGTGATGTCACCTACGTTGATGACACCACCATCGTCGTCACCTTTTCTGGGGAGTTCAGTGGGAGATGCTACCTGAACTGAGGAGGGCATAGTAGATGAAGTTTCTCAATAACATAGACCTCAACCGCAACCAGATCCTCAATGCGGTCATCCAGAACCTGGCTACCCCTCCCAGCAATCCCGTCAAGGGGCTCATCTACTTTAACACTACAGACAACAAGTACTATGGGTATGATGGTTCCAGGTGGGTCGAACTCGGCCTGAGTGGTGGTCCCTACGGAGACATGTTCAAATCGGTCTACGATACCGACAACGATGGGATCGTAGACAAGGCTGAGCGGATCGATGATGGGACGTACTCGGCAACAGCTCAGGACATCAAGGATGCGGTTGACAAAAGACACACCCACAGCAACAAAGCCCTCTTAGACACCTACACCCAGACCGAGGCCGACCTTGCCGATGCTGTCGCCAAGAAGCATGCACAGAATACCGATACTGGAACGTCCTCACAGACCTTCCAGATTGGTTCCTCCGGCCCTAAACTCAAGAACAACAGCGGTGAGCTCCAGGTTCGGAACAGTGCTGATACCGACTACGCTGACCTCCGGGTCAAGAACCTCTACGTTGAGGGCACCACGACCACCATCAATGCCAACGAAGTCAATATCGGCGACAACATCATCAAGCTCAATGCGGACATCACGAGCTCTGCCCAGAACAGCGATGGTGGTATTGAGATCAAGCGGCTGACGACCGGAGGGGCAGAGGGGAATGCCTCCATCTACTTCGATGAGGCCAGTGACATCTGGAAGCTCAAAGACGGAGCTCCGGAGAGCCTGCAGACTTTTGCCATTGCCCGGAAGTACGTCGCAACCATTGGGGATGGGACGAATACCACGTACACCATCACCCACAACATGAACACAAGGGACGTCACTGTAACCATTAGGGAGACGAATTCTCCATATGGTGTTGTGCTTGCGGATGTAGAGTGCACGACAACGAACAGCATCACTGTGCGGTTTGCTACCGCCCCATCCACAAACCAGTACACGGTCGTGATTGTCGGGTGATAGTGGGTGAAGATCCTCAGTACAACGGACTTCACGAAGACTGAAGCCCAGAATATTGTCATCCATAAGGCTTCTTCTGCTCCCACGTCTCCAGTGGCTGGTCAACTCTACTTCAATACCTCTACGAAGAAGCTCTACTTCTATGATGGTACAACCTGGGTGGAGCTCCCGGGATCTGGTGGTGGAGGAACAGCATCCTTCATTTGGGCACCAAATGGTTTTCCACCCAAACCTCCAGGGTACGACGAGTACGTTGTGCCCTACGCCCTAAGTGGAACGGCTGGGACGACCCTTGCCCTCACAGCCAGTAGGATCTACTGGATCCCCTTCTTCGTCTGGAGGACAGTAACCATCACCACCATGGCCATCAACGTCACCACCGCATCTTCCGGAACCCATACGGTTGGCATTTACTCTGCAAACACCTCCCTTCAGCCAGGAAGCCTACTCTACTCAGCGAGTTTCGATGCCGGGTCAACTGGGGTCAAGACAGCCACCCCAAACCTCCAGCTGACCCAAGGCGTCTACTGGATTGGCTGGTGTGCCGGATCCGGCGCCACAGTGAGGGCCATTGCCCTGGCGGCTTCGATGTCCCTTGCCCTTCCTGGCCTTGGGACGGCCAATGCCAACTACTGGTACACCTCAGGAACCTCTCTTCCCAATCCTGCTCCCACTTCCGGGTACACGGCAGCTACGGGTGGTGCCGTCCCGGCAGTAGGGATGAAGTACACCTTTGTGTGAGGAGACGCTATGAAGGCGGCCTTACCAGGATTTAAGACCGGGTATACCAGGACCAATCCCCATACAGGGGAAGTGGTTCTGATTCCCTCTTACTTGGCTTCCCCGCAGTCCACATCCCAGCTAGAGCATCCCTCCACCCCATCCCGCCCCTCCCACCTCCCATCCCCAGAGACGCCCCCCGTCTCTGGGGATACCCTCAGAGCCGTTCGGGAGTTCGTGGCCAAGCTCGAGAAGCGGCTGGGGAAGCGGGGGGCATTCGGCCTCATCCGACTCATTAGCCTTGGGGTGAAGCGGTACGGGAAGGCCCATGTGGTGACGCGACGGGGGCGAGGGAGGAAGCATTTCAAGGACATTTTAGGGAACCAGGTGATCCTTGAGGAGGCCCGGAGGAAGTCCGTTGAGGCGACGAACCTCCTTGAGAAGTTGAAGCTCATCGACAGGATTCGGGAGATCTTCCGAGGCGGACGGCAGGAAGTCTACCAGACCATGATGTACCGGACAGCCCTGTCTCCGGATATGGTGCTCAAGCTCAGTCCGACGAAGCTCCTCTACATCCGGTACTGGATCGACAAGCGGGGGCTTTTGGGGAAGAAGGGGTTCATGTACATGACCTTCTGCATCGGGCACCTTGAGGACCCCCATCCCCGGAGAGTTGGCCTGAGGAACCGGATTGGCCCCATCTCGAGGATCATTGAAGAGAGCGATGCCTTCATTTTCTTCCGTGGTGTGAAGAAGCGGAAGACCCGTGGTCGGGTGTACATTGAGCACTTCCGGCTCATTCCTCTCGTTTAGGTGGTTGGCATGTTTGATATCCTGAACGATCAGACCCCCTATTACCTCTGTACGGAAGTCGATGTGGAGAAGTCCTATAAGGAGTCTGGGGAGGGGAAGCGGTACATCTTTGGGATCGCCACCTCAACCGTGAAGGATGAGGATGGGGAGATCATCCTCCACAAGTTCGTGGACCTTGAGCCCTTCGTGGAGCGGGGGTTCTTCACCTACGAGCACCTCAAAGACCCCGAGTACATCGTGGGCTTCCCCTACAAAAACGAGTGCCGGGTGGCTGACGATGGGGTGTACGTCGCTGGGGAGCTCTTCGCCAACCATCCGGTCGCAGACAAAATCTGGGACCTCATCGTCTATCTCAAGAAGAACAACATCCCCCGAAGGCTCTACTTCTCCATTGAAGGGAAGGCCTACCGGAACCTCACCGATCCACCGGGCATCATCAGGAAGGTGAGGGTGTACGATGTCTCCATCACCAGGAGACCAGCTAACCCCCAGGCCGTCCTCGATGCTGTGGTGAAATCGGTTGTCCTTGAAGATGGACAGGCATTATACGTTGTGAACCCGCACGATATGACTTCTGGAATTTCTGCACTGCGTCGAGAAGTCGTCGACAGTGCACTGAAGGTTCTCACCTACCTCCTCGACCATGAGGAGGATCTCCGTGAGGAACTGAGGAAGAAGGGAGAGTTGAACCGGGAGGAAGCCCTGATCTACGCTCTCCTGACTTTCTGTCCTAAACTCCGAGCCATTCTCGAGTCTTTTGGAGGTGTTTCGCATTGAAGCTCAAAGAGAAGTTCCTCAAAACGGTGGAGGAGCTCAACAGGCTCCTGGGCATTGTGGTCGAGGAACCCGTAGCGAAGAACGTCGAGGCCGACGTGCAGGAGGTTGTGACCAGTGAAGAGGAGTGTCGTACCGAAGCGGCCGTTGCTGCCGAAGCCCAAGAGGAGCCGCTTGGCGGGGATCAAACCGCCGAGGCCGAAGGGGTCTCGGAGGGGTCGGAGGCCAGTGGGCACGACGCTCAGCAGGAGGAAGATGTCCTGAAGAGCGCTCAGCTCTCCACCCTCCTCGACTCCGTGGTGAAGACGGCCGAGAAGGTCAGTGAGGTCAGCCGGCAGTTCTCGGAAGTCGCTCAGGTGCTGAACGAAAGGGAGAAGATCATCGTGACCAACCTCACCAAATCCATTTCCGTCCTGTGTGAGAGCGTCGATGCTCTGGCCGACACCGTGGCGGACCTCAAAAGCCGTCTGGAGAGGATTGAGCGGGAACCGGTGAAGAAGTCCGTTACGGTGGTGGAGAAGTTCCAGGAAGAGGTCAAGAAGAGCGTCGACCTCAGGGACATCGGGAACAAGCTCTTCGAGCTCGTCCTTCAGGGTCAGGTCCCCATGGAGGAGCTTGCCCGCTTCGATGCGATGAAGTCCCTAGATGTTTTGAGTGACCAGACAAAGAAGCTCTTAAACCTGTAACTTTTCGTGGAGGTGTCTTCATCAATGTTCATGACGGGAAACATTACCAAGTTCGCTGATGGCTTCGACTTCGCCCACCAGCAGGACATCGCTGAGGTGAAGAAGGCCACGGAGATCGGTTACGAGATCAACCCCTTCAACCTGACTTCCGGTGTTGCCCCCCTCCGTGCCGAGGTGGTGGAGCAGACCCTCAAGACCATCGTCTACACGGAGGACCACTTCCGGTTCTACCGGGAAGTCCCCAAGGGGAAAGCGCTCTCGAATGTCGTCCAGTACATTAAGGTCTACGGCTACGGCCAGTCGGAGAACGTCTTCCACCCAGCCGGAGAGAATCCGCCATTTGAGGACCACGCCGACTTCGCCCGTGGGGTTGCCTTCGTGAAGTACCTGGGCAATCTCCGAATCGTCCAGCACCCCGCCACCCTCATCCAGACCCACATCATGGACGTCATCGCCGCTGAGAACATGGCCGGGGCCCGGCACCTCGCCCGCCAGCTTGAGCTCGCCCTCTTCTGGGGCAACTCCAAGCTTGGTCCCAATGGCACGGAGTGGTACGAGTTCGACGGCCTCTACAACCAGGTGGAGGCGGTGTACGATCTTGGCGGTGAGCCCATCACGGAGCCCGTGGTCAACGACATCGTCCAGCTGGTCCTCGACAACTACGGCTTCCCCAACAAGTTCTACATGCCCCCCATCGTCTACTCCGACCTCATGAAGCAGATCATGGGCATGCAGCGGGTGCTTTTGCCGACCAAGGAGGGCGGCTACTCCGTTGGGGCACCGATTGATGTGATCCGGACCCAGGCTGGCCCCGTGGGTGTGGTGCCCGTCTTCTTCCTTGGGAAAGGCGATTTCCGCTGCCCGCTCAAGAAGGTCCCCACTGCTGCAAGCCATGCCAATGCTGCCACCACTCCAGCAAGCGTCGCCGTAGCCATCCATTCTGCAGCAAACGGTGCTGAGTGGAATAAGCTCAAGGTGGATACGGCCACCATCCGCTACGCCGTCACAGCCGTGAACCGGTACGGTGAGTCCGCTCCCGTCTACAGCGACCCCGTCGTCCTTGAGACGGCCGATTTCGGGAAGAGCATTGACCTCACCATCACCAATGCCTCCAGCCTCCAGAATCCTCCCTCCTACTTCAACGTCTACCGTTCGGACAACGGGAAGGACTACTACTGGGTGAAGGCTGTCCCCGCTGCCTCCCAGGCCGCTGGTGGGACGACCTCCTGGAGCGACAAGAACGAGCAGATGCCTGGGTACTACACCGCCTTCCTGGGCGAGTTCAACAGCAACGTCCTGGAATTCCTCGAACTCCTCCCCCTCACCCAGGTGCCCCTGGCCCAGATCCAGCCCGCAATCCGTTGGCTCTTGCTCATGTACGCCACCTTCGTGGTGTACGCTCCGAGGAAGATCGTCACCATCCGGAACATCGGGCTCATCGACAACAGCCAGGTGCTCTGATGACCACGGGGGCCCTTGAGGGCCCCCGCTAGAGGAGGCACAGCATGTACAGAGTTCGGAATGCCCACCTTGCCGGACTGAAGGCCATCACAGCCTATGGGACCATTGAGTTCGACAACCTCGGCTACGCCACCATCCCCAACAGGGACCTCTATGAGGCCCTCCTCAAGAACCCCCAATTTGAGGCAGTAGAGGAGGAGCCGAAGGAGCAGGGAGCCGCCGAGGCCGTCCAGAACCGAGAGGCATTCCCTGATGCTTTGGACTGGCCTGAGGAGGAAGTCGAGATCCAGAAGGTTGTGGAAACTGAGCCTCTCGAGGAGGCTATTGTGGCATCGAAACGACGGAAGAAGGCGAAGAAAGAGGAGTAACCTATGGGACTCCGGAAGCTCACCATGACCGACCTGGGTATGGCCCAGGCCCAGGCCTTCCTCAACCGCCCCATTGCCATCCTCGAATCGGGGGAGGGGAACCTGAGCTACTCCCTCCCTGTTGACCCCACGGTGATGTTCACGGTGACGGACATCGTCCTCTCTGGGAATGGAACCTTCACCATCACCGAAGGATCGGAGACCGTCCTGGCCCTCGACGTCTCCGGATCCCTGGCCATCCCCTTCAAGATCGCCCTGAACCTCGACCTCAAAAACCAGGTGACCTTTTCCTTCACTGGCACGGGGGCGAAGAAGCTCAACGTCTACGGGTACTACGTGAGGAAGTGATGCCGTGGCGGTCATCACCCCGCAGTTCGTGAAAGAGAACTACCTCTGGGGAATGGAGATCTACAGTTCCTCAGGGGCACCTCTTCCCGACACGGTTCTTGCGAACCTCATTGCTGCGGCCCAGGATAGGGTGGAGCGGACGCTCAATATTGTCATCGAGCCCAGGGAATTCGTGGAGCTCCACGACTACTACGCCTGCGACTACGTGAACTGGGCCTACATTGACCTGTACCGAAGACCGGTCATTGCCGTCGAGAAGGTGGAGCTCGTCTTTGGGGATCAGTCGGCGATCACCATCGATCCGGCCTGGGTGAGGCTCAGTGAAGGGAAAGGTCAGATGCAGCTCTTCCCCGTGTGGGGGAAGATGGGCACGATGATCATCACCGGTTCAGGGCTCTGGCTCCCCATCGTCTTCCGGCAGTGGCAGTACGCCCCGAAGCTCTGGAGGATCACCTACACTGCGGGGTTCGAAGAGGTGCCCCAATCCCTCAAGGAGGTCATCGCCAAGGAGACCTGCATTTCCCTGGCGGAGATGTTCATCGATCTCATCGTCGGCCCGAGCGTGGGCTCCCAGTCCATTAACGTCGATGGGGTCTCCCAGAGCACAACGGTTCTTGCCGACCATCCCAGGATCAAACAGTACCGGGAAGACCTCCAGAGATTCTACGATCAGGTTTCCCAGTCCTTCAGGGGGATAGACTTCGTTGTCGCCTAGCGCCATCAGAACTGGAGGCCTCAGGCTCCCCTTCCAGTACCACCGGCAGAACGTCGAGCTCTTCGACGCCTTCGTCCTCGAGCGGGGGGTTGATGTTCTGTGGCAGAAGAGCCTCCTCTGCCCCTGCCAGACAGCCTATGGCACCCCCGATCCGTACTGCACCCTCTGCTACGGGAGGGGGTTCTTCCACCAGGGGGAGGAGGCAATCCGGGTGCTCATCACCGATCTCCAGGGGATTCCCCAGTTCCTCCGCCCGGGGTTCTGGCTGTGGGGGACTGCCTCCCTCACCACCACCTCAGAGGTGAAGATGGCCTTCCGGGATCGGGTCATCCTCCCAGGGTACACCGCAACGTACCTTGAGGTTCGGAAGGCCCAGGAAAATCGCATCACCTTCCCCTTAAGGAAGCCTGTAGCCATTGAGACGGTGGGGTACATCGGGGAGGATGGGAGGTTCATGGTCCTTACTGCCCAGCAGTACACCTATACGGATGGGGTACTGACCTTCACCACCTCGGTGCGTGATGGGACACTCGTGACCATCAGGTACAGCGCCCCCCTCATCTACATGGTGGTCAACCTCCTCCACGAGGCTCGGGGTTGGAGGAATGAGCTGGGGAGAGAGGTGGCCTTCCCCAACCAGTACCTTGTCCAGCGAGAGGATCTGGTGGTGGAGGAGAAGAAGGTTGCCGCAGAGGAGTAGGATGGGTTGGCCAGGCAACGAGAGTACGTCGATGCGTACAGGAAGCACCGGGCGAATATCCGGCGCCACATCGCCAATACCATCCAGAAGCTCACCGAGACGTACGGTGAGTACCTCCCGAGGTCTTTCGTCGATGAGCTCAAGAAGATCCTCGCCTCGGGATGGACGGAGACCACAGAGTTTGAAGCGACGGTCCTTGAAGTTCTTGGAAGCCTCCAGGAGAACCTTGACAAGTTCATAGCGCAGCGGAATGCCCTGAGGGCGAAGATTTCGGTCCTCAAGAGCCAGAGCTTCTCCGGCGCCACGGCTCTCATGGGCTTCCTCAGATCGGAAATCCTCCCCATCCTGACCACGGTAGTGGATACCCTTGAGTACACGATGTCGCTTCTCCGGCAGCTGAGTTCCCAGGAGGACCCGGCGAAGGTCCTCCTTCGGGAGATCACCAGGGCCTTCGCCTTCACTCCCCATAAGGTCAACCTCACGGTGGTCGATGCCTTCCTCACCTTCGTCGATAAGCACAGGGGGCCAGTGAAGGAGGAGATCCTCCCAACAGAGCAGCAGAGCGTACTCCTTGAGGCCATCGCACCCTACACCTTCTCCATGGCCGATTTCAAGGCCACGCTCCATGCCGCCCTCACTACCCTCCAGGAGGCGAAGAAGCGCTTTGAGGATCGGCTGCAGCTCATTGGGAAGGCCCTGAGGGGAGGAGGGGATGCCCAGGAGGCCTTCACCGAGGCCCTGGAGATCCTCGAGACCACCATCAGGCGCCTTGAGGCATACTGTGGAAAACTTGTGGATCGCCTCAGGGAGTACGAGACGAAAATCACCTCGGTGACCCTTGAGGAGGCCTCGAAGGTTGTGGAGTACCTCGTAGCCAAGCTCCTCAAGGTGGAGCACCGGAAGATCCTCGTCTGTGACCGCCACACCAAGCCCGTCATCCTCACCCCCATGCAGTACCTCATCCTCTCGGCCAGGGCCTATGGCGTCCTGGAGCTCCGGTGCCCCCACTGCGGCCACCACCTCCTCGTCATGGAGGCGGCAAAGGCCAAGGAGACCTTCGCGAGTGCTGCAGAAGGCATCAGGATGCAGGTCCTCACCGGAGAACGGTCCATGGGGGCGACGGTCCTTGCGGAGATCTGGCGGCGCCTTGAGGCTGAGGTTGAGGCGTACTACAACCAGTACCGCTCCTCCTACTACCGAGGGAGCGAGCGACGGACGGTCACGCCCACGACAGGTCGGACACCCATCACCGAGAGTGACCTCCGGAAGACCATCTCTGGCCACAGGATCTCCATTGTCCTCCCCCACATCCCAGAGTTCACCATTGGCATAACGCAGACGAAGGGAGTGCCTGTGGAAGAGCTCAGGCAGAAGGCCATAGAGGCTCTGGGGAAGGCGTTCATGAAGGTGTGGCAGGGGGAGCTCAACGTGATCCGAAGGGGTGTGAAGCGGATCGTTGGAGGGGTCCAGGAGGAGACGGTGCTTGAGCAGGTGCAGACCATCGGGGAGTACCTCAAGGCCGAGAAGAGAGGGGAACGGCTCTTCGACATCGAAGAGGCGAGGCAGCTTGGCCTGCACGTCCAGAGGGCTCATCCCATCCAGGACGTCAAGGCCATCCAGTCCTCCGTCAAGGTCATGAGGATGGCGATCCAGCAGGCTGTGCTCCGTAGCCGGAGTGGGAGCCTCTGGGTCCTCCGGGAGGCGAGGAAGATCCTCAGGGAGGCCTTTGAGCTCCTGCACCAGGAGGCGAAGAGCAAGCTCTCCCCCAAGCAGGCGGCCATCTACCTGAGCGGGGTGGCCGGAAGGGTGGTAGGGAATAGGATTGAGGTCACGGTGCAACCAGGACTCCCCATGATCTTCGAGAAGGGCTTCAAAGGCGGGTACCTCTGGGACTATATCCTCCCCAGGACGAAGAGCATGGGGTACGTGAACATTCCCCTTGAGGCGCGATCCCGGACCGAAGCCACCGCAACCATTGATCGGTTCCCCCCAACCATCCCCATCCAGGGAAGCCCCCTGGCCTCAGGGTTCCCCAAAGGGTTCTACGGGTCGCTCCTGGCCAGGAAGACCCTCCCGAAGTACGAGTCAAGACACGGGGTGAATGTCGTCTTCCGTCGGCTCTCAGAGAAGACGGCCCATGACAAATTCTACCTCAAGGGGTTCGTGGGCGTCCACGGTCTGGATCTCCTCCAGAGGTTCCTCACCGAGAGGATCGATGCCGTGGTCTACAGGGCGGCAGAGTGGCTTGGGGAATTCCCCATCCCCACCGCTTCGGCGAGGATAAGGGTGAGGATGGATGAGCTCAGGAGCGCCATCCTCAACGTCCTCACGAAGCTCAACCTCCCCGATGGCGTGCTCCTGAAGGACCTTGAGCAGGTGCTCCTCGCCCCAGAAAGAGCAGAGGCCGTTGTCCTCCAGAGGTCGGTAGAGGAGTTCGAGCGGACCATCCGGAAGGCCTCAGTGGAGAATGTCAGGCGGATCTTCAAGCTCTCTCTAGATCAAGCTACAGAGCTCCTCAGTCGGGGCCAGGTGACCTTCACCGCTACTGGAGTCGATGCCCAGGGAGGAAAGGTCGCCAATGGTCCCTATGACCTCCACACCACCATCGCCGTGGCCCCTGTAGGGAAGAACCGGTACCGGGTAACGGTCACGAGGGAGCTCACCCTCAACCAGAAGTACCTCGAGAGAGTGTACCAGGACGTGGCAGGGAAGGTCCTCAAGGATCTCCTCGATGCCGCCCAGTCAAAGGGCATCGCCATCAGCCAGCAGGAACTCCTCACCATGTACAAGAAGCTCCAGGCCATGCGGCGGACTGATGCGGCTCAGGACCTTGAGGTGGTCTCGGACAAGGACCACTGGGTGGTGCAGGGCGTGGTGAAGCTCCGGACCAGGCTCCACTGCCAGGTGCTCCCAAAGCAGCGTGTGGAAGTGTACACCTTAAAAGGGGAGTACGTGGTGGTGGACCCCGTGGAATTCGTGAAGATCCTCTACCCGATGCTCGTTCTCCGGATGACCCCGGCGGTGGTGAGCCGGATCGTGGAGAAAGAGTACCGGGAAGTGGAGATCCGGGACCTCCTCACGGCACTGAGCCAGGTCCTCTCCCCCTCCTACCTCACCCAGCTTGAAGGGATCCTCAGGAACTACTCCCGGTACTGGGAGGCGGAGCTCTTCATCAGCAAGAAGCGCCGGGTGACGGTGCACAGCCCTGAGGACATCCGAAGGGAGCTCGGCGGCATTGTGGAGAAGATCATGCGCGCCCTGACCCACAAGATCCAGCAGAGGGGGCTCTTGCGGGATAGGACAGTGCTTCGCCTCATTGAGGAGCTCTATGAGGACCTGAAGCGGAACCCCGTGGTCCGGGCGTACTTCCCCGATGTCCCCGATCGGCTCTTGGGGATCGTGTGTCGTGGCCTGGGCATCGACCTCCCCATAATCGATCAGACAGCAATCAGGTAGGGATCCTATGGGATTACCAACCGTTGAGCACTTCTTCTACTCCTTCATCACGGACTACCTCGGCTTCCTCAAGGAGAACCTCTACTTCGTCGACTATGTCCTGGCGACGAAGGACCTCAGGCTCAAGGACTATGCGAGGAAGCTCGTCCAGAAGACGCCCATCCAGGTCTTCTTGATGTTCCCTCGGCAACTCCCTAAAGCCCCGTTCGTCACCATCACCATCGCCTCGGAGACATCCGCCGTCTCCTACATCGGGGATAGCCTCACCGTGCCCTTCCCTGTGGCTGAGGCTACCGCCACCGACGAAGTCCTCACCTTCCAGGATGGGGAGGCCCGGCTCAAGAACTTCCCTGTGAAGACCATGACCCTCTATGAGGATGGGGTGGTGGTGCCATCGGAAGAGTACCTCATCGACTACTTCACTGGACTCATCCACCTTGGGGAGCGGTACAGGGCCGGGGCGACCTACACAGCAACGTACACCTACTTCACGGCGTACCTTGAGGAGCTCTCGTACCTCAATAGCTACCATGTGGTCTTCGATGTCCTCTCCACCAATGTGGACGAGGTGGTGATTCTCCACCGCCTCCTCCACCACCTGCTCCTCTCGGAGCGGTTGCTCTTTGCGGCTCTGGGCATGAAGAATCAGAGTGTGTCCTGTGGGGAGGTCACCCCGCAGTTCTCCGGGGACCAGCCCGAACCTCTCTACGGTAGGACGCTCACTCTGAGCTTCGATATGGAGGTCAGTGGCTTCCTCCCGTATTCCGTAATCCGCAACATCTACGTGAGTCATTCATGAAGGAGGTCTTCATCTCATGGCCAAAACCTTCGGCGGTACAGTCATTTCCTTACCTGGTGTGTACACTTCAGCCGATGTCTCAGTCTTCGTTGCCCCGGCAATGGGTGGGACACTGAACGTCGGCATCGTTGGACCGTCCATTGGTGGTACCCTCGGCAAAGTCTACAAGTTCACCTCGTACCAGGAGGCCTACAAGACCCTCAAAGGAGGGGAGCTCCTCGACCTCATCCGGCTGATCTTCAATCCCGGTGGAGCCCAGGGAGCTGGACTGGTCTACGCTGTCCGGGTTGCTGGATCAGGAGCAGCTCAGGCCTCAAAGGACTTTGGTACCTTGACGCTCACCGCCATCGACTATGGAACCATTGGGAACCGCATCCGGGTTGGCATCTATGACGGAACTGCGGTGGGGAAGAAGATCGTCGTCCAGGATACCTTCACCGGAACCACTGAGACCTACGACAACCTCGGTCCAGCTTTCTCCGTGAAGTACACCGGGACTGGGGCGTCGTGCACCATCACCATCACCGTCTCGAACGGCCAGGCTACCACACTCTCCCTCACCCCAAAGGACGATGAGGAGAATGTCATCACCGAAGAGGCCATTTCCCTTGACCTCACCAGTCCCAATTACAATACGGTTGGGAAGGTCCTTGAGGCCATCTCCCTCTTCGGCGTCTACCAGGTTACCCGCTCCCCCTACCTTACCGACACAGACCTCCCCTCATCGTACCTTGAGGCTGTGAGCAACCAGGATGTGAAGACCAGCGCGTACGTGGTTGCTGCGACACTCGGGATCTGCATCACCACGATCAACAAATCCTCGAAACTCGTCACGGCCAGCAAAACCAATGCGACGAACACCAACCCACCAACGAACACCGACTTCACCTTCCTCACCGGTGGCAATGATGGTGGAACGCCAACTACAACGGACTATGCCAATGCGCTGAACCTCCTCACCACTAGAGACATCCAGATCGTCTGCGTGGCCAGTGGTGATTCCTCTGTCCACAGCGTCGTCGCCTCTCACGTCAACGACTGTAGCTCCATCACTGGGAAGAAGGAGCGTGTGGCCTTCCTGGGATTGGCCAACCCCAGTGCTACCAAGGCAGACTACATCGCCGCGGCCTTACCCTATTCGAATTCCTACCGCATCGTCATGTGCGCCCCAGGGATTGTGGAGAACATCAACGGCACGCTCGTGCAGCGGCCTTCCTACTACACCGCTGCGCTCCTGGCAGGCCTCAAGGCTGGACTTGCCCTCAAGGAGAATATCACCCACAAGACCGTCGGCGTGGTTGGCCTCACCCAGGAGTTCACATTAAGCGATATCACTGAGCTCATGGAGAGCGGCGTGACGGTCGTAGCCCCCAGTGAGGGAGACGTCTTCCGAGTGGTGAAAGGTGTCACCACCTACCGGACGGACAACAACCTCGCCAAGCAGGAGATTTCGGCTGTCCTCATCATCGATGCCATCTCGAAGGACATCCGGAGGACCCTGGAGGAGAGGTTCCTCGGTCGGGCGCTATCGACAACTGTGGCCAACGAGATCGCCTACGAAGTTGGTTCAGTGCTCCTGAGGTACGCCGACAACGGCTCGCTCATCGGGAATCCTCCCTACCGGAACATCCAGGTCACCGTCACCAACGACACCGTCTACGTCTCCTACGAAGCCCATCCCGCCACCATTGCGAACTACATCTTCGTCGCCCAGACCTTCACTCCTGCCTTTGAATGGCAGTAATCCGTAAATCCTCCCGGCCTTCTTCCGGAGGGCCGGGGCTAAGTCTTCATCAAGGAGGTTTCTATCATGGGATTGTACGCTGATAGCCAACTCCAGTACTACGATTACTTCGGCATGCAGGGTGAAGCCGTCGAGGATGCCACACTCGGGCAGACAGCCAAACAGGGCATCCACCGAGTAGTGAGTGCCCATGAAATCCTCATCTACCTGCAGAACCCCAAAGGCGGTGCACCCCACCTCATTGGCCGAGCGCAGAGGCTCTCAGCCCGGAGAGATTTCGGGACGGAGCTCGTCTATGAGATCGGCTCGATGAAACCCCAGGAAGCCGTTCCCCTCAGGTACGAAGGGACCATTGACCTTGAGCGGTACTTCGTCCGCCTCGATGATCTCAAGGGTGCCCTCGGGCAGATCGGCATTCCGTTCAGTCTGAGCCATGAGGGGAAGATCCTCGAGCACTCCACCTTCGGTTTCACCATCACCGTAAAGGACAAGTACACGAGAGAAATCATTCGGGAGTACCGGAACTGCATTGTCCGGAGCTGCGACGAGGAGATTCGGGCTGGGGCTATCGTTGGTGAGACCATGTCCCTGTACTACTCGGAGTGCCTCGACTACGGCGAAATCCTGAAAGAGGCGAAGGCGAACATCATCGGTGGTGGCCGGCCGTAGTCGACAGCGGCACAGGAGCTCATGCTAGTACAAAATAATCCCACCATCTTGAGCACGAAGAGCACATCTAGGTGGCTGGGGGCAACCCAGCCACCACTTTTCTGGGAGGTGGTTTGATGTCTGAGGCGAAGGCTCTGGAGAAGGTTGGGAAGGAAATCCTCACCGGTCACCTGCAGACCCACACCTTCGAAGTGGAGTACCGGGGGGAGAAGCTCAGGTTCACGGCCAAGAAGGACACTGTGGGGGACTCCCTGGACATCCTCGTCGGCGTTCGGAAAGAGCTCATGAAGCGAGGGCTGAAGCCTGGGGAGATGCAGGATGTGGAGGACCTCATCTACGAGATCGTCTACCTCGATAAGGTCCTCGTTGAGCGACCAGAGTTCCTTGCCAACCTCTGGGAGTGCCCGGATTGGGACCTCCTCCATCGGATCTTCATGGAGGTCCTGAGCTGGGCGAACTCCTTTCGCCAGACTCACGAAGTACGTTGAGCAGGTTGCGGCGCTCCCGGAGTTCGAGGTCCTGTGGTGGGTGATGGACAACTTCAAGGTCCTCCCCACCGATCCCAGGTTCCGGTCCCTCACCCAGGAGCAGATCGTCCTCCTTGTGGCCATGCACAACCACGCCCAGAGGGAGCGGGCCAAGGCCATGCGACGAGCCTCCGGGAAGGGTGGAAAGGGAGAGATTGTCGAAGAGTACTATGACCCCGATTTCGATGCCTACCTCGCTGAGGTTACCCAGTCCCAATCCCCTCCCAGTGGGAGTGACAGAGAGTGGCTGACCCTCTAGAGTTCCAGAGCCAGGACGTCCGGAATCTCCTGAAGGACATCAAGAAGGGTATCAATGACCTCAACCGGAGCATCGCTGAGGCAGCGGCTTCGGGAGGGTGGAAGCGCGTCGTTCCTTCACCTCCTGGACCCATTGCCTGGCCACAGGCAGTTCCTGGAGCGCCGAGGTTTGGGATCCTGGAAACTCCAGGGGAACTCGAGCAGAAGGTCCTGGAGTACCAGAGGCGCTTCGGCTTAGGACGGGCACGCACCCATATCTTCCTGAACCTCCCCATCGACGTTCTCGGGCAGATGGACCTCTATACCAGGTCTAGGATGGGGGAGCTCGCCCTCATGATCTCCACCCTCTCCCCTGGACGCCAGGCGATCATCTCTGAGGCCAGGGACCTCCGGCAGTTCTTCACAGAATTCAGTAGGGAACTCCGGGACGCCTCAAGGCGGATGGGGATCTCAAGCCCCCTCCTCGGGTACTTCATGCCCGTTCAGGAAGTCATGAAATCCAGGTACCTCCCACCAGAAGTCCGGGAGTACTACCAGAGGCCACACCTCATCGCAAGCCCCATCGTCTCGGAGATCACCAAATCCGTGGCGGCGTACATCCCCGAGACGAAGATCACCGACCCGAGACTCCTTCAGGCTTTGCGGCTCTATGCTGCCCTCCGACTGACCGGGTCCACGAACATTGAGGAGTTCATCCAGGGTGCCCTTGCCGGTATCTACGATACCTACATGGAGTTCGTGGAGCTCCAGGAAGCCCTCAAGGCCGCTCGCCTGGACCCAGCAGGGAGCAAGGAGAAGATCCAGGAGCTTGAGGAGAGGATCTCCTCCCTCATCCGCTTCCTCTCCTCCTACACGGAGGAGATGGAGGATATCAAGGGTAAGACGATTGAGGAGAAGACGGAGGCAATCAGGAACTTCATCGACGCCCTCCAGACCCTTGGAGGGAAGGGTCCAACCCGGGAGTCCTTCATGGCCGCCGGGACAATGCTGGCATCCCATGCGCTCTCAGGAACCCTCGAGAACCTCCCCCAGCAGTACAGGGATCTCGCCCAGCAGCTCTCGAAGATCCTGGGAGCCAGAGCCAGGGCCGTTCGGATCATCCCCACTGAGGCCCTGGCGGAAGTTCGGAGCAAAGTCGCCGGCATTGCCCTCCCAGAAATCCCCTCTAACCTCGAAGCAGGGGATCGGGCAAAGCTCATCCAGCAGGCCATCCAGATCGTCATTCCTGGACTGGAGAACATCCTCGCGAAGGAGTTCCAGGCCCCACTCCTCTCCTCAGCCGTCGTCGGCGTCTTCAAGGAAGAGTGGATGAAGTGGCGGGCCGAGACCATCATGAGGAACATCCTGAAAACCAGGAGGCTCCCCCAGAGGACCCGCTACCTCTCCACGAAGACGGTCCCCAGTATTGTTGAAGACGTCCTGAAGCGGTACGGTATCGAACAGCCGTCGCAGATCACGAGCATTGCCGATATCAATGCGGCGATCCGGCAGAAGGTCATCGAGGAATTGTCTCTGGAGCTCGCCAAAAGAGAACACGAGGAGTTCATGAGCCAGGGGAAGGTGCCGCCGATCGCCAATCTCGCCGATGCAGCCGTCGCTGCAGCCCAGGAAATCCTCGCCATCATCAAAAGCCTCGGTGAGAAAACCTCCTATGAGGACATCCAGAAACTCTACGACGAGTACCGGAAGGAAATCGCCGAGCGCCAGCAACGGATCGTGGCCATCAATGAGGAACTCACCAGGCTGCAGAGTGAACCACTCCCAGAAGGCACAAGTCCTGAGGAACGAGCCCAGCAGGTGAACAGGCTCAAAGAGGAACTCGAGGCGGTGCGGACCTCTCTTGGTATCAAGGAGGTCGTCCAGAGATTCCTCACCCCCATCAGGAGGACCATTGAGGAGACGGCAAAGCGCATCCAGTCCGATATCAGTGGTGTCACAGATGAGGAAATCGCCGCCTACCAGGATCGGGTGAAACTCGAAGAGGAGGCCGCCATTGAGAGGGAGAAGGAGATCCAGGATTTCCGGCTGCGCATGAAGGAGGCGTTCGCAAGGACCATCAAAGCCGCCTCCGCCTTAGCCAACCAACCTGAGGCAAGGGAAATCGGCACTAAGGCCTTCAGGCTCTCGATCTTCCTGAGGGAGTTCAACCGGTTCCTGGACGAGCTGAGGATTGAGGATGTCCGGAGGATCAAGGAGCGGGGCGGGGACATCGTCACTGCCTTCATGGAAGAGCTCCAGCACAGGATCCAGGTGGCCATGCAGAGCATCTACCACGACATCACCGAAGGAGATGTGGCCGCCCTGGGATTGGGCGAACAGGAAGCCAGGAAAACCATGGCCGAGGCGGCGGGATACGACTTCCGGACCTGGATCCGGAACTACCTGGGGCAGCTCCGGGTAGACAATCCCCTCCGGAGGTTCTTCGATGCCTTCCAGCGACCGGCAGGATTTGCCTCCCTCTTCTACGATAGAGTCTTCATCCCCTTCCTGGGTGACATCTTCGATACCATCGCCACCTATGGACGGATGAGCTTAGGATCGGTCCTTGGCGAGGCCATCCGGGACAGATTTGAATTCCTCTTCCCCACGGAAACCCTGATGGGAGGACGGTTCGGTGTCTACGCCGTACCGGGCATGGGTGTGGCCTTTCGAGGAGTCTTCCGTCGAGCTCTGGGCGACCTCCTCCAGAGGGGGAGAGTTCCCCTTGAGGGCCTCCTCAGGCCGACGGAGGCCATGACGGGCATTGCCGGTCTTGGGGGGTTCGACTTCACGACCTTCCTCGAACAGGTCACAACCCCAACCTGGCTCCTTGCCCGAGGGACGGGATTCCTCGGACGGGAGACGGACGTCGCGGTCCTCCAGGCTGGCCTCACCAGGATCTTCGAGGATGCGGGGATGTGGCGAGAGGCCTTCAACATCATGGCCGCCGTCCTCTCGAGCAGGAACCTGAGACGTACGGTGGGGACTGATGAGCTCCTCCGATCCTTCGACTACTTCATCGAGTACGCCAGAACCGGCATGGGCCGTGGTGTCTCCCCTGAAGCCCTGAGGAACTTCGCCCAGTTCCTCCTCACCGCCGGGAGGACAGACGTTGGCGCTGGGATGCGGGGCGTGTTCGGAGCCGCAGCAGTGACCACCCTCTCTCAGATGCTCCAGTCTGGTCGTGGTCAGCTCTTCCATCCTCTCCTGGCGGGAATGGTCCAGATGCTGACGGGAGGAAGGGGTGTGGGCTTTGCCGAGCTCGTCCGCATCCAGCAGCAGATTGACCGGGAGGGGATCTTCGCCACATTGAACATTGGTGGCCAGCAGGTCACCGTGGCTGAAGCCCTCATCGACTACTTCGACAGGACTTTCGGGAATACCCCGGAAGCCGTGGCCATGATGAGCAGGTTCACCGGGCTGAGCCTGGATAAATCTGCGCAGATTCTGGAGCTCCTTCGGAAGTACCGGGAAGATGTGCGGAGGGGAGGAACGGGGGAAGAGTACCGGCGGCAGATTGAAACCATCATGGCGGAGGCCGGGCAGTCCTACGGTGAGCAGTTCGCCAAAGCCCTGGCCATGAGGCAGGAAGCCCTCATGGACCTCACCGATGAAGTCATCATGCCCCTCCTGGGCCTCCTCAGGGGTGTTCCCCAGATCATCTCGGGGTTCGGGAACATCCTCACCTTCAAGCCCTTTGAAGGATTCCGGGATATCCTCACTGGCCTTGGGGCCTTAGGCGGACGAGGACTGGGCTTCCTCGCCCTCTATGGGTTCAGCAGGTTCGTAGGTGAGGGCTTCGCCTCTCTTGCTGGAGGGCTGGGGAAGAGCCTCCTCAAGTACATCGCTGAGGGATGGCTCAGGAATGTCCTCTTCCGCCCAGGTGCGACCGTCCCATCCCTTGCCAAGTTCTTCACTGGAGGCGTGAAGGGGTTTGGCGGAGCCCTTGGAGCGCTTCTTGGGAGCCTCTCTCCCCTTGCCCTGGGGGTTGGGGCAGCAGCCACGGCCGCCATCGTCCTCTACACCATCACACGGCGGGCGGTTGAGGGGATTGAGCGGCAGATCGAGCGAACCAGGCGCTGGCGGTCAGAGATCAAGGCTCTGGCCGAGACTCCAGGCCTGAGCCGGGAGGAATTCACCAGGCGGGCCGCTACCATCATGAGTGGGCTCACGGAAGAAGGGGAGAGGGCCTTCAAAGACTACGCCCGATGGGGATGGTTCTACCGAACTATTGGGTCTGTCTTTGCTCCAGGAATCGCCAGGAAGGCTGACGAATCCATCCTGGAACTCGTCTCTGCTCGAAGGGAACTGTATGAGACGATCTACCAGTACGAGATGGCCCAGGCCCAGAAGACACAGCAGATCACCGAAGACCTCCTCGAGGACATCAAAGCCCGTTCCCTTGAAGAGACGGCCAGGAGGCTCGCCGAGTCTCTTAAGGCCAGGAGGGAGAAAATTCAGTCAGCCTTCGACGAGCTCATCAAGAACATCGAGTTCCTGTACGACCAGGCGGAGCTGAGCCTCACCGATATGCGGCGAGTGTTCTCTGATACAGAGATCCGGGAAGGCCTTGAAGCGGCCAGACGAGAGCTCCTCGCCAATGCTCCGGAAATCCTCAGAACATGGATTGCCGGACGGTTACAGCAAATGGGATTGTCTCCCGGCTTCATTGCTGCAGTTACCGAACGCCTCACCGTCTCACGGTTCCAAGCCTGGACCTCCACGCCCCAAGGCCTCGTCAGGATTCTACAGGCTTCTATCAACCAGTTCCTTGAGGAACAGGTACGGCAAGGATCCCTGACAAAGGAACAGGCCGAACTCATCAGGAATGAGATCAGCCCAGTCATACCGCTGATCGCCATCACCTCCTCACCGTTTACGAGACTGCTGAATCCCTCGGCAAAAGCGATCGACGATGAGCTCAAGAAGATCTTCGAGGAGTACAAGACACATCCTGTGCCAGGTATCAATCTCCCCACCATCACCAAGCCCGAGGGTCCTGGAACCATACCAGCGCCAACCCCAACGCCAACGCCAGGTCCACCACCTCCTGGCTCTTCTCCAGAGCAGACAACCAGGTCCTTCTGGCACTGGTTCAACCCCCTTAACTGGTTCAAGAATGAAGCACCCCAGGAGAAACCCACAGAGCTCATCTCTAGGGGGGTCACCATCGATCGAGTGGAGAACCAGATTTCCGTCAACATCAACGTCGCTCCAGGAGTCCTCGACAGTAAATACGTGGCGAAACTCATTGAGGAGATGAACCGCCTGGCCATAGGGATGTCCCTCTCAGGACGAGGGAGGTCCCTGCGGCTTGAGGCCATGAGCTAGGGAGCACTACCATGTTCGCCCGGTACACCTACTCCGCCCCCATAGGGCTTGTGTACTTCATCCCAGTTCACACAACCCAGGGGACCTCCAACACGATCTTCGCCACCACAACCCTCTCCTACCTCCCAGAGGACCTGGAGCATGTTGTCCCTGGGACGATATACTCAAGCACCATCCAGATTGTGGTCAAAAAGCAGGTGAATGGCTTTGGCGTCAACAGCTTCCAGATTACCCTTGTGGACTTCAAGGACGACAAAGGGCGGACCTGGCTAGACAAGGTCTACCCTCACGACCTCGTGGCCATCTTCATGGGGCGACCTGGGGTGGACCAGGGGCTGCTCCCGGTGATGCTGGGGGTGGTGAAGTCCATCACGAAAACCGTCGGCTTCTCAGGAAGCGCAGAGAACCCTTCAGTTGAGCGGCAGATCGTCGTATCAGGGCTTGAGATTGTTGGGCTCTCCGCCTCCCACTTCCTGTACTCCAATGCCTCCGCTCTCCCGGCAATCAGCAAGCTCAGGGAGCTTCTGGGATGGCCTTCGCTTTACGTGGACTTCCTCCAGATGTTCACCGAAACCGCAGCCCTAGAGGTCCACGAGGCGGTCATGAAGTACTTCAAGGACCTCCTCCTGCAGGACCTCACCGCCGTCACCGTTCCCTATGCTGGAGGGCGAACTCTTGACACCTTCATTACCGTTGAGGGGAGGTCCTTCCGTCTTGACGAAGGGCAACCCCTCCAGATCTACGGGATGGCCTACAGCACCTTCTCAGGTTCTGGAGCCCAGTTCCTCGACCAGGTGCTCCAGAAGCCCTTCAATGAGATCATCACCCGGACTATCATCCCCCAAGGGGCTCCACCAGGGGCACCATCCACCCTCCCGAAGTGTAAAGTCATCATTCGTCCAAGCCCCTTCAAGTTCAAGACACCTCCGACGACATCCAGTGGAGGGCAAAACCCTTCCTTCGTCTCCAATGGGAATCTCGAGAGGTGGATTGGAGCTGTAGATCCGGAGAAAGTGGAGAAAGTCCATGTGGTTCGGGACATCGATGTGTACAATGAGAACATTGGCCGGGGGAGTGAGTTCGAGCACAACCTCTTCTTCGTTGCCCCGAATACCTCTGAAGCCTTCCCCATGGCTTTAGAGCTCAACGTCGAGCCTGTTGCTGACCTTGAGCACATCCGTCGCCATGGCCTCAACCCCATTATCATGAAGTTCGACTACTTCAACACCCAGGGAGAGATCGCGCACGCCGAGAGCCAGCTCCAGGATGAGGGAACGGCAGTGGTGCAGCTTTCGGACGCCACCAAAACCTTGGCCAATCGCCTCGCTGACGTCCTCAAGCAGTGGTACATCAAAAGCTGTGAGTTCCTTCGGGGGACCCTGCAGATCCGTGGGACGGCGAGCATCAACGAGGGAGATGCCGTGCTCTACGTCACGAACGACTATGGGGGAGAGGAGGAGCGGTACCTCCTCTTCTACGTGGATGCCGTCACCCACGTCTTCATCAACTTCGAGACCTTCCTCACCAACCTCGAGCTCAGCAGGGGTATTGAGCTCACGAAGGAGGAGGCAAAGCAGTGGCTTTCTACGACGACGGCATGATAGGGAGTAGGGTATCCTATGCCCCCTCCCGAATTGGAGGCCTGAGACTGGGAAGAGTGGTGAAAGTCTACCCCCTGGACCTCTGTGTCGACGTGGTCTTCGTGGATACGTACACCCCAGCCACATCAGGAACCGACAAGGGGAAGAAAGGGGAGTACCGTGTCAGGGTCCCTGTTGTCACCGACATGGCCGGCGTTGTCCCGGAAGAGCACTGGTTTTCCCAGGAAACTGGGTGGGGGAAGGAGATCAAAAAGCCCGTCTTCGGATACGGAAGGGTTACGCTTCCTCAGGTTGGCGATTTCGTGGTGGTGGGGTTCCTCAATGAGAACTACACGGCCCCCGTAGTCCTTGGATGCCTCCCTCCAAGGCTCAGAAGCCTTACCCCAGTGGGGGCTACTGAGGACTTAGAGGATGAGAAGGGTCCCACAGACCGGAACGTCACCGCCGATCCGCAGAGGTACATCACCGTCTTCCCCTCAGGCCTCTGGTGGAAGGTGAATGAACAGGGAGAAGTGGAGATCTCCTTCCCCCTCGGCAAAGGCGTCAGGGAGTACGGAGGGTGCTTCATCAAGGCAGGGAGAGATGACGTAGTGGGGGAGGCCCAGGGACTCATCCAGAACTTGACGAAGGCAAAGGAGAAGATTGATGAGCTCAAGAAGGCCGCAGAGATCCTCACCATCCAGGAGGTCAAGGAGGTCATTGATCGGATCGTCCGGAAGGATCTGACCATTGCCCAGGCCGTGGACGAAATCCTCTCCATCAAAGACGTACAGAAAGTCCTCAGTGGCGATCCTCACATCGAGGATGACTACGTCGATGGGGGATGTTGCTGTGGAGCAGCGACCCAGAACCCTGAGAACCCTGAGGCCTCCTGTAGTTGTGGGGCAGGGTGGGCAACGTGTCCAAATTGCGGGAAGAAGGTGAGTGGGTGTCCCTACCGGGATACCTGGGTATGTCCATACTGTGGCGCTATCGTCGATAATCCTTGTAGGTAAGTCATCCACGACTAAATACTGGTTTCCATTTTAAACCACACCGAAGGAGGTGCCAGCTGCACCTTCCTCCCCAGGCTTGAAAGCCTGGGCCTCCGGCGCAGAAAGGACGGTGATCGCCATAGGGGAACTCGAGAGGAAACGGTGCAAGGTTGACGTCGAGGATCTCATCCTCCTAGCCGTCGAATTCGGCCCAGACGGAGCCAGAGAACGCCTCGAGGACATCAGCAGGCGCATCGATGACCTCCTCTCAGGATTCGATCAGATCCTCACCACACCAAGGCTCAACGGATTCCAGGACTGCTTAGGGAAGCTTGATGGCCTCATCGCTACCATCCAAGCCCTCACCGGCGAAACCTTCCATGGACTCACCACCATGAGGAGCATCATCTCCTTCCTCGAAGATGGCCGGATGAACCTCTCCTCCATCCTCTCCATCATTTCCTCCTTCCTCCCCTCAGGGATGGCGTCCATACTCAGTGAGGCAGGGAGGATCTTCTCCGCCGTCATGGGACTTGTGAACTTCCTCAAGAACTTCAACCCCAGAACCATTGTCCAGGGATTCCTGGGTGGCATCTTCAGAGGCGCCTTCGGGAAGATCCTTGGGGGAGCGGCCGCCCAGGCTGTAGCCACGTTCACTTCCGGAACACCAGCAGAATCCATCCTTGGCTCAGCCTTTGCCTCAATCGGTGGTGGCCTTGGGGCCGTCGCTAAGGCAGTCTTCGGTACTCCTGCAAGTACCATCTCTGTGCAGCCTCGAAGCACCCTCGGTGGAGGGTTTGAGGATGATGATGGAGTGCAGCTGAGCGAGAAACACCTCAGGGGGAACACCAATGAGTGACCAGCAGACGTTCATCGCGTACCTGAAGCCGTACGCCCAGGCTATGGAGGCCAAGTATGGGATTGACTGGAGAATCATCGTCACCCAGGCCGCCCTCGAATCGGGATGGGGTCAAGTCAATCGCCAATGGAACCTCTGGGGCATGCGCTACGTCGGCCCAGCCGGCCAGGACCCTGAAGGGTATGCCCTGTTCAACGACCAATGGGAGGCCATCGAGGCCTACGTCTACAACGTCCGGAAGAACCACCCCACCGCCTGGGCCGTGCGGAACAATGCCGAGGCGTTCTTCAAGGAAATCCAAAACGGCCAGGCCCCAAATGCTGGAGCCTGGGCAGAAGACCCACAGTATACTGCGAAGCTTAAGAGCATCTTCTCCCAGTACTTCCAGGGTGAGGTAACCTCAGTTGACCCGAATACCCCCCTCCCACCAGAGTACGTCCAGGGGGAAGCTTCCCCATACGATACCGCCTCAATCTACTACCCCAACACAGCCAAGAAAGTTCGGAGGATAAAGGACAGGAAGGGGAAAGAAGTCAAGGAGAAGCGGTACACACTGAAGCTCCAGCACATTAACGACGATACCTCCCCAACGGGTGCCCTGACCATTAAGATCTCCCCGGATTCCCAGCTCACTATCCTCAGGGAGCGGCTGAAAGTCGAAGAGAAAGGGAAGAAGGTGACCGTTGAGGAGGCGGCGTCGTTTGAGCTCCAGGGAGGATGCGCTCTCATCGACTACCACAATAACGGGGGCCAGGGAGGGAAGCAGAAGGTCACCGACCAGATCCAGCTCACCAGTGAGTACCTCACCCTCCTGAGGGTGAAGGAGGGTGAGAAGAAGAAGGCTGAGAGCCTCATCCTCGGTGACGACATCATCCAGATTGAGGTTGCGAACGACGACAAGAAGAGCCGAATTGAACTCTCCCCGAAGAAGATCCTCGCCAAAAACAGCGAGAACTCCTACCTCCGCATTGAAGAGGACAAAATCCAGGCCAAGAACAAAACCGAAAGCCAGGTGTACCTTGAGGGAGACCTCATTGTTGCCGAGAACAAGACGGGGAGTAGAGTCTACCTTCGCGGTGACTACGTCGAGGCGAAGTGCAAAACAGGGAGTGTCGTCAAGGTCACCGATGACCAGGTGAAAGCCCAGAACGCTACAGGGAGCTTCATCCAGATCATCGGCGACACCATCCTCATCCAGAATACCTCTGGCTCAAGCATCACCATCTCCGGAGGGACGATCACAATCAGCGCCGATACCATCCACATCCGTGGTGGATCCCTCGTTGATGTTACCGCAAGTACCATCAAGCTCAACTGAGGAGGAGGAGCTATGCCTGGAGCGGCGAGAGTCGGCGATACCACGCTGTGCTGGGAAGAAGTCAAGGATGATGAGGGGAACACGCGGTGTGAGGCCCTGACCAATGCCATTGCCACAGGATCGCCCAATGTCCTCATCAATGGGAGTCCAGCGGCAAGACTCGGGGACGTCACAACCCACCCCTGTACCATCACCACAGGATCCCCAACAGTCCTCATCAATGGCCAGCCTGCTGCAAGGATCGGCGATCTCCTCTCCTGTCAGTGTGAGGAGAACCAGGGCAACATCGCTACAGGGTCCATAAATGTCCTCATTGGGTAGCAGAATTGTGCCACCTAGTTTCCCAAAATTCGATCTTTCATGATATTGAACATCGAGATGGCTGAGAGGAAGAAGCTCGAATTCGTCATTGTGGATAAAAACCGCCAGGTCCTCAAGGGACCATACCGTTTCCTCCTCAATCCCCAGGAGTACACGGTCTCCCATCCCATCCGCATCAAGCCAACCCAGACTAAGGGAGGCGTCTTCATCGACGACTTCGGCCCTGGGATTGGCACCATGAGCATCAGGGGGATCGTGAAGAACGAATTCTCCCTTGGGAACGACGGGCAGGCTGTCAACAAAGCCCTGGAGCGGTTCCAGGAGCTCAGGGACTATGTGGTGAAGGAAATCTTCAGCCACCGGGCTCCAGGAACCCAACCTGACAGGTTCATTGAGGTCAGGAACTACACCGATGGGGACATCTTCCTCACCCTCCCGACGAACTTCGTCCTCCAGAGGACTTCCGCCAAACCCCTTTTCTACACCTATAGCATTGACCTCATCATCCTCAAGATCCTCGGGAGCCAGCCCGATGCGAACTCCCCAAGGACAGGGAATATCACGGGGGGATTCCTCGATCAGACTGAGAAAGAGTTCAAGCGACGAGTCTACGGTGAGACTTAGTCCTATGGCCATTTCCTGCCGGATCACCACCGAGAACCCTATAGAGACAGGACGAGGCATCCTTGAGACGGCTGTGACGTCCTTTGACCTTGCCCTGCACTACCCCCCACGAACCATCCTCAAGACCCCATCGCAGTACTTCCTCATCACAGGCACTGACCTCTCTTTGAAACCAGGGACGATGAAGTTCTTCACCACGTCCCAGGTAACGTTCCCCATTGAGGAAACCGACCCCTCCACTGCCATCCCCCTTTGGGTGCAGATCCTCTACTACGCCTTCCCCAACAAGGATGTCTTCACCACCATCACCACCATCCATAGCATAGCCAATAGGCTCAGGAGGAATGAAACGATTATCGCTGAAGAGGAGGTCAGAACCCTCCATCCTATTCTCGTGGGGAAGGCCATCCCGAAGGTTCCGGGGATCCCTACCCAGGGACTCCAGAAATCCCTCACCCGCACCGGGGTCACCACCTTGAGGGAAGCCATCCTCACGGTAAAGGAAACCCACCTCGATCGGCTCCTCCAGCACCTCCTCTCTGCCGCTGACACGCCCTTCCCCCAAAGCCTCAGGAAATCCTCTTCTACCATCCTTTTCGAAGAGCTCTTCATCTACTTCCTCTACGGGAAGGCCTTGGGGTACCAGAAAGCCATCCAGCAGGCCCGGACCGATCAGACCCTACGGACAATCCTCCCAACCCTCCTGTACCTCGATGGCTTCATCTCCCTCGAACAGGCTCAGCAACCTTGGGAGGAGCTCGTAGCGGACCTCACAGCCATAGGATTCCGGGAGGATCTCGTTGTCGAGGATGGTCTCCTCCATGCCCTCCACAGCTTGGTTCCCGTCCTCAAATTCCTTGGGGTTGGAGGGAGCAGGGTATGACACCGTACGGCATCTACACCATTAAGCCGTCGGATACCATCCAGAAGATTGCCATGAAGCATGGGCTAGGGGAGGACTGGACTATCCTCATTACGATCAACAACCTCGAGTACCCCTACATTGTCCCTGTAGACTTCCCCAGAGAGGGGACTGCCCGGGGAGAGGTGCGCCTCACCTCCCACTCCCAGAGCCCCCTGACGATCCCGGAGGGGACGGTACTCGTCGCCACCACGACCTCAGGGCAATCCCTCCAGTACACCACCATGGCTGACATCACAATCCCTCCTCAGGCATCGGCCACCGTCAGCATCCAAGCAGAGTCCTTCGGAAGCGTCTATAACCTCCCTGCAGGGACACCACTCACCTTCCGAGACCCCTCCCTTGCAATCCTCGTTACCGTGGAGACACCTCACCCCCTCACGGGAGGGTTCTACCGAAGGGTGAAGAAGTACGGGGAAGTCCTCTACATCCCCATGGCCGAACACCCTCCACGGACGATCGACCTCGTTCGTGCCTACGGGGTGGACATAGCCACTGATGAGAACCGGGAAATCACCATTGGAACGAATCAGGATGTCACCCTTGTGGTAGGGGTTGAGAACCTCAGTCAGGCTCTCCGGCGAGCCATCCTCACGGAGAAGGGGAGCTACTTCCTCCATCCCTGGTATGGCTCGAACCTCCACCAGTACCTGGGAGAACCAATAAGTGACGACCTCCTGAAGATCATCGAAGTCGAGCTTCGGGAGACCATCCTCCGGGATGTTCGGGTTCAGGCCGTTGAACGCATTACGATGGCCGTGCATGGGGATGCCATCACCGTGAACTGCCTCATCAGGACCACAATGGATCTCGCCTTCCCCCTGCAGCTCGTGATCGGTTAACGATCTCAAGGTCACCACAACGTCGGGAAGGGCAAAGCCGTGTCCAGAATTCTCGAGGAAATCCTCGCCAGAATGGTTCAATGGTTCACCACCCTCACCGACAAGGTGAGCGACTTCAGTGTTGGCTCCACCATCAGAGCCCTCTTTGAGGCCTTGGCTCTGGAGCTTGAGGAGCTCTACATCCACGTCCAGCACGAACTCCAGCAGACCATCCGGGACAGCATCTACGCCATTTTCGGGATCACCAAGGGTGAGGCCACACCAGCACGGACTGAGCTCCTCTTCACCCTGGAAGCGGGCCACCCTCAGCTCACCATTCCCAAAGGGTTCGCCGTCGCCACCGAAGATGGCCTGACCTTCACCACCACCATCGATGTGGATGTCCCTCCTGAGGAAACCGAAGTCATCATCCCTGCCGTCTGCACCATCAGGGGGTACATTGGGAATGTCCCTGCCAATACCATCACGAAACTCGTCTCATCCTCCCCATACATCCTGAGCGTCACCAATCCCACCTGGTCCTTCGGAGGTGTAGATGAGGAATCAGAGAGCAAGCGACGGCAGAGGTTTGAGCGGTACCTCTACTTCCTGAAGAGGGGAACCAAGGACGCCATCACCTACGCCCTCCTCACCACTCCAGGGATTAGCTACGTCGCGATTGATGAACCCTTCCCTGGGTGCGTTTACGTCTATACCTTTTCCGAAGAGCACCTCACCGAGGACACCCTCAAGGAGATCCAGAGTCTCCTCGATGATGTCCGGGCAGCTGGGATTCAGGTTATCCTCATCCCTGTAGCCAAAGTCCTCCTGGATGTCACCGCCACTGTCGAGGTCCAGGGATCGGTGGATACTGGCATGCTGGCCAGTCAGGTGAAGACCATCATCGAGAACTACCTGAACTCCCGTCAGGCTGGGGAAGACTTCTTCCCAGCACACCTCATCGGGACTATTGTTGCCATTGATCCCGTGAGCATCCGGAATGTCACCATCACACCATCACAGAGGATCCAGATTCCGAACTCACAGATCCTCCGGGCAGGAACCGTAACGGTCTCCGTTCAGGAGGTCACCGACAGTGATTGAGCGCGTCACCAGGTTCTTCCCACCATTCCTCAGCACCAGGAAGGATCGCGGGGACCACAGGGCGCTCCTCGCAACGCTCCAGCAGACCATTGAGCTTGCATCAGGCGACATCGCAGAGCTCCTGGAGCAGGCGGATTTCTTCTCCTCCTCAGGGAAGTACCTGGACTGGTGGGGGAACCTCCTTGGGGTGCCCCGGCTCCCCAATGAAGACGATGAGACGTACCGGAAGCGAATTGCCTTCGAGGTTCCAGCTCTCCACCAGACGAAACGGGGACTGGTGAAGGTGATTGCCCAGTACTCCCCCAACATTCGGGAGGAGAGCATTGAGATCTTCGAGCCTCATACCCAGCTCCATGCCACAAGCATTGACTTCCGA